>Ga0255336_100577_pt1 | contig 50630 bp, 49 predicted proteins | sample MeOH1_35cm_T3_17_FD_189102 | JGI IMG/M metagenome (GOLD analysis project Ga0255336, IMG submission 189102) | Sandy soil microbial communities from University of British Columbia, Vancouver, Canada - MeOH1_35cm_T3_179 | ecosystem: Engineered > Artificial ecosystem > Sand microcosm > Unclassified ... | reverse complement strand
AAGCTGCTGGCGTGTGGGACCGGTTGCACGTGTTGCTGCTCGCGAAGCTGCGTGCGGCAGACCAGATCGATTTCTCGCGAGCCGCTGTCGACTCTTCATCGATTCGTGCTGTTGGGGCGGGCCAAAAACTGGGCCAAACCCCACTGATCGCGCACGACCCGGTTCCAAGCACCATATCGTCACCGACGCCAACGGCACGCCGCTCGCCGCGATCCTGACTGGCGCCAACGTCCACGACGTCACGCAATTGCTGCCGCTGATCGACGCGATTCCGCCGATTCGCGGATTGCGTGGCCACCCACTGCAGAGACCGCGCGTTGTCTACGCCGATCGCGGTTACGACTCCGAGCGACATCGAAGAGCATTGCGCAATCGCGGTATCGAGCCAGTGATTGCCAGGCGCCGTACCGAACACGGCAGCGGCCTTGGCAAACATCGCTGGGTCGTTGAACGCACGCATGCCTGGTTGCATCACTTCCGTCGACTCCGTATTCGCTTCGAGCGTCGTGCCGACATTCACGGCGCGTTCCTCAAACTCGGTTGCTGCCTGATTTGCTGGAACACTCTTCAGCGCACCGAACAGCCTTTATGAAACAGTCTCTAAGCATGAACCGGAGTTGGCCCTAAATTTCCTACTGCGCTTGTGCGGACAATAAACTTCTTAAAGTCTACAAACAAACCGAGACGACGCGTAATCCGGTATTCGAGTCCAACCTGAGCCAATCCTCCCCACGCGCTTCGCGCCTGGAAATTCGTCACCGACCCATCGGTTGAGGAGAAGACCTTCAGATATGTAACACCAACGCCCACATAGGGATAAAGATTATACTGCACAAGGCTGTCAAACTGATATTGCAATGTCAGTGCAGCAGGTCCGTACTTGACCTTTCCGATTGCACCCAAGCTTGTCACCGACCCGTTACCAGTCAGCGTCGTTGTGGGCGGATAACCCACCGTCAGGCCAAGCGAAATATTCGGCGCAAACCGGTATCCGAATTCGGCCAGGAATGCGGCATTGTTCTTGACGTTCGCATTCGCACCGAGCACCGGTTGCCCTCCCGCCTGCAGTTCTGCATTTTCATCGAACGCCACCCACGCCGCACCAGTACGCACCCACCAAGGCCCTCCATCCTGCCGCACGTCGCTCGTTTGCGCTAAAGCCGTCGAGCAGCAGAGCAGAAAAATCGAGAATACTGCAGCACTTCGCCTCCAGATGAAGTCTGGTAATTTCTTCATGGTCATCTTGTCTCCAATATGGATTTAGCTACTCATTTGAAACTGCGAGCAACGCACCGAGATTAATTTTAATTAATAACAATTCAATTCTATTAGAAAATATATATTTAGTCTTCCTAATTTATTGAAAATAAATTAAAATTAAAATTAAAACAAATTATCCATATGCGGAATTGACTAATTCAGCATCAAGGTACCCTACCTAAATTGACACCGCAGATAGATAGTTGCCACTATTACACGTCGATCGCACCCGCCGATTCGACCTTCTCGCGTAACGCTGCCTTCTGAACCTTGCCGGTAGACGTCTTGGGCAGCTCACCAAAATCGAACCGCCTCGGCAACTTGAAACCTGCAAGATATCGGCGGCAGTGTTCGTTCAGCTCCTCCGCAGTCACCGCAGTGCCGGGAAGCAACTCGACAAAGGCGGCAGGCGTTTCCCCCCAATGCGCATCCGGACATGCCACAACGGCCGCTATCATGACAGCAGGATGGAGGCACAGTACATCCTCGATCTCGAGGCTCGAAATGTTCTCGCCACCGGAAATGATGATGTCCTTGCTGCGATCTTTTACCTTCAGATAACCATCCGGATACTTGACTGCCAAATCTCCAGTGTGAAACCAGCCGTGAGAAAATGCGTCAGCTGTCGCCGCCGGGTTCTTCAGATAACCCTTCATGACGATGTTGCCACGGAACATCACCTCCCCAACGGTCTGACCATCCGCGGGTACCGGCGTCATGGTCTCGGGATTGAGTACATCTACAGCATCCTGCAAGTGGTAGCGCACACCTTGCCTGGCACTCAGGTTTGCAAGTTCGACCACATCCCGCCCTTCCCAGTTGGATTGCGGCTCGCAGACTGCGGCCGGTCCGTACACCTCGGTCAGACCATATACGTGGAGCAGTTCGAATCCCATCCGGGACATTTCGGCCAACAAGGCAGCAGGCGGTGCCGCACCAGCCACCATGGCATGTACGCGATGATGGATCTTTTCGCGGGCGGACGCGGATGCGCTAGCCAAGAGCTTGTGAACAATCGGTGCGCCGCAGTAATGCGTCACACGATATTCAGCGATCAACCTCAATACTTGCTCAGCCTCCACCTTCCGCATGCAAATATTGGTGCCGGCACGCGCGGCAATGGTCCAAGGAAAGCACCAACCGTTGCAATGAAACAAAGGCAGAGTCCACAGGTAGACGGGATGCCTCGGCATATCCCACTCCAGAATCTGGCTCACCGCGTTAAGATAGGCACCGCGATGGTGATACACCACACCCTTCGGACGCCCCGTTGTGCCAGAGGTGTAGTTCAGGCAGATCGAATCCCACTCATCGTGAATCGACACGCCATCGAAGCTCTCATCACCCTCGGCCAACAACGCCTCATAATCCACCGCGGTACTCTCTGCCGCCTTGCCCTCGAACGACGCGTCAAGTACATCAACCACCAGCAACGGTTGCCCCAGTCCGCGGACAGCTTCGTCGGCTAACGCCGCGAACTCTCGATCGACGAGCAGCACACGTGCCTCAGCATGCTCAAGCATGTAGCGAATGCTCTGTGCGTCCAGACGCGTGTTAAGCGCGGTCAGCACCCCGCCAGCCAACGGTACGGCGAAATGCAGCTCGATCATCTCCGGCGTATTGGGAAGCAACACCGCGACCGAATCGCCACGCTGGATGCCACGTTGCTGAAGAGCCGATGCAAGGCGTCGTACGCGAGCCCAGGTTTCACGCCACGTTCTATCGAGGCTACCGTAGACAATCGCTGTCCGATCTCCGTGGACTTCAGCTGCACGACGAATGAAGACCAGGGGCGTAAGCGGCGTGTAGTTAGCCGGGTTACGTTCCAATCCTGCGGTGTCCATGATGTGGTCCTATTGATGGAGTCAGGCCGCTTCGTTCGAGGCGACCTCGGGGTGGGCAACATCGTGCGGCTGATTGAGGAGGTCGAGCGCGACATCGACGATCATGTCCTCCTGGCCGCCCACCATGCGGCGCCTGCCGAGTTCGACCAGGATATCGACCGTCTTCAGGCCATATTTCTTTGCGGCCAATTCCGAGTGGCGCAGGAAGCTCGAATAGACGCCGGCGTAACCGAGCGCGAGGGTTTCGCGGTCGACGCGCACCGGACGGTCCTGCAGCGGACGCACGATATCGTCGGCCGCATCCATCAGCGCGTAGAGATCGGTACCGTGGTTCCAGCCCAGGCGCTCGGCCGCCGCGATAAACACTTCGAGCGGTGCGTTGCCTGCGCCCGCGCCCATCCCGGCCAGGCTCGCGTCGACGCGATCGCAACCTTCCTCGACGGCGACGATCGAGTTTGCCACGCCGAGGCTCAAATTGTGGTGCGCGTGGATGCCCGTTTCAGTTTCCGGGCTCAGTACGGCTTTGACCGCGCGGAAGCGGTCGCGCACGTCGTTCATGCCCAGCGCGCCGCCCGAATCGACCACGTAAATGCAGGTCGCGCCGTAGCTCTCCATCTTCTTCGCCTCGACCGCGAGACCCTTCGGCGTCGTCATATGGCTCATCATCAGAAAGCCGACGGTGTCCATGCCGAGCTCGCGCGCGTACTCGATATGCTGCTTCGAGATATCGGCTTCGGTGCAATGCGTCGCGACACGCACGATGCGCGCGCCGGCGTTGTAGGCGGCCTTCAGATCGTGGATCGTGCCGATGCCGGGCAGCAGCAGCGTGGCGATCTTGGCGTGGTTCAGCACGTCGGCCACGGCCTCGATCCATTCGAGGTCGCTATGCGCGCCGAAGCCGTAGTTGAAGCTCGACCCTTGCAGGCCGTCGCCATGCGCGACTTCGATGCTATCGACCTTGGCGTGGTCAAGCGCGCGCGCGATTTCCTGCACGTTCTTGATCGAGTATTGATGGCGGATCGCGTGGCTGCCGTCGCGCAAAGTCACGTCGGAAATGTAAAGTTTCTTGCTCATAGGGTTCTCCTTATGCGCTGACTTGAGCATGCGCCATGCGTTCGGCCGTCGCGAGCGCGGCCGAGGTCATGATGTCCAGATTGCCCGCGTAGGCAGGCAGATAGTGGGCCGCGCCCTCGACTTCGATAAACACCGAGGTTTTCAGGCCGCTGAACTTGCCGAGGCCCGGGATGTTGAGCGGCGCGCTCTCCGGGATTACGTCGAACTGCACCTTCTGCTTGAGGCGGTAGCCCGGTACGTAGGCGTGGACGGCCTGCGCCATCGCTTCGATCGACGCCTCAATCTCCGCCTGACTGGCTGTTTCCGATAGCACGTAGACGGTGTCGCGCATCATGAGCGGCGGCTCGGCCGGGTTCAACACGATGATCGCTTTGCCCTTCGCCGCGCCGCCTACGACTTCGATCGCCTTCGAGGTGGTTTCGGTGAATTCGTCGATGTTCGCGCGTGTGCCGGGACCAGCCGACTTGCTGCTGATTGAGGCGACGATTTCAGCGTAATGCACCTTGGCCACGCGTGATACAGCCGCGACCATCGGGATCGTCGCCTGGCCGCCGCAGGTCACCATGTTCACGTTCAACGCGGCCAGATGCGTTTCGCCGTTCACGACCGGCACGCAGTACGGGCCGATCGCCGCGGGCGTCAGGTCGATCACGCGGAGGTCAGGTTTGAGCGAGCGCAGGAACGCGTCGTTCTCGACGTGCGCGCCTGCCGAGGTCGCGTCGAACACGAGGTCGATGTCTGCGAACACCGGCAGATTGACGAGCCCCTGTACGCCTTCGTGCGTGACTGCCACGCCCAGACGTGACGCACGGGCCAGGCCGTCTGAATCCTGATCGATACCGACCATCGCGGCCATTTCCAGATGCTTGCCGTGCCGCATGATCTTGATCATCAGGTCCGTGCCGATATTGCCCGAACCGATGATCGCGGCCTTAAGTTTTTCCTTAGCCATAACTTGTCCTTCACTCCACTCGCTTGTTAATCCAAGCTCGCCTGTTTGCGTCCAAAACGCAAGCGAACGCACGATTGACAGGGAAAATTCCGCGCTTACTCGACGAAAGTCGCGCGCACGCTGCCGAGGCCCTCGATCTGCGCGATGAAGGTGCCGGACTGCGTGACGGACACCATCGGCCCAAGCGCGCCAGTCATCACCACGTCACCCGCGCGCAGCGGTGTGCCGAGCTGCGCCATTCGGTCCGCAAGCCACACGGCCGCGTTAAGCGGATTGCCGAGGCACGCGGCACCGTTGCCGCGCGAGAGCACTTCGCCGTCGCGTTCGAGCGTCATGCCGCATGCCACGAGATCGAGCTGCGATAGCGGCACCGGGCGGCTACCGAGCACGAACAGTGCGCTCGATGCGTTGTCGGCGACCGTATCGACGAAGCGGATGTCCCAGTTCTGGATGCGGCTGTCCACCACCTCAATCGCGGCGACCGCGTAGGCGCTCGCATGTAGGATATCGGCGAAGGTGTGCTTCTCGTGTGTGAGATCGTGATTGAGCACGAGCGCGATCTCGGCCTCGGCCTTCGGCTGGATCAGCGTGGAGAGCGCCATTGGCTCGCTGTCGCCGACCGCCATGCTCGCAAACAGCGCACCGAAATCCGGCTGGTCCACGCCAAGCTGTTTCTGCACGGCCAGCGAAGTCAGCCCAATCTTGCGCCCAACCAGACGCCCCCCGGCCTTCAGGGTGTGCTGCGTGTTGATCTCTTGCACGGCATAGGCGGCCTCCAGATCGTTTTCACCAATCAGACGCCGCACCGGAGCCACGGTCACACGGCTCCTAGTGGCTTCGCGCAGTAAATCGGCCGCCTGACATATCGCTCCGGCCTGCGTTGAGTCGCTACTGCTCATTAGGTATCCTTAATTTAACTTGAGAGAATCCTACGTATGCTCAATTTTCCAAGAACTTCGGTATAACCACAGGCTAACGGTCGCAGCCTGCGGCCTGGTTTCTCACACTTTTGCCCGGAACTTGTGTCCCCAGATGCTAATGTGGTCGTAACGTACAACCGACCAATGAGCGCTAACCTCTCGCGCCCCCCAGCCGTACTCAACCGCGAATCCCGATGGCGTGGCTCCGTAGAACGAAACCATGTGGTCATTCGTATGTCGGCCCAACGTCATGATGATCGAGCCGTCGTCATCGAACTTGTCGTAGGCCAGTCCAACGTCATCGATACCGTTGGTTTGCAGCATGAAATGATGAAGTCGCTTCGCGCCCGGCAGCTTGCCGAAAGCGAAGGTATGGTGGCGCCCGTTGCAATAGAGAAAGTAAACGGAGAGCGTCACCCCATCGGCAATCGTCCAGTCGATGACGTCGGCGAGCTGGAAACCCAATGCATCGGTATAAAAGGACAGTGCCGCATCCGCATTCTCGACATTAAGCACATAGTGGCCAATGCCCTGATCCCCCGTCTGAAACCCCGTGATCCCGGTAGGCGATGTAAAAGGTCGCTCGAACAACTCGGTTGCACCATAGTAGACTTCGATGCGGTTACCAAACGGATCTGCCGTGGAGATCAACCCAAGCACTCCACGCTTAGCTGTCAACTCCGGCCCCTCGACCGTGACGGCAATACCCAAAGCCTCCAGCTTTTTCTGAACAGCCTGCAGCTCACCTTTGCTGTCGACTTCATAGCCGGCAAAGAGATAGTCGTCTGTACTCCCTTTTGTGACCGAAAAGCGCCAGGCGCGCGAATCAATTCGAAAGCTCGCTTCCGTGGAACTTGCAGATGCTTCCATTGCACCCAATCTGTTGGTCGCGAATGTACACCACGCCGGGACATCAGCGACTTCGAAACCCATGTAGCCCAGCCTCTTTATGCTCATGTTGTTTCTCTCATTAGTCGAAGTGTTTTCCGAGTTGCGCACCGAGGCTTGTTTCGAACAAGCCGCGTACACCCATCCCGCCGTCAAAGTTCAGCACGCTGCCGGTGAGTGGAACATTCTCCGCGCGCGTCGCGAAGAACACGTAGGCACCCGCGTATTCGTCCGCCGTCGCACATCGTCCAGTCGGCAGAACCGGGTTGAGCATTTCGGACAAAGGCATCGATGCAATTGTTTTCTCTTCCAGCCCTAACGTCTTAAGCCCTCGAAGATCGCTGTTCAGTATCCCTCCCGGAGCAATTCCGTTGACGCGGATATGCGGTCCCCACTCATGCGCGAGCTGCTTGATCAGGCCGACCACCGCGTGCTTCCCGGCTGTGTACAGAACACCTCCCCCGCCCGGGTAAAACCCCGCGTTGGACACCGTGAAGATCGCACTGCCCTTGCTCCTGTAAAGAGCGGGAAGCGCCGTCTTGGCAGCGAGAATGTATCCCTTGACGTTGATGGCAAACATTTCCTCGAATGCATCCGACAGTTGATCCTCAGGGATGTCGACCAGTTGAGTCAGATAGTCCCAGACCCCTGCATTGCTGACTAGGCAGTCAAGCTTGCCAAAAACCTCAACGCAACGGGCTACGGCTTCCCGATGGCTATCCAGCATACGAACATCACCCTCGATGCCCACTACTGCGTCACCGTGACGTTCCAGGAGCGCATCCAGACTCGCCGCTGACTTGTCCAGAACCGCGACGCGGGCACCCTCCGCGACGTAGCGATCGACAATTGCTCGCCCCAAGCCTGCGCCACCACCAGTGACGAGAGCTACTTCGCCTTCAAGTTTCATACAGCGTCTCCTTATTTATTTTCCGCGCAAGAAATCGCGCAGATTCTTTGATACGTCAGCCAACTGCACCGGATCGATTTTCGTTTGAACGTCCACCAGCCTTGTAGCCGTTGCAAAGTCACGCGGAGCATCAACCGCAACGGCCGCCTGAACTTTTCCGTCCAGCGTTCGAAACAGAAGCGCCGCGCCCTCACCCAGTGAGCCTCGCAGGACATGACTACCCGGTCCCTCGATATCACCGGCCATCTGCATTCGATGGCCTGCGATATCAGTCCAGGACACAGGCACCTGTGGCTCCGAGCAGTCCTTGCCCAGGATGGCGGCTGCGACTACGGTGGCTTGGCGCTGCGCATTCAGATAAGTCTCGAGAGAGCGTCGCCCACCATCACGCAACGGCCAACTGGCTGCATCGCCTACTGCGAATACTCCCTTGGCATGCGTTGCCCCTCGGCTATCCACGACAATGCCCCTGCTGCACTCCAGGCCGGCCTGGCGGGCCAGTTGATCAGCGGGTTCGGCGCCGATGCTGACAAGCGCGTAGTCGGCAGCGAAGCTGCGCCCGTCGCCCGCATTGACACCCTCGAGTCGGCCCTCGCCGAAAAAGCCTGCCACAGCCGTACCTAGCTCAACCCGCACGCCGAGTTCCATCAACCGTCCGCGCAACCAGGCTCCCACCTGGCGCCCCAACACCCGCACCAGCAGTTCATCGGCGGCTTCGAGAATCGTCACCGCAAGACCTAGTTTGCGGGCTGTGGTTGCGACTTCGCAGCCGATCAGTCCACCACCGACGATCGCCAGCCTTGTTCCGGGTTTCCAGCTATGCCTGAGCGGCTTTACGTCATTGTAAGTACGCAGCGTGACCACGCCGGTCAAGTGGCTCCCGGGCAACGGAAGGACCCTCGCTTGACTCCCCGTGGCAACAACGATGACATCCGCGCCCAACGTGGCGCCGTCGTCAAGTCGGACTGTCCTCGCATCTAGGTCCAGTCCGATGGCACTACGTCCTGGCAGCATGTTGATCCGCGCCGCGTCGTACCAGACTGACTCGACCAGCAACGGCGGTTGCGCAAGCTCTCCACCTAACACGACCTTGGAGAGCGACGGCCGGTCATAGGGCAAGTGCTCCTCGCCACCGATCAGCGAAATCTTCCCCTCAAAGCCCTGGGCACGCAGTGCCTGTGCGGTCGATACGCCCGCCACGCCGTTCCCGATGATCGCCACATGGATTACCATCACTTCACCTCACCGACTTCCTTCACCTCACCAGCCTCCAGGTCGACGTGGACGCTGCCATGCTCAAGCTTGATCGGAAAGACTTTAAGCGGCCTGCAGGCCGGCAGCGCTTTGACCTTTCCGGTACGGACGCAAAACTTGCCGAAATGCAATGAGCACTCGACAACGTCGCCGTCCAGATAACCATCGGTCAATGCCCAGTTCCCATGGGTGCATGTGTCCTGAACGGCAAAAAATTCGCCGTCAACATTGCAAACCATCACCGGCTCAGGGCCTCCCTCGTACCGCTGCATTTCGCCGGGCGGCAGATCCGATTGCCGCAATATGTGCGTCCATGCCATACTGCACCCTAAAAGAAGAAGCTGAGGTTATTGGCCAGAATGGTGCTCTGGTCGATGAAAATGGTCCGGTTGACGATTTCAAATCCCGCTTCGGAATTGGTACGACGCAAGGTATCCCGTCGTTCACCGGCAAAGATGTCGAGCTGCCGCTCCAGGCGATTGCGATAGACGATGAATGCACTGGAAATTTCGTATTCACCTTCCACTGCGCCGTCCGCAATCATCACATTGCTCACGATATGCCTTGTGCGCGACGCCGGGTTCTCCGACCAGCTCACATCCGAGGTGATCTTGCGAATGCGGCCCTTCATGGCATGGGCGTCGTCGTCAAAGTGCGCATACTCGCCAGCCGTCGAATATTCCAGCTTGGCCTCGCGCATGATGCGCGTAGTTCGAATCGGCATGAAGTAGTGAATGTCTGCGGCGAGCAGAGCGAACCAGTCCTCAAAGCGACGCTCATTGAGAAGCTTGGCCTCCCAGTAATAGAACTGTTCGATTTCGTGTTGCAGTGCCGGCGCTACCGGAGAGGGTTTCTTGAGAAAAATTTCACTTCTCTTGACGGAATCTAGCATGGGTATTCCCTGTCAATGTCGGGTTGAAGGAGCGCAGCGTTAGTCGCGCTCCGTTGCACATTCTGCTTAGGCGCGACGCGTGGCGTTCAGCGCAGCCCAATCAGGCGACGACATCACTCGTGCCCAGTGGGTATAGAACCCGCGCGCGGCTTCCTCGTTATAAACGTTGCGACTGACACGGCCAGGATAGACCGGATCATTCTCAACCGCTTGACCGATACTCATTTCCGCGTTGAACGGGCGGCTACGAGCCTTGTAACCGCGCAGGATGTGCTGGATTTCGACCCAGTTCTCCCCGTCGTCCTGTTCGAACACGCCGCCTGCCGAGAACGTACGCAGCGTCTGCCGCCGGAATTCGTCCTTAATATCATCGGCTGCATCTGCATCGACAACGGTGAATGCCCATACCTCCACCTCGTTCGGACCGCGCGGATGCCACGAGCGAACCGTATTGATGCCGGGCAGAAACGAACAGGTCGGGAAAATCGTCATGTGCTCAGCCATCACCTGGGTACCTCGCTCGACGCTACCGAGCCGCTCGGAGGCCTTTTCCGCAGCCGGACCTTCGGTCAGGTAACTGGTGATCTTGGGACCCATGATCGCGAGCAGGAGATTCGGGTCACCGACGTAGAAGCCCGTGCCATGCCCGCCCCACGGAGCGCGATATTGCCGGCCGACCGTGGGCGGAGCCAGATCGGCAAGTTCGAGGCCTTCCGGCAGGCCCGCCAGAATCCCGGACAAATGGGACGTCGTACCGGCGTGGTACATATCGCTACAGAACTGCTCTGCAGCAAATTTCCAGTTGCACGGGATCACCCACTTCTGCACACCGGGGATTGCCTCGGTGCCGGCCTCGGTGCGATCCAGCATGTGGTCCATGTAGAACTTGGCTTCTCCCAGGTATGTATTCAGATCCAAGGCGTCCGCGTCCCAATTGGCGAAAATCAGACCTTTGTAGGTGTCGACCCGAGCTTTCAGGGGACTCCATTCTTTCTTGTCCAGACACGGAAAAGACTCCGCCTCGAACGGGACATTCACGAGATTTCCCGCAATATCATAGGCCCACCCGTGGTAGCTACAGGTGAATGCCTTTGCGTTGCCCTTGTCGGAGCGGCAAATGCGCATGCCACGATGACGGCATTGATTCAGGAACACGCCGATGCTGCCATCCTTTTGCCGGACCACTACAACAGGGTCCTCCCCCATGTAGTTGGTTATATAGTCCCCGGGATTCCTGATCTGGCTTTCATGTCCAAGCAAGAGCCACGAGCGACCAAATACTCGCTCAAGCTCGAGTTGATACAGGTCTTCATCGGTGTATATTCGCGGATCAAGGCGCCCGACCTCTTCGTTCACGAGTGCCAGGATCTCGCTGGCGCTCCATTGCTTGCGCAGTTTGATGGGGGAAGTGTCTACGTGGCTCATTGTCTCCTCGCGTATCAGGGTAGGTAATAAATAGTTTCGATACCGTCAATTGGCCCGTTCGGAGCGACGGGTTGCAATTGCTCATTCAGTCCGGTTCGGAGAGAAACTCCCCTACCAGGTGCAGGAAGCCCCGCGTCTGCTCGATTTGAACCCAATGTCCGCATTGCCCAAATACGTGCAACTGCGAGGGTTCGATCAGTTGATTCAAGCGTAATGACGTCTCTAGGGGAACCACGCGGTCGTCGCGGCCGTGCAGAATCAGCGTCTTGTTGCGAATTGCCCGGATGTGCTCCTCAGGACTGGTCAAAGCCTCCACCCAGCGCTGCTGCGGAGCCGGAAACATTGCCGAGAATGCCTCCTGGAAGCCAGGTCTGATGCTCGCGTTGTAGCGCAGCTTTGCCAACTCGTCTGAAATGAGGCTCCTGTCGTAGGCAAAATAGTCCATCACCTTCCGCATGTTGGCCACGGACGGTTCATACCCCCATACTGCTTGCAGCCCCTGGGTGAGCCTGAAACTCACGCCAGCTGCCCCCATCAGCACGAGTCGGCGAACCCGTTCCGGAAACTTGATAGCGAACGCCAAGGACAAAGCGCCGCCGAATGAATTCCCGACGAGATCAACATGATCGAGTTCCAGCGCGTCGAGGATGCCGACGAGGTGTTCGACCCATGTATCCAAGCCGTACTGGATGCCGGCCGGTCGCTGCGTAAAACCAAATCCCACCATGTCCGGCGCAATCACGCGCCGACTCTCGGATAGCTCAGGCAGCACGAGCCGCCAGTTCGCCCACGCGGTCACCCCCGGACCTGAGCCATGAATGAGCACGACCGGCTGACCGGTGCCGACATCGTGAAGGTTGGTTTCGATGTCGCCGGCTTTCACCGCACGACCGATTTCTGCATTCGCATTCGCCATCCTGTGAACTCCGTACTCGTACTGTGTGATCTTTCTGAGTGACCAGTGACACGTTGCCTTGAATCTCGATCTCGGATTTTCCGGACGTCGCCTACCGCACCTGGTCCCTGTTTTAACGGCTTTGCCGAACGAAATATATCGTCTATATTTAAAAATATCGTTATTATTGCGTCGAGACGATTTTACACACTACTCCGCGTTTCATATCTAGGTAAAACCCTATGACGGCTCATCGTCCGCTACCAGGAACACGCGTCTGTGGAGGAGTTGATTGTGGCGTTCGCGCCCGGAAGAGTTCGTTTGGCCCTGAGGCCGGCTCTGCACCTCAGACCACCACGGACCGGAATGGAAGATCGAGCATCGAGCGTCGCGCTCAGTTCAGAACGCGGAAATGGGCCTTGGACGGCATCGCGATGCGATGGAGAATCGGAGGCGGCGCTAGACCGTCGGACGCGAGTTGGGCGTCGCAATCCTGCTTTTCCGGATGCAAGTCGTCCAGCGATGGGAAGTCGGACTGCGTCACGACGAGTAGTGCATACTGCGTGCCTCGCCCGGTTCGCTCTCATGCTCGACTGGCAGTTGTGACCACCGCATCCATATATTTCAGGAGCCCGTCGTCAGCAGCACCAGTAGCCGAAAAAAACCGGCAACATTGGCCCCGCGGAGCGAAGTCGGTGCAAACAGCAAGACTTGCACAGTTCGAGTTGATATCCGTGGAGATCAGCGCGGGCTGTTCATCGAAGGAGCAGGTCCGAAACACAGCGGGATTTTTCATGGCGACTATGTCTCCACGCATCCTAGAGATGTATCTTATGAGATCAAACACCATAGTGCAGGCTCTTAATGAAGCAATGGCAATGACCATGACAACGCAAGATCAAAGCACTCTAGCCAGGGTAGTTGACTCCGGAACGCTGCTCGAACAGTCGCCAGGAGGGTCCGAGCTCGGAAAAAATGAGAGGAAGGCGTCAACCGCAATTGAGTCCACATACGCGACCCTGCGGGATAGCATCATCCGGGGCGCCTTCCCCCAGGGATCCAAGCTCCATCTCGAGACCCTTAAATCTTCGCTCGGCGTGAGCGGAAGTACGCTGCGCGAAGCACTGACCCGCCTGATTGGAGATCAGCTAGTCATTGCTGAAGGGCAGAAGGGTTTTAGCGTCGCGCCGATGTCACTTCGCGATCTCGACGATCTCACTAGCGCCAGAATTACGTTGGAGACCACGGCCCTGATTGAGAGCATGAAGCTTGGCGGCGGTGATTGGGAAGACAACCTTTTCACCAGTTTTCGCCGACTGACCCGGGCTCAGGAGCGACTCGAAGCCGATCCGGCCAATGCTTTCGACGAGTGGGAGCTAAGAAACATGGAATTCCACCATGCGCTCGTTGCTGCGTCGCCGTCGAAGTGGCTTGCGAATTTCAGAGATATTCTATTCCACAACTCTGAACGCTATCGCCGCCTCTCTGGTACCCAAGGGCCGATTCCAGTTGCAGTGCATGAAGAACATAAAGCCATATTTGAGGCCGCAATGTCCCGTGACGTAGAACAAGCCGTTTCCGCGCTCGCACATCATATCCGTCGGTCGGCCAGCGTAATTCGCTCTAACAATCTGTTGAGTGCGTAGATACATCTTCTGCACGCGCCGATTGAATTGGATAGATGGTATGAACGTCGCCCCCCCCTTCACGGACTCTGGTCCAAATTGGGGCGGCAGAATCGGTTAGAGTTGTCGGATCAAACGAACTGATGGCCGGGGATGAGCAAGTTGAAGAGTGTGGACGGATTGTTCGAAGGGCGGCACTTTGATCGTGAGATCATCATTCTGTGTATGCGCTGGTATCTTCGTTGCAAGCTTAGTCGATCAATCTGGGCGGTGTCTGGAGCTGCATGAAGTTCGAGCTGAAGCAGATGCGAACGCAAGGAAGTGGTGCAATCGTCCCCGGACGGTCAGTTGAAACTCCCCCACTTATGGTCGCGCAAATTCCCCCACCCTGTGAAGCAGGACTAAGGGTTATTTAGCTGGTTTTCGATTTCCGTGCAAGCGTTTCAGCGGCTTCCTTGAGGCGGTAGCTGCGGCCGTCGAATTCAAGCAGGTGGCAGTGATGCATGAGCCGGTCGAGGATCGTGGTGCTCATCGTGTTGTCGCCCAGGTATGCGCCCCAATCCTGCACAACGCGGTTGGACGTGACGACAACGCTTCGATGCAGTTTGTAGCGTTGATGGATCAGCGTTTGCAGCAGCGCGCCGGCGGCGTCGGGGATCGTACGCGACAGGAACAGGTCATCCAGCACGAGCAGATCGCTCTCGAGGATGGCTCGCAGCCGGGCTTCGCGCTGGGCAGTCGGGCTCAGCGCGTAGCGGTTAAAGAAGTCGTCGGTCTCAAGATACTGCACCTTGTGGCCTTGCAGGACGGCCTGGTAGGCGACGGCCTTCGCAACGTGCGATTTGCCGGTGCCTGGTTTACCGATGATCAGCGCGTTGTCGCCAGCGGCGATGAACTTCAGCGTGTGCAGCTGGAAGCAGGCCTGGCGAGGCACTTTGGGATTGAAGGCCCAGTCGAATTCGGCGAGCGTGAGTTTCTCTTCGAGGCCGGAGAGCTTGTAGCGGCGTTCGATGAGTCGGGACTGGCGGCGATCCAGTTCGTCCTGCAGGATCAGTGCGAAGGTTTCAAGGAACGGTTGCTGGGAGCCCTGGGCCTGCAACACGCGCGTTTCGAGTGTGTCGCGCACGCCAGACAGGCGAAGCTGTCCGAGAGCCCGTTCGATTTCCGGTAACGTCATGGTCATGCCTGTGTGTCTCCAGTTGGAGGTTGAGGTTCGGCGCCGTGCTGCGCACCGAGGGTAAAGAGTTCGCCGTACTCGGCGGCAGGACGGATCAGCGGGTGATCCTGCGTAAGAGGCAGCTCTAGCTGCGGTGCCTGATCGAGACGCTCGAGTGCCTGTTCGAACAGCCGTTCGACGATCGCGCGCACCTGTTTGTAGCGGTGTACGTGATGACGCAACGCGTGATCGCAGGCCTGCTCGACGAGCCGGGCGGGATACTTCTTCGCCAGACCAACGATGCCCCACATGGCGCGATGGCCGACGCGACCTTCGCTATCGAACATGTGCTGGCACAGCGCCTTTGTTTGTGGCCCGATGTCGCCGGCGCTCGCGAGCAGGAAGGCGCTCTGGCGGGACGGATTGAAGGGGCGTTCGTCTTCAGGCAGTTCGAGCGAACCGGCCTGCAGCGCACGAGGATGAGTGCGCTGCAACGCCTGCGTACGGCGATCGCGAATCTCGATGGTGGAATCGTAGATGCGCACCGAGACCAGACTGCCGATCGGCGCACGTCGTGCCGCATAGTTGCTGCGATCGATGTTGACCGTGGTGTCGTCCCAGACGGTACGCACGACCTCCGTGAAGTAGCGAAAGCCGGTGGTCGGCAACGGCCGCAGATGCGGCCTCTCCTCCTGGAACATGGCCTCGACCTGTCGCCGGGTGCTGCCATGGATGCGTTTGGCCGCCCAGTTTGCCTCCCAGTGCATCAGGAATTCGTTCTGGGCTTCGAGCGACTCGAAACGGCGGCCGGCAAGCGCGGTGCCCTGCGTATGTTGGATCGCGTTCTCGACGGTCCCCTTTCGATTCGGGTCCCGCACACGTGCCGGATCGGCGACGACACCGTAGTGCTCAAGCATCGCCTCGTAGAGCCGGTTGATCTCGGGTTCGTACAGGTCGGGCGTGATGACTGCTTCCCGGAGATTGTCCAGGACGACGTAACTCACCGAGCCCCCGAAGTAGCGGAAGGCTTCTTCGTGAAGCTGGGCCCAGACCTGCTTGCTGGACTTCCAGACCACGCGCCGGAAACTGCGCCGCGAGTACCGCAGGGTCATCACGAACAACCGCGGGCGTCGGTAGCGGCCGGTCTTCGGATCGCGGGTCAGTGCACCTTCGCCATAATCAACTTGAGCTTCTTCGCCGGGAGCGAACGCGAGACGGTCGAACTGCTCGGGATCAATGTGGCGCAAGGCGCGCACGAAACGCTTGACGCTCTCGTAGCTCGCGGTGAATGCGAACTGATCGACCAGATCCTGATAGATCGCCTGCGCGTTGCGCCTCAGGCGGACCTGCTGTTCGATCCATTCGCGATGCGGTTCGCTTGCGGAGCGGGCGAAATTGAACGTTGTGGTCTTGCTGGAACCGTCGGTAGCCGGTGGTCGCGGCGGTGGGGGAGTTTGCGTGACGGCCGTTTCAGAGCCGGTGGTCACCATGGGGGAGTTTGCCGAAGCGGACTTCTCCGACTCGAACATCGCCTGATAGCGACGAATCGTCTTGCGGTCGATGCCCGTGAGCCGCTGGATCTGGCGCTGGCTCTTGTTGCGCTCGAGTAATGTGAATACGGTGCTTTGCAGGTGCGGCTTCAAGACGTTCACTCCCTGAACTCCTTCTTGTTTGCGTATTTCGCACCAAGCCGGACACTGATTTCGCAGCAAGCTGGACAGGCGTTTCACGCGAAGGTGGACACGGATTTCACGGCAAGCTGGACAGCGATTTCACACGAAGCTGGACAGTAACGCTCTTATGTAGCGACGCGGGTCAACCGTGGCACGCTCGACGATTTCGTCGAGAGGCCACATGGCATATCCAACGTTGACCATGCGTAAAATTCGTGAAGTGCTGCGCCTGCATTTCGACTGCGGGTTCAGGCAGCGTGAGATTGCCCGGGCAGTCGGCGCCTCTCCGACGACTGTCGGACAGTATGTGCGGCGCATGGAGCGCGCAGGGCTTTCCTGGGAGGCGTCGGCGACGCTGTCCGACGACGAACTCGAGGCGCGGCTGTATCCGCCGCCACCACAGGTCGAAGGGCGGCGGCCCGAACCCCACTGGCCCACCGTTCGTCGCGAGCTCTCGCGCAAGGGCGTCACGCTCGATCTGCTGTGGAACGAGTACAAGGCCGAGCATCCAGACGGCTACGCCTATACGTGGTTCTGCACGCACTACAGCCAGTGGGCCAACTCGTTGCCCCTGACATTACGACAGACCCACGCTCCCGGCGAGAAGCTGTTCGTCGACTACTCCGGCGACAGGGTTGCGATCGTCGATGCGGCAACGGGCGAGATCCGTGAAGCGGAGCTCTTCGTCGCGGTACTTGGCGCGTCGAACTACACGTACGCCGAAGCGACCTGGACGCAGCAGTTGCCAGACTGGATCGGCTCGCACGTGCGTGCGTTCGAATTCATCGGTGGGTGTCCGGAGATCGTCGTCCCGGACAACCTGAAGTCGGGCGTACACAAGCCCAGCTTCTACGATCCGCTGATCAATCGCACCTACGCCGCGATGGCCGCGCATTATTGCGTCACTGTCCTCCCGGCTCGCAGTGGGAAGCCCCGCGACAAGGCGAAGGTTGAACAGGGCGTACTTCTGGTCCAGCGCTGGATTCTCGCCCGCCTGCGCAAGCAGCGCTTCTTCAGTCTGGCCGAGGCAAACCGGGCAATCGCGCAACTGCTCGCCGGCCTGAACAGCAAGGCCTTCAAGAAACTACCGGGCTCGCGCCGCAGCGCCTTCGAGGAACTTGACCGTCCGGTGCTCAAGGCGTTGCCCGCGTTGCCGTACCAGTACGCCGACTGGAAGGTCGCCCGCGTCGGCATCGACTACCACGTCGAACTGACCGGCCATTACTACTCCGTCCCGCATCGCTTTGCGCGCGAACAGGTCGACCTTCGTTACACCACGTCGACGGTCGAGATCTTCCATCGCGGCAAGCGTATCGCCGCACACGCGAAGAGCGACCGACGCGGCGCCCATACCACGCTCAATGAACACATGCCTGCTAACCATCAGGCCGTCACAGGCTGGGACCCACAGCGTCTGCGCAACTGGGCGGCCAGCATCGGCCCACACACCACCGCAGTCATCGCGCATCTGCTGGGCGGTCGTCAGCATCCGCAGCAGGCCTATCGCACCTGTCTGGGCGTGCTTCGGCTCGCAAAGGACTATGGCAACGAGCGACTTGAGGCGGCCTGCTGCCGCGCCATCGATCTCAAAGCGCCGGGGTACAAGTTCATCGCCTCGACGCTGAAGAACGGCCTGGATCAGCAACCCTCGCCGGCATCCGTACAGGCCGACTTACCGCTTACGCACGCCAACGTGCGCGGGCCCAACTACTACCATTGAAGGAAAAACATGCTCAGACATCCGACCATCGAGAAGCTGCACGAGCTGCGCCTGAGCGGCATGGCCGCCGCTCTCAACGAGCAGCAGGGACTCGCCGACATCGAAGCAATGAGCTTCGAGGAACGACTGGGTCTGCTTGTTGAACGAGAGTCCAGCGTGCGCGAATCACGGCAGACCACGGCGCGGCTACGCCGCGCAAAACTGAAGTTCCCCGATGCTGTGCCCGAGGACATCGATTACCGCTCGGCTCGCGGACTCGACCGCAGTCTCATCGGCCAACTGCTGACCTGCAACTGGATTCGCGAACGCAACAGCGCGGTGATCATAGGCGCCACCGGCCTTGGCAAGACCTGGCTGTCTTGTGCACTGGCCAACCAGGCATGCCGTCAGGGCTTCTCGACGCTTTATTTGAAGATGCCCCGGTTGAACGAGGATCTTGCCATTGCCCACGGTAGTGGCCGCTACGCACGCCTGCTGGCGCAGTGGGCGAAGACGGACGTCCTGCTGATGGACGACTTCGCGATGGCGCCCATGAGCGACGGCGCCGTGCGCGACCTGCTGGAGATTCTTGATGATCGTCACGGCCACCGTTCGACGCTTGTGACAAGTCAGATTCCAATTGAAAACTGGCACGCGGTACTCGGCGACCCGACACTCGCCGACGCCATTCTCGATCGACTCGTGCACAACACCTATCGCGTCAATCTCAGCGGCGAATCGATGCGCAAACACAAAAAGAGTTTGACCGACAAACCCCGATCAGAGTAAAAACCAGAAACCCCGCGTCGCTGCGCCCCGACTGTCCAGCTTCGCGCGAATCAGCCGTCCACCTTCACGCGAAACGCGTGTCCAGCTTCCACGAATTACGCATTCTTGTTCGAAGGAGACGAAGATATACGTCCTGCAACACCTCTCCCGGCGGCTTTAGTGGCTCAGCCGACGGTCGTCAGGTGGGGGAATTTGAAGTGACCATACCCGGAGGAATTTGACCGACCGCCAGGGCAATCGTCAATTGCTCGTCACTTGGCGGTCTCGTTGGCGGCCCCGAGCGTGGGACCTATCACGCTGCGAAACACGGCGTACTTGGACTGACCAAGAGCGCAGCCCTTGAATATGCTGCGCGAGGAGTCCGGATTAACGCCATATGTTCTGGTCTGATCTGGACACCGATGGCCGATCAGATGGCGGCCTCCGGCCAGGCCGAAGCACTCGACGCATTACTGAGGCCATTCCTATGGGCCGGTATGGAAAGCCGGAAGAGATCGCCGACGTCGTCCTTTGGCTTTGCAGCTAAGCTGCGAGCTATGTTACGGATCAGTCGATCTCAGTAGACGGTGGGTTCGTCATGCGCTAAGGAGTTTCCACGATCGCGACGAATAAAATGAACCCTGTCCCGCCCGTTTGGGAATGGCAGCCACGCAAATGCACATCAGCCACCCGCAGCGGCAGATCGAACGTCGATTGTCGGCCGACCTCCGCCTGACGGGGGGATCGGCCGCAACCCAACTCTGCCACTCGAAATGCTTCATTCCAGATGACCGCTTCCGAAGGTTTAACCGCCGTTGATTCGCTGCTGCAAACCGGCCTCTTGTCTGAGCCCGAACCTCGTTTATCGAAGCACCTGGGTGACCCCAAAATAGACATCCATTTTTGGTAAGCCGCCGGCGAATATACCTTGGTCGGACTTGCCTCACCGTTACAGCATCGTTGAACCGGTCAACACACGCTGAAGTAACGAGAAGAGCGCGCCCCGGCGAATTCACTTCGCTCATCCCAAAAAACCGAACAGTCTTGAACCAGCCCCATCAGACCACTCTCCGGTGGCTCTCATGGCGCATTCCAACTACCAGATTTATCTACCGGGAGTACCATTCGATACCTTGTGCCCCGAGGCGCCTGCAACGGCTTTCACCGGTCACCCCGTTCTCATCTGCATCGCACCCCAGTTCGAAACTCTACAACTACGGAGACCCATCAGTGGAACTCAGACATTTGCGATATTTTGCTGCTGTCGCCAAACACGGCAACTTCACCAAAGCCGCCAATGAAGTCCACACGGTGCAGTCCTCACTGAGCCGCCAGATCCAGGATCTCGAGTATATGCTTGGCCTCGCTCTCATAGACCGGGGCAAGGGCAAGTTTGCCCTGACCAAGGCAGGTGAGGTATTTCTCGCCGAGGCGCACAAGACGCTGCAGCAGGCTGACCGCGCGGTTGAGCGTGCAAGGCAGGCCGCTCGCGATGAACACAAGAAGATCACGATCGGCTTCCTTCCGGGTACCGAATTCGAGCTTCTGCAGCACGCGCTCGACTTCTTTCAGGTGAAGATGGGGTTAGGTCCAGACAACATCGAGATTTACAGTCTGCCCTCGCCGCAGCTTTCTGACATGCTCGACAGACGAAAGGTCGACATCGCTTTCATGCGCAAGGACGACCGAAGCCCATCACTCCGATTTATCGCTGTAAGAGACGACGAGATCTGCCTGATCGCGCCGCGAAAGGCGGCTCGGAAACTGAACGAGCTGCTCGAGAGAAGAATCGTCGCCATTTCCGAGGACGTGTCCCCGGTGCTGCATCGAATGCTACAGCAGCATATATCCATGTGTCCCCAGCCCCCGGAGATGATTCATGCCGAGAATATTCCGATGGCACTGGCACTGATACTGACGCATGACGCGTACAGCCTGCTGCCCGCCTACGTGCTCAACTTTTGCGACCAGTCCAGGTACGACAAGATTCCGCTTCAGGAACCGGTCAGGCTCAAACTCTACGTCGGTTATCACAGAGACAACCAGCACGAGCTGGTCCTTGAGTTTGTCAAGAAGTACGCCGAGGACATCGACATCTAAAAGGTATCCTCGAGCCGACGAAAGGCCCCACGAGTGAGCCTTTTTCGTCCGATGCTCAATAGACGACCATACCGGTAATGGCTTGACCCAGGTCGTAAAGGACGGTCTTTTCCAGCGTCTCAAGGTCAATTTTATAGACACGACCGGACAGATCGGAGACGTAGAAAGCGTCGGCGTCCAATGCCACTCCAATCGCTTCATGGAAGCCGCGCACCTGCACCTCGCGTAAAGACAAGCCTACGTCAGTCAGCTTCGCACGGTTCAGCGAGTTGCCATCCGGTTCGGCACCACGATCGGTCCAATAAAGGAAATCATGCTTCTCGTCGATCTCCAGATCGATAGGTTCAGGCAGGTTGTCCGCAAGCAATTCGATGTCCGTGCGGTCCCAAGGATGCGCGCCACTGGGCAGATCGATGTTGGCCCTGAATATCCGGCCAAGCCCTCCTTTTTTCGGACCCTTCTGGGTCCAATAAACCTTGTTACGTTTCTTGTCCAGGGCAATACCCACGCATTGATCCAGCTTGGCGCGTGGGTATTCGGTTCCTCTGCCCCGCTCGACTAGCGTAACCAACCCGCTCCCGTCGATGTTGCTTCGCATGACCCGACCGCCCTCGCGGTCGCACCAGTAAAGCATCCGGCGATCCGGGTCCAGCTGCAACTGTTTGGGCGTGTAAATGTCGCCGCCGCCCACCAGCCGGGTTATCTCTGTGCCATCAAGCCTGCAGCGGAAAATGCCACCATCAGGCTCGAAAAAGTCTTCCCCAACCCGATCCTCCCCCATATGAGTCCAGTAAAAATAACCGCCGACAACGTCCACCTGGATGCCATCCGGATGACCAATGCCATCCACGGTAAGCTTCACCTCACCTGAATTCTTATCGATCACTACCAGTTGGCTCTTATACACATCCAGCAAGGCAAGCCTATCCTGCGAATCTTGTTTTCCATGCATCTCAATTCTCCGACTCACGACCCCGATTAGCCAGGGTATAACCGTTGCAAACAATTCACGCCGATCAGTCCTCGAGCCATTCCGCCTTGCACGAACCGCGTGGCATCAACGGGAAACGATAGGCACCGGGTGTCCTGGACATTTCGACCTGATCGGTCACGCCCTGGTAGAAGCCACTCGGGGTCTCGGCGCGGAAGAGGTCCGGATCGAGGTATTCGTGATCGCCCCGCGTACCGGCGGTCGAGCACGAGTAGTCCTTGTCGAAGATACCCATCTGCAGCAGCCAGATAGACAGGCGTGCCAGGCTCACGCGAACGCGGTAACTTCCGCCTTCCCTCGCACGACGCTTAAGCGCGACTAATGTTGCCATCTCGGCGATCCACGACATCACGTAGTCGTTGACGACGAAGATCTCGGTGAGTTGTGGCTTTTGTGGCGTACCTTCGCGGGCGAATACACCGGTAACGCCACCGGCATTCTGGTCATAACCAACGCGATGCGCCCAAGGTCCCTCCCAGCCATACAGCGACATATCAACATGTATCAAACCCGGCACCACCGCTGCCAGTTCCTCTGCCGTCAGTCCGTAACGAGCAAGGAAGCCGGGGCGCCGGTTCGAAAAGAACACGTCAGCGTCCTTCAGAAGTTCGTTGAATTTTTTCTGTTCCGCTTCACCCTTCAGGTCCAACGTGCACGATCGCATGCCGACGCTGGAACTGCTGTATACGAGGTCCATTTCATAGTCGTTTGGACCCCAGATGTTGAGGACGTCCGCGCCATGGTAGGACAGCGCCCTGCCCAGGCCCGCTCCGGCGATGACCCTCCCCAGACCCAGCGCGCGGACCCCATCTAACGGGGTCTGTGGATTTTCCTTGAAGGGTATCGGGTCGCAGTCACCGATCCTGGTGATTTCCACCAGCGGCATATCCCGCAGGTATTGGAACTGCTCGGTCTCAATGAACTCCTCAACGGTACGGACTAGCGTAGCCTGAAGGCCCAGCCTGTTCAGTTCAGTTTCCAGCGCTTCGCCATCCCACTTGCGCACCTGTTCCTGGATCGCATCTTTGTCATCATTACAGCCGAAAAACTTCAGGGCATTGTGCTTGGTCTTCGGATAGATGTTGAGCAACTGGATCCAGCGGTTATCGCGGGTCTGGTACATGAAGCTCGGCATGAATGGATTGCTCGGGTCGGACGGCATGCCCGGCGGATAACCGTTCAACAGTTCCCACTTACGGTCGTAGAACGGGCACAGGCGATGCAGCACCTTGCGCAGGTCGACATGTATGTCCTGACCTTCGCCGGTGCGCTCTTTCCAGATATCGGCTACGGCGACGCTCTTGGCCGCCAGCGCGACACCTGCCATCGTTGCCAGCGGCCACGGACTGCTGATCACCGGATCCTTGCCATGGAAACTCACTTTGCCGCCCACATCGCCGATTGAAAGACCGACGTAGCTCAGTACGTCCTCCAGTTCCTTTTCGGGACTGATCTGTTCGTCGGAAGTCAGCGGATTGGCGAGTACAGCCTTGATTTTCTGTTCAATGCTCATAGTCAAACTCCTGCCTGAGGGGCTCAAGGAAGTTGGTTGGCGCCAGCCTTCATGCGCAGAAGCCTGATCAGGATGTCATCGCGGGCTTCGACCAGATCATCCAGTTGCCGGCCAAGCAGTTCCTCGTTCACGCCTGCAACCGCCCCGGCCCTGACATCTGGCGTGAACGACAGGTCGCCCAGATCGCGCCACCAGCTTTCGATCGGTGGGCCGAGATGGTCGATCACATGGCCAATGCCTTCGGAGCCACCAGAAAGATGCAGATTCATGAATGGGCCAAGAAGCGCCCAGCGCAGACCCGGGCCGTGCGCGATGGCCGTATCGATGTCGGTGACGCTTGCGATTCCTTCCTTCATCAGATAAAACGCCTCACGCCATAGCGCGGCCTGAAGACGGTTGGCGACGTGTCCCTTTACCTCGCGCTTGATATGAATTGGCTTCTTGCCGATCTCCGTGTAGAAATCGATCGCCTGCCGGATAGCCTCCAGAGACGTCAACTTGCCACCCACAACCTCAACCAAGGGGATCAGGTGTGGCGGATTGAACGGATGCCCCAGCAGGACACGGGCAGGATTAATCGCCGCATCCTGAATTTCACTGATCAGGATCCCAGACGAACTGGTAGCGATAATCGCCTCTTCCGGACAGACGCTGGTTATGGTCTTGAGTAGCGCGCGCTTGATATCGACCCGCTCGGGACCGTTCTCCTGGATGAACGCTGCACCTGTCACCGCATCCTCGCAGCGAGCAAAGAAGGAGAGGTTATGCCTGGTCGCGGCCGGATCAAGGCCGCACTTCTCCAGCGCCGGCCAGAAATCGTCAACTAACTTGCGCAATTTCTCTTCGGCACCGGGGGCCGGGTCCGTGGCTGCGACCATGAACCCCCTTGCGAGAAAGTACGCCGCCCAACTGGCCCCGATGACACCGGTACCGACTACAGCTACCTTAAACGCTTCCTTGTTTATCGACTTCATGCGTAATCACCTATTTTTGATACCTTCTTTCACATACCGACAGTTTTGAATTCCCAAACGAGGCAGCTGGCCACGCTTCGATATCCCATGACGTTATAGAGCGGACGTCAAGCTACCGGCAAACGCTTTATAGGCATGACCCAATCCATTAAAAGCATCGCGTGTCAGACCCACCGCTACCGGGACTGGGAAGGGGTTGATATCCTGCGCTATCGGAGTGCGGTACTGATCGGTGCAGCAGAGGGTAAAAGCGTAAAGGCGCTTCCGGAGCACGAACGACGCCACATATTCCAAGGGGCGTTGGGAATTCGACGAACATTGATGACGCGTCGGTGAGGAACGCGCAGAATTCTGTCCCAGTAGAAATTGAACGTGATCCCCAGGCAGCGGCATTTCGTTAGCCAACGAGCTCCTTCGTGGCATAGACAGTGCGCGCAATCCGGATTCGTGACGTGTCCACCTGTAGCCAGACATGCGGGGCTTATGGTGATGAATTAAATCACGGGTAGCTTCCAGCTTGAGTAGGACTGCTCGATCCCAAGGATTCCAGATTTTTTTGGTCATATATGACGACCCTGAGCAACAGCAGCAAATGCTCCGCCCGCGCGATCCCGCGCTGGCGCATCGCCATTCAGGAGCGACCATGAGAACGAACCCTTCCCCTCTCGAATACCTTCTGGCCTACGCCATCGTCTTTGTGACAGGGGCGCTCACAACCATCGGACTTGGCAAATACCTCGAACGGGTCCGGAAAAATGCCCGGCACGCGTAGTCCCTCCTGGGTTCCCTTGCGCTCTTCCACCAGAACCGTTGCGCAAGGCGGGATTACAGATCTTTACGGACACATATCACATCAGTGAGCCGGTCCTATAGTCCGCGCTCAGCTGGCAGCTATCCATCAATGTTCTGATTTGCAAGGAGAACACATGCTCCCTGATCTATCCCAGGCCGGACATACCTCACCCGAATGTCCGCGCTGCCGTTCCACCCGTATCGAAACACGAAATAATGCCCGCAAGGCCGGTGGCGCCATTGGCGCGGTCGCCGGAGCAGCAGGCACCGCGACAGCGGCCCTGTCAGGCGCAGAACTGGGCGCTACGGCGGGTCTAGTTGGCGGCCCTGTCGGTTCGGTGTTCGGGCTTATCGCCGGCGCCATCATTGGCGGCCTGCTTGGCGGGGCTGCTGGCTGCGCTGCAGGTGCGACGGTCGGTGAAGTCATCGACGAGAATGTTCTCGATAACTACCGTTGTCTCGAGTGCGGTCACACGTTCAGCAAACGCCAGAGAGTCAACTGATCAGCAACTAAGATTCCATCGCCTTTTCGGGTGAACTACCTGGCGTTCTGATTACCGCGTTTCTGCACTCCCATATTCGCCCGCCTTCCCCCTGATTCTTTCGTATTCGCCCGGCTTCGGCCGGGCTCTATGCACTTGCCTTTCGAAAGGAGTTACTCATGCATCTCGTACAATCCATGGCTTATGTGAACGAACCCCCCTGGCACGGCCTCGGCAACCAGCTCGCCCCCAACCAGCCGCTCGAAGTCTGGGCGCAACAGGCTGGCATGAACTGGACGATCGAGGAATCCGAGGTCCGTTTTGTTGCCGACAGTATTTCTGGCAGCACCGGCCTCGGTTCCATCCATGCGTTCCCCGAACAGAAGGTGCTGTACCGCTCGGACACCAAAGCGCCGCTGTCGGTTGTCTCAAGTCGCTATCAGGTCGTGCAGCCCGCGGAAATCCTGGAGTTCTACAGGGATCTCACAGAGGTTGGCGGCTTCGAGCTGGAAACGGCTGGCGTACTCAAGGACGGCAAGAAGCTTTGGGCACTCGCCCGTACTGGCCAGAGCGCGACACTCAAAGGCCGCGATACGGTGAACGGCTACCTGCTGCTCGCGACCGCCTGCGATGGGACGTTAGCGACGACGGCGCAGTTCACGTCAGTGCGTGTCGTCTGCCACAACACGCTCGCCGTGGCGCTTGGAGACAGCACCGGCGCGGTCAAGGTCCCCCATCGCAGCCAGTTCGATGCTGCGGCAGTCAAACGTCAGTTGGGCATCGCGATCTCTTCCTGGGACGGCTTCATGGCGCGCATGAAGGTGCTGTCCGAACGCAAGGTCAGCGCGGAGACCGCCGACGCGTGGCTGCGGCGTGTGCTGACCTATCCTGCAGGCAACAGCGCGGACCGTACGTCCCCCACTGTCAATGACCGTGCGCTCAAGGCCGTCCATGAGCTCTATGCAGGACGTGGCAGGGGAGCGGAGCTTGCGTCCGCGGCCGGAACCGCCTGGGGCCTTCTGAACAGCGTCACCGAGTTCGTTGATCACCAACGCCGGGCTCGCAGTGAGGATCACCGGCGCGACGCCGCGTGGTTTGGTCAGGGAGCCGCTCTCAAGGGCAAAGCATGGGACGAGGCATTAAAGCTCGTTGCATGACGCCGTATTTTCTCAACCCATATCCATCGTCATAAACGCCCGGCCGGGCTTGCGCACGCCGGGCGTTTTGCCATCAAGGAGAACAAACATGTCGCAACTTGCCACGAGCGGGAAGCCCACCAGAAGTCACACCGCACTGCGGCTGGTCGAAACGCGCAGCCTGAGCCGTACCGACTGGCTCGCGGTTCGCAGGACCGGCATTGGTGGATCCGACGCCGCAGCTGCTGTCGGTCTGAATCCCTGCAAAAGTCCACTGGAGCTGTGGCTCGAAAAAACCGGGCGTGATGCTGAACTCACCCTGCCCGATCCGAATGACACCACGTTGCCCGTCTACTGGGGCACGCTGCTTGAGCCGATCGTCGCTGCAGCCTATACGCAGCAGACCGGCAACCGCGTGCGCAAGGTCAATGCCGTCCTTCAACACCCTACTGTGCGCTTCATGCTTGCCAATCTCGACCGGGAGATTGTGGGCGTGCCCGGTGTCCAGATCCTCGAATGCAAGACAGCGGGCGAGTTCGGCGCGCGGTTGTGGCGCGATGGTGTGCCCGAGTATGTGCAGCTGCAAGTGCAGCACCAGTTGGCCGTCACCGGCAAGCAGGCCGCAGATGTCGCGGTCCTGCTGTGCGGCCAGCAACTGGCCGTGCACCGCATCGAACGTGATGACGAACTGATCGCCCGGCTCATTTCGCTCGAAGCCCAGTTCTGGGAGTACGTCACAACCGATTCGCCACCTCCTGCGGATGGATCGGAGTCGGCTGACCGGGCACTGCGATGCCTATATCCGGGCAACGCCAACGCGGTGGATTTCACTGGCGATCGCCAGATGTCCGCGGTCTTCGCTGATCTCGTCACAGTGCGCGCGGAAATCGAAGCGCACGGGCAGCAGGAAGCGAAGCTCAAACAGGCCATCCAGCAGGCGATGGGCGATGCATCACGGGCGCTGTTCGAAACCGGTGAAGTCTCGTTCAAACGCAGCAAGGACTCGCACGGCGTCGATCTGAAAAGACTGATCGCCGATCACCCCACACTTGCATCGCAATACGCCATTACCAAGCCCGGCTCACGCCGGTTCCTGGTTTCGGTCTGAATCAGTTCCCTCTGTCAATCCCCCTGTTTCAGGAAAAATATCATGCTCAAGGGTCTGGCTATTACTCCACCCGTTATCGGGCGGATTTCCATCGGCCACATGGTCGAGAAAAATGGCAAGCGTCTGCCGGAAAAGGACGACGGCTTCACAATAACTTCGCAAGTTCAGAACCGCAACGGCTGGGTGCTCCATCCCGTCGACCCGGCGCTGCGCAAGGCGACGTCCGGCAAGCTCCGTTCGATTCCGGTGCGGCTGATGTTCGCAGATCCCGATCTGAACCTGCGGGCCGAGTATTCGCTGTTCGATCGTGAAACCGGCCGACCGGTGTGCGTCGGCAATGGCGAGACGTGCAAACGGGCCGGTGATAACGGTATCGAATCGTTGCCATGTCCGTCACCGGACGCATGCGCGTTCGGGCAGGCAGGCAACTGCAAACCCTACGGACGACTTAACGTCTCGATCGGTGACGAGGATGAACTGGGATCATTTATCTTTCGCACCACGTCCTACAACTCTATCCGAACGCTCTCCGCACGGCTGCATTACTTCGGTGCGGTGTCGGGCGGCCTGCTCGCCTGCCTGCCACTGGAACTCAAGCTGCGCGGGAAGTCGACAACGCAGAGCCATCGGGCTGCGATCTACTACGTCGATCTGGGGGTGCGGGGGGGCAGTACGCTGGAAGAAACCATCGTTCAGGCGCGTGAGCTGGACGCGCGTCGTCGCGCGGCCGGTTTCCACCAGGCGGCACTGGATGTGGCTGCTCGGGCTGGCTTCGCCAATGGTGCTTTCGAAGACAGCGTCGAGGAGAGTACGGCCGTGGTGGAGGAGTTTTATCGGGCTGCCGATCCGGGCGACAGGGCGAGCGAAATGAGCGCGAAAAAGGTCGCGGAGAAGACCGGAAAAATGAGCGCCCCGACGTTGCGTGACAAGCTCGAGCGGCGAGCGGATCTGCTGGGAGGAACAGCGGGATGACCGGTGCGACTGGTGGCTCGAGTGGCTACCCGTCGCAGTGGAACTTCATGCTGGCGGTTGGGGCAACTGCACCGGCGATCTGTATGTCCGTACTGACCGACTCGCAACGGAGTGGCGAAATGCCGGAACGGCTGGTACGGGTGCCAGGCCGGACGCGTATACCACCGCAACGCGCATGAATCACTATGTTCGACCGCGTTAGTTGCTACGTGGGTGCGCCGGCGGTCGCCCTGAAGCTGGAAATTTCAGGCGGCGGCCACCAGTTTCGCCGCCCGATTTTTCCAAATGGCGTTGCCGATCACGTAAAGGTTTATTGTAGTTTCAATCCCTAATTGTAGGGTCGTCTTAGCCGATACAAGGAAGGTTGACTGTATATATCAGCGGTCTGGGGACACAAAAACTCTAGGTTTGAGTGTCTGGATATCAATACATAGAAATGTTGACATCTCTCAGTCTGATTTTTCGTTCGATCTTTGTCCTGGCCAGTGTTGCCCTGCTGATATGGCTCTTTATGAACTACTGGTAGTAGGTCGCGGCGTATGAGGATGCAAAAAGTCCGCACATGAAGCTGCAACCAGTCCCTTGTGAGTGGGGTGTGCAGCCAGTTGCGCAACGCGCCGGCCTACTACGCCGCCACGCACGGATGGCGCCTGGCGTCACTCGTGCAGCGTTACGCTAAAGTCATTCTTCAAGATTTGAAATAAGCGCTCAGACACTTCGTCGAAAAAGAAAATGTCAGTGCCAACAGGGGAAATTCATTGTGTCGTCTCTCAAAAGCATGAAAGTGGTCACGCAGCTGTTTCTGGGATTTGCTGCGGTTATCACCCTGCTGATCGGCCTGGGTGCGTTCAGCCTGTTCGAGGTGAGCAGGGAAAACGCCCACGTCGCGGCACTCCGCGACAACTGGTTACCTGCTGTGCACAGCAGCCTGCAGATGCAGGGCAGCGCGCGCGTCGTCATCATGGACGAATTCCGTATGGCTACTGCCACGACGCCAGCCGAAATTCAGGACGCGGACACGCAGATTGGGGCGAGTGAAGCAGACTTCGGTCGCACAGCAGGAGAGTACGAGCCGCACATCAGCGAACCAGAAGAGAAAGCCGCCTATGCCAACATTCAGACGAAGACACAGCAGTACGTGGAGCTTGATCAGCAATTCCGCGCGCTGGTGAAAGAGAACAAACAGGCGGAAGCGACAAGCTTGCTGCGCAGTCAGATGGGCCTGCTAAACCGAAGCTTCGATAAAGACATCCAGACACTCGTCGACCTCGATGTGGCCGGGGCGGCCCGCGAAGGCGCAGCGGCAAACCAGGCGTATTCGCGTGCTGTCGCACTCGTCATTGTACTGGTTGCTGCCGCGACGGCGGTTGCCCTGGCATTGGCGCTGGTCATTGCGCGCGGCGTCGCGAAACAGCTGGGTGGCGAGCCACGCGAGGCGGCGGCCCTCGCCAGCAACATCGCAGCCGGCAACCTGCAGACAGTGGTTCGCCTGAAGGTGGGCGATCGCAGCAGTTTGATGTTCTCGCTCAGTGTCATGAAGGAGCAGCTGACAACGATCGTGCGTGGCATCCAGACTTCCAGTGAGTCGATCTCGGTCGCTGCCGGCCAGATCGCGCAAGGCAACACCAATCTGTCCCAGCGCACCGAGGAGCAGGCGGCATCACTGGAAGAAACCGCCTCAAGCATGGAAGAGCTGACCAGCACGGTCCGTCATAATGCCGACAACGCAAGGCAGGCAACCATGCTGGCGAACACCGCGTCGGACATAGCACGACGCGGCGGCGAGGTAGTCGGAAAAGTGGTCGAGACCATGCACGGCATCTCTGGCAGCTCAACCAAGATGTCCGAGATCATCAGCGTGATAGAGGCCATCGCCTTTCAGACCAACATCCTGGCACTCAACGCAGCGGTCGAGGCGGCCCGCGCCGGTGAGCAGGGCCGCGGCTTTGCCGTCGTGGCCGGCGAGGTCCGCACGCTTGCCCAACGCAGCGCGACAGCGGCGAGGGAAATCAAGGACCTGATTGACGAGTCGGTGAATCGGGTGGACGCCGGCTCGAAACTTGTCGAGGAAGCGGGCGGCACGATCAACGAAATCGTCGAGTCAGTCAAGCGCGTGACTGACATCGTGGGCGAAATCTCCTCGGCGTCGGACGAACAGAGCACCGGTATCGAGCAGGTGAACCAGGCGGTCAGCCAGATGGACCAGGTCACCCAGCAGAACGCCGCGCTGGTTGAAGAAGCCGCAGCAGCTACGCAGTCGATGGCCCAGCAGGCCCAGGAGCTACGTGAGGCCGTGGCCGTCTTCAGGATTACAGACGTGGATCCATCCGCGTCACAAGTGGCAACCCCACAGCGCGAACCACTAGAGCCGGTATCGAAGACTTCCCCGGACCGTCGTCGGGAACTCAGCGGATCACGACCGCCAACTGCTGTCAACCTCGACGCTACTGGCGCAACGTTTACAAAGCAAAAGACGACACCCATCATTGCCGCAGACAGAGACAGGATCGCCGAGACGGATACCGGGGCGGCGGACTGGCAGACATTCTGAGCGGGGCTGAAAATTGGACAATACCGATGAAGTACTGGGCCAGATGAGCAAGCTTGTGAGCGCCAACACAAGGACCCTGAGTATGCTTGGTGCTCAGGTGATGGCTCTGGGCAAGTTCTTTGATGTGACCTTGCCTCACCTCACGACGTTGCAGCGCGGTGAGATCGGCAGGTCATTCCGGGAGGGCATCGAAGATGCCATGTCGCTGATGGACGATGTGGCGTTGCCAGCCGACTATCACTCTGCACTGCTTACACTCACGAATGCCATTCTCGCCGCTCTGGTTCACGAATCAGCCACGCGTCAATAGCATCCCGCTGGCGTGTGCTTCAAGGCACTCGCCAGCCAACACTGCCCTGGTTGCACGGGCGCCGGTGCACCAGATGTCCCAATCTGGCGATGCGATGAGGAGCTTGAATATGGTCCGCAAGGCGACGGCAGGTATCACGACTGACACAGAGTTTGGGAACTCCCGCTATCGGTCCGGTGTGGCCGAGGAAGTGCTGGCTTGCGAGCAAGCCGTGTTGCGGCTGATTGCCCGCAACACGCCGTTGCCCGAGCTGCTTGCGGAAGTATGTCATGGCGCCGAAGCCCTGCTTGGCGAGGGATCGTTTTGCTCAATCCTGCTGCTCGATGCTGACGGCCGTCATGCGAAAGTCAGTACAGCGCCTTCGCTGCCGGAACAATACCGCACTGCACTCGACGGACTTGCGATCGGTCCACTCGCGGGTTCGTGCGGGACCGCGATGTTCGAACGGCGCACGGTGGTGGTCGAGGATGTCGGGACCGATCCACTATGGACCAGTTTCAGAGACTTTGCGTTGGCGGTCGGGCTGCGCGCGTGCTGGTCGATCCCGTTCATGGACGAAGCGGGCGCAGTGCTTGGCGCGTTCTCCGTCTATCATCGCACCCCGCGTCGGCCGACTGGGGAAGAAGAGACGATCCTGCGCGACATCGGCCACAGCGTCGGCCTTGCAGTCCATCAGGATGCGATAGCGCAACGTCTCGCGCAAAGCGAGGAACACCATCGACTGGTCGTCGATCACCTGAATGAGGGGGTGGTCGTGATCTCGCGTAGCGGGGTGGTGAACGCATGCAATCCAAGTGCGCAGCGGATCCTGCGTGCGAAGACTGCCAGCCTGGTCGGCCGCAATATCTACCAGGACATGGTGACGCGACTCTATAACGAGGACGGTACCGTGATCCCAAAGGTTGAGTGGCCTGTGCATCGTGTGCTATCGACTGGCAAGCCGCTGCTCGGTCAGACAATCGGGCGTGAACTGGCCGATGGCGAGATAGCCTGGGTCGACGCGAATATAGTGCCGATGATCAGACCGGGCGACAGCGAGCCCAACGCCGTGTTGATGTCATTCACCGATATCGGCCCGGCCCGGGAGGCACAGCAGCAACTCAGATATCTGGCCACACACGATTCGCTCACTGGACTTCATAATCGCGCCTATCTTGCCGACCGGATGGAGACGCTGTTCGCCTCAGAGGGCGCTGACGAGGTTGGACTCGTGCGCGCCGCCGTGCTGTTCGTCGATCTTGATCACTTCAAGAAGGTCAACGACAGCGCCGGACACACAGCTGGCGATGCGCTACTGCGCACCGCCGCACACAGGCTTGGGCAATGCGTTGATCCCGGGGACTCACTCGCCCGGGTCGGTGGCGACGAGTTCGTGATTGTGATCACTCGGTCCGACCGGGTTGCGAACGTCGCGATGCTCGCGCAACAGGTGCTCGACGCGATTGCAGCGCCATTCGAGGTGGCGGGCAACGAATACTGTCTGGGCGCGTCGATCGGCATTAGCCTGTTGCCCGAAGACGGACGGGATGCGGCGACCTTAATGCGCAATGCCGACTCCGCGATGTACCACGCGAAGCAGCGTGGCCGCCATAACTTCCAGTTCTTCACCGTGGAGCTGAGTCAGTCCCTGCAACGCCGCGTCACAATCGAGCAGTCACTGCGGCATGCGCTGGCCGCAGGCGAGCTGATTCTCGTCTACCAGCCAATTGTCGATAGCGCGGGTGGCAGGACGGTCGGTGCCGAAGCACTGTTGCGCTGGCACAGCAGCGAACTCGGCGATGTCCCGCCTGCGGAGTTCATCCCGCTGGCCGAAGAGACCGGTGTAATCATCCCGATCGGTGACTGGGTACTCGAAACCGCGTGCGCACAGATGGCCGAATGGCGCCGGACCATCGCGCCGGACCTGGTGATCGCGGTCAACCTGTCGCCGCGCCAGTTCAGGGAAGGGCTGGTCGAACGGATCGCGCTTTGTCTGTCGCGCGCCTCTCTTGAACCGGACGCGTTGGAGCTGGAGATAACCGAAGGTCTGCTGATAAGCGACAGTGACACCGTGTTGCCGATGCTCACGTCGCTTACCCGTATGGGCGTGCGGATTTCCATCGATGACTTCGGTACCGGCTACTCGTCGCTGGCGTATCTGAAGCGCTTCCCTCTGCATAACCTCAAGGTCGATCGATCGTTCGTCGTCGGACTTCCGGAGCATCGCGATTCGGTCGCGATTACTCAGGCGGTCGTAGCGATGGCGCATTCGCTCGGGATGAGTGTGACAGCCGAAGGCGTGGAGACCCCGGAACAGGGTGCCTTCCTATGTTCGGCAGGCTGCGACAGGCAACAAGGCTTTCTGTTTGGTCGGCCCCTCGAAGCCGCCTCATACGCGAGCAGCCAGCTCAAGCTGCGCTGAGGAGGCGGGCAAATAGTTGATGGTAGCAGGAACTGGCGGGTGCGACCGCATAGCACCACGTGCTAGCCACGTTGGGTGCTGCCACTCCCGATACCCCCAACATCGCATTACAACGGGCATCGATCGCCGCGGAGTTCTATCCCGACGCGATCGAAGAACGGCCGGCAGCCGGCTACAGCGCAACGACGGACCGCACCGATTGCCCGACCTTGCGCGACAGGCTGGACCGGAAGGCAGCGGCGTCGAACAGGGTGGCGTCCTGACCATCCTGTCGCGGCGGTCGTTCGTGCCCCACCGCCACCTGCGCACGTTCCCCGGCCAGACATCACCGGTGCGCAACCAACCCGGCAATCCCGCTCTCCCTTCGTAGTCAGGGCGCTCGCCCGGACCTCTTTCCCATTTGCCTCCCGCCCTGGCGTCCGGTTGCTTCCGGAGGCGGGTGTACGCCCATTAGGAGTTGCTCACCATGGAACCTGATCCCGAAAAGCCCCTTGAACCGATGTTTGTCCTAGGCCATCTGTTCATCACGCCCGACGCACGAGCGGTCCTCAGAGCCGCAGGCATGCCCGCGGCCGCCCTGCTGCTACGACACCTTTTCGGTGACTGGGGTGAACTCGATGCGCACAGCTGGCAGCAGAACGATGACGCGCTCCTAACTGACTCACAGCTTTTCTCGACTTACACGCTCGCCATCGGCAAGACGGTCTGGGTCATCACGGAAGCGGACCGCTCAAGCACAACCGTCCTGTTGCCCATCGATAACCAATGAACGACGCCGCCTTTGACTAACACCATCCCCGAGGTAACCCATGATTCACGACAACGACATCAAAACCTTTGCCGCGGAGGACGGCACGCTCTACCGGTTTCGCATCAGCATCGAGCCGGACGATGACATGCCCCCACCCTGGGAGTCCAGCGACGGCCACGGTCCGGTCAGCGACTGGAGCCTCCGCAACAAACGCGCCGGCGAGTGGGTGCTTTCCCGTGATCGGGGCATGAAGCGCTATTACGACGCGGCTGAAGCGAATCGCATCGCGAAGCGAGATGGCTGGGGTTTGAGCGACACACACCGGATCGCGCTGGTGAAACGACTGGCCCATCCACGCGTCCAACGCGGTAGCCTGACCGATGGCAATACGGCATTCACCCGGATCCCCGGGCGCGATCCGGCGAAGCCTCTGACCGCGGGTGAGATTCGCGCCGAAGCGGTACGCCGCGACTATGACTATCTGCGCCAGTGGTGTAACGACGACTGGCGCTACTGCGGCATCGTGGTCACTCCGCTAGGCGACGATCCGGATGACGATGACACCGTTCGGACCCGCTACACCTGCGCGCTGTGGGGTATCGAAGATGATGACTACTGCTACCACGAATCAGTCGCTCTCGAACTGATGTCCGAGGCGGCAAGTCGAATGCATCGCGAGTATCTCGAATCCCGGTACTGGCGTTCTCGAGACCACATAACGATCTGAACCGGTGATCGACGTCACCGGATATCGAAGATCGTTGTCCTGAACACCTCCGTCGCAGCAATCGTCTGAACTCCCATTCTCTCACGTCCTGCCTCCGGTTCTCGCCAGAGGCGGATGCACGTCCACAGTCTGGAGAACACCATCATGAATTTGCCTTCCTCCCATTCCGCCGGGCCAAGATTCAGGCCCGGTCGGATTTTTATTACGCCTTCCGCGTTGGCAGTATTGCAAAAATCCGATCTGTCCATCCTTGATCTGCTGCTCCGTCACCTCCGGGGCGACTGGGGCGACATCTCCGACGAAGACCGTAAGCAAAACGACCTGTCCGTTATCGCAGGCTTGCGCCTGCTGTCCAGTTATCCGCTACCCGGCGGCGGCAAAGTCTGGCTCATCACGGAACGGGACCGGTCGGGTACGACCATCCTGCTACCTGGCGATTACTAGCGCTCATCGCGGCAATGAGGACATCGGTCCACCGAGCAACGCGTCCATGAAGGTATGCGGATCCGCCTCCAGCACCCGCAAAAAATCGATTAATTCGACCACGTCCACGCGCCGCACACCACTCTCAACCTTCGACACGAAGGCCTGAGGCCGTCCGAGCCGGTCCGCGACGTCCTGCTGCAGCAGGCCACGCTGCTTGCGCAGCTCGGCGAGCAACGTCGCGACCCGCTGGTATCGAGTGTCGTGGATCGGATGTGTCATGACGACATTCTAAATACACATACGAGATATTCTACATCCGTATACGGTATATTTAAGGAGGTTTACATGTTTCAACTGATCTGGCTGGCCGGGGCCGCCGTCACCACACTCGGCATCGGGCTTGATATGCACCGTCTCAGAGTCAATCGCGTCGGCTTGCTGTCCTTCGCCGGCTGGGCAGTCGCTGGCGTGTGTATCGGGCCGATCGCAGGAGCCGTCTATGTGTTTCGGCGTCGCGCTACGCGCAGAACACTGATTGACGCGGTCTGGCAGCTTGTCGGGGATACGTCTCAACCCGTTCATGTTCGCCGCAGGCGACTTGTCGCGCTCCAGCAAAGCGACCTGGTAAGCCCGGTGATTTTCAGGGCCTGCTCAAGTGTGCTGGACGAGCAGGCAGGTGTGCAGACATCGGTGAAGCCGTGAAGCGACTGGCACCACGTTGAACGAGTGGCCCTCGACGGGGCTGCCCAACCGGACACGGAAAAATGATGCTGGAAACACCCAGGGAAACCCGTTGCCGCGGGGACCCGCATCCGCGACGGCGCCATCGCCTCGCAAGGCCGAATGTTGGTCCGGCCGGCCTCAGTTACGCCTTAAGCAACCGATTGTGTCCAGGAGGTTGTCGCATATCCTTTGCGCATTACAGACACCATGGAAGTCGATCTGCCACCCACCCCTCAGGCGAAGTTCGTACTGGGCCGCCTGTTCGTCACCTCCGCCGCCCGGGCTGCACTGAAGGAGGTGGGGATGCCCGTTCCCAGCCTCGTGCTACGGCACGTACAGGGTGACTGGGGCGACGTCGATGCACACGGGCGCCGGCAGAACGATCACGCGCTGCTCGTCGACGCGCCGTTGTGCTCCCGCTTCGCGCTCGGCACCGGCGCCACGGTGTCGGTCTTCACCGAGTCAGACCGTGCGAGCACCACCGTACTGCTGTCCACCTATCGCTGATGCCCGCCGTCGTCCCGCCTGCCGTCCGTTCACCGTACCATCAGGTCTTTCCCCTGGCTTTGCGACCCTTTTCGGTTCACCACAGACACGCGCTATCCAATCTTCATTTCCTCACGGAAGCGGCCCCAAAATCTGCCTTCCACCAGCCGCTTTGAACCGCGGCTGAAGCCTGGTCGTATGTTGCGCCCTGCTGCGTTTTCGGTCCTGCCGAGCGCCGAGCATCCCGGTTCGACGTGCTGATGCGGCTCATGTGTGGAGTCTGCTGCGACGTTTCCCTCGATAGTCAAGGCAGGACGGGCGGTCCCCGCGTTGCGCCTGCCGCGCAGGAAAACGTCCATGCAGTCGCGCCACTGGATGCTCCGATGAAATCTCTATGGCAGAAGAGGTGTGCAAGACTGGCGCACCTCATTTCCTCAGTGCATCCTCTTTTTTTGTACCCGCGTTCGCCATTTACCCCGTGCCGACGCCACCCGCGAAATTGGCCATCACATCGACGCCAGACCAGCCGCTTGGCTCCACAGGGTCGGCGCTCCCGGAGCGCTGCGGAATCGTACAGTCCACAAACATCCCACCACCATTGCTGGATTTTTTGCGTCGTACAATAAGTGGGCGAATTAAAGAATGTTCTATGGCATCGAACCCAAAATCACGCAAGTCAAGGCAAGCTACCGGCAGACGGCCGATGACCCGGGAGATGTTGTTGCCCCTTCCCGCAAACATCTCGCGTGATCGCTCTTTGGGACATCACCTTGCGCTCGCTGCGCTGCAGTCGGGTAACGGCAGTGTCGAACTAATCGGCCGGCTCTTCAGAACCCTTTACATCGCCTATTTCGTTTACGAAGCGACATGTGGCCGTCGCGACCTTGCGCCGTTTCGAATCTCGGAAACGGCGCTTCAGGCTCTTGCCGTCCGCGCCCGGACGGGAGACAACCTGTCGGTAACCGAAGCCGACGGATGTGCCCTTGCACACGTGCTGTTACTGCATGACGAACAGCTCGCAGCAACCCCCTCGCATCGGGTCGTCGAGGCCGAAGAGCGGTTGAGGTGTTTTCTTGCAACAGAAAAGATGTCGCCGATTGCGCCAGCCGACATCAACGACACCTGAATCGACGAGACCTCCGGTCTGCCCGCAACGATAACGGATTACCGTCCGTGTTAACAACTGTCTATCTCGCTGCCGGTACAAATTTCAATTCGAAATGGCGCATGCCATCAAGGCATAGCTGCCCCGAAGAAGCCGGGATAGATTTGCACAACTCGTTTTCAGAGCGTCGCCCTTCACGCTTCGTGGGTCGCCTCAGCGATGGAATCTGCCGATCGTCAGTGCCTGCCCAAACAACCTGTCGATACACCTTTGCCAGCTTCTCAGAGTTCAATGCGGTCATTGCCGTTGACTTTCGCCAGGATTTTCCCGCGTACTTGTAATGATCACCGGAGCGGCTGCTGGCATCGGTCCGCAGGTCGGCAGCCTAACATACGAAGATTTCGGCCAGTTCGCGCGGAGGCTGCCGAATCTCACGATCGAAGTCTGCCGGATGCCGCGGTCAATACGGCCACGTCTCTGTAGCGGGTACGTCGGAAAAACAACTACGCATAGCAACTCAGGACGACAACCACTGCACAACCTGGCTGGCGTAGTAACTGACGATTATGTCAGCACCGGCCCGCTTGAAACCGAGAAGAGTTTCCAGAACAGTGCGGCGTTCGTCAAGCGCACCAGCGATGGCGGCAAATTTAATCGCGGCGTACTCGCCACCGACCTGGTAGATAGCAATCGGCAATTGCGTTCGCTGCCGCAGATTGCTTGCAACGTCCAGATACGGAGTACCCGGTTTGATCATCAGGATGTCCGCGCTCTGATTTTCGTCCAACTGCACCTCGATCATCGCCTGCCGGTCATTGGCTGGATCGGCCTGATATCCATAGCGATCTCCGGCGAACTGACAATCTACGGCAACGCGAAACGGTCCATAGAACGCAGAGGCGAACTTAATGGCGTGGGCCAGAATCGCAACGTGGGTGAATCCCGCCTCGTCCAAGGCAGTACGGATTGCGCCCACCTGGCCATCCATCATCGAAGACGGTGCCAGCATGTCAGCCCCCGCATGGGCTGCGACTAAGGACTGCTTGACTAAGTTAGCAATTGTCTGGTCGTTATCAACCTCGCCCTGCACCACCACGCCGCAGTGACCGTGTGTGGTGTACTCGCAAAAGCAGATATCTGGGATCACGATCATGTTAGGGCATCGCTGCTTGATGCCACGAATCATCCGGGCAAGCAGGCCATCACTATTCCACGTATCACTACCCTGATCATCCTTGTGCCGTGATATGCCGAAAGGCATCACATAGCGCAGCCCCAGATCCTGAAGCTTCTCTACCGCGTCTTGCAACTGTGATTCCGGAATGCGAAATATGCCAGGGAGTGTGTCGATACGTTGAGGCTCAGTGATACCTTCCTCGACAAAAATCGGCTGTATCAGATCCTCGACACGAATTGCGTGCTCGCTTACCATCTGGCGCAGAGCAAATGTTCGTCGCAATCGGCGAGGCCGGCGCGTAAGGGCGAGAGAGTGTGGGCTGTCCATCATCTCGGATCGAATAGTGCTTCAAGTCAATTTGACAATCTCAGGAGTCGCCGGGTTTCCGCGACCGATGCAACCTCACGTCCAAATTCCTTCGACAGGCGTACAAGCCGTTCGATCAATTGAGCGTTTCCAGTCGCTAGCTCGCCCTTTCGGTAGTAGATATTGTCTTCGAGACCCGCCCGTACGTGACCGCCAAGCAAGATTGCATGGGTCGTGATTGGCAACTGGGCCGCACCGATGCCGAGCACAGACCCTTGACTATTTTGGGGCAAATTGTCCAGCAGGTTCATAAGATTTTTACAGGTTGCGGTCACACCTCCATGGATGCCCATCGCGAAGGCGAAAAGCAGAGGGCGAGGTAAAAAACCATTCTTGTGTAACGTGAGAGCCTCGTTGATGACCCCAGCGTGGTATACCTCAATTTCCGGCAGCACTTCATACTCATTCAACGCTTTGGCTAACTCTCTAGCAAGCGCAGGCGAATTGACAAATGGCTTCTCTCCGTGACAGAGCTGCAATTGTAGGAGGCAATCTCCGGTTTAAGCACCAGGTGATTCCAAGCTTTTTCGACGGGGCTGCCCTTGGGCAGATTAAGGCCCGATGTACTCAGGTTGATCAGTATGTCGCACCGTTCGCGTACGCGCAGCACGATTTCTTCCCATACGGGTAACTCGTACGTTGGATTTCCTTGCTCGTCACGCGCATGAAAATGCGCCACGCTCGCACCAGCCTGCCAGCACTGATAAGCAGAATCGGCAATCTCCTGTGGAGTATAGGGAACGCCTGGGTGCTTGCTACGAGGCGTAATTCCGCCATTTATCGCCGCGGTGATGATCAACTTTTCCATCGAGCTAACCCCTTTTTAGATGACGTCCCGATTCTTTCAAACCAAATGAACGGGAACTCCATCTAGTGAGACAACAATTGTCGAGGATAGGAAATACGTGAAAGAAGATAGTGGTTACGCTGTGAGAAGACGCAAGCGCCTCGGATTTTGTGCAGGCTGAGAAAATGGGGCTCCGGAAAACATCAAGAGGAATTCACCGAAGCATTCTCTGGAATTTCGTGAACGGGCCGTCCGAACGGTTCCCCAGCGCCGGGGCAGGCATGGGTTGCAGTGGAAGGTGATCGCGTCGATTGCTGCGAAGATAGACTGTGCCGGCGAGACGCGGCGCAACTGGGTCCCTGAGGACGATCGCAATCGTCGCAAGCGCGGTGATGTTAGCACCGCGGATCCGGAACGGCTAAGAGCGTTAAAGTAAGGGAATCGTGAACTGCGCAGATCGATCAGATCTTGTACATGGAGTCGGCATATGCCGCCTTCATGCCGATACCGGATGCGCCGAAGGCTGCTGGCGATCCCGCCATTGTTTTCGAGCGGTACAGCGAAAAGCACCCTCATGGCGAGTTGGAATGCCGCTCTCCACGCAAGGTCCGAAACTGGATCGATCCATCAACCTTAGCGTGAGCCAGCGTCCGGACCTACGGGGAAATCAGAACCAAATACTCCTGAGTCTGCTCGTTTAGCGCCTGTTTGTTCCCCGGCAGCATCCGCAACGTTGTACTTCTCAAGGTGGACCTGGGTAATGTGGACAGCCCTAGTGTGATTGAATGGCATGTGGCGCCGTATCCACGTGCACGGCCACCGAAATGAAAACTTACCTCCCGCGAGCAGAGTATGCGACCTCCCCCCGCACGAGTTTCAGACCTCCGACCATGAAAGAACGCCATCAACCCAATCGTTTCAATGGCTAAGGACTATCCAGTCGGGCACGTGGTTGACTGGCACTGGCATCCACGTGGTCAACTGATTTACGCAAGCTCAGGTGTAATGAAACTGCGTACTCGCGACGCGTACTGGCTGTTGCCGCCGATGCAAGGAGTGTGGATGCCGCCGTGCGAGGAACACACCATGGCCGTCGCTTCCAGCCAAGTGTCGCTGCGAACACTCTATGTCAGTGTTGACGATTTCTCCGCTACGTTGCCGGATCATCCATGTGGTATTGCTGTCTCGGCGCTGCTGCGGGAACTGCTGTTGCGTGCCGCACGGTTTTCCATTGAATACAAGAAGGACAGTTTTGAAGCGCGGCTATTGGCGCTGGCGCTCGACGAGATGAAAGCCTCCGCCGAGCATGGCATCAATCTGCCGCTGGGGAAAGACAGACGCTTAGTAAAGATATGCGAAGCCCTTATCAACGACCCAGGAGACACCCGCCCGCTGTCGGAGTGGGCGACGATTGTGGGCGCGACGGCTCGCACTCTGACAAGGCTGTTTCGCATCGAAACGGGCCTGCCGTTTGTGGCCTGGCGCCAGCAAGTGCGAATCGGTGACGCTATTCCGCGATTACTGGCGGGAGATTCGGTCAGCAAGATCGCCGCAAGCCAAGGCTACGGCTCACAAAGCGCCTTCACGGTCATGTTTAAGCGGGTGACTGGCAAGACGCCGAGGGACTATATGCCGCATTAGTCCCATCCTCAAAAAAACCTGTCGCATTCGCAAGGTCTGCCATGTCGGGGTTCACCTAGAATCTGGTGACTTCACTCCCAATTGGACATTCTGTCATGCCGATACGACATGCCTCTGGCCGACGGTACCTTTCACTAGTACTCGCATCTACCTTTCTGCAAGGTTCGTCCTTCGTCTGTGGATTTGCCCCTGCACCTCCGGACACCGCCTCACACCTGAGTTGATGAATCGGTGCTGCGCCTGAACTCGCGTGGCGAGCGGTACTTCAGCGCGCTATGAGGGTGCTGCTCGTTGTAATGCTCGAAAGCGACGGCGGGATTGCGTGCTGCGGTTGCTGCATCTGGCTTCGGCATGAAGGCGACATAGTCACGCTTCATCGTTTTCACGAAGCTTTCCGCCATGCCGTTACTTTGCGGGCTGCACACCGGTGTGGTCAATGGTTTCAAACCAATGTCAGATGCAAAGGTCCTGGTTTTCTCCGCCGTATAACCCGAGCCGTTGTCCGTCAGCCATTCAATTTCAGCCGGGGCCTTCGGGACGTTGCCAAAGCGCTTTTCGACGGCTGCCAGCATGACGTCGCGCACCACATCGCCACTGTGGCCACCGGTTGTCGCCACCCAGCTCATCGCCTCACGGTCACAGCAATCCAAAGCGAACGTGACACGCAGCGGCTCACCGTTGTCGCAACGAAACTCGAAGCCGTCCGAGCACCAGCGCTGGTTGCTCTTCGCCACCGCGACCTTGCCATCATGTCGGCGCTGCGGGCGTGGAGGGAGCGCTTTGGGCTGTAGCAGCAGGCCGTGAACGCGCATTACCCGGTACACCCGTTTGGCATTGACGGGGGCCGCGCTCTGGTTCTCCCGCTGCCGACGTAACAGGCCCCACACACGACGGTAGCCGTAGCTCGGCAGGTCAGCGACGCTCAGCCGAATTTCTTCGACCAGACCGGCGTCGTCGGTCCTTCTGGCCGTACGCCCGTCTCGCCAGTCTGCCGGCCGTGCCAGCCTGTCCGCCACATTCGAGCGCGCGACACCGAGAACGTCACAGACCCGCTTCACTGGTCGTCCCCTGGCAATGAGGGTGAGCGCGCAATCCATTTTCGCGACTTCGCCACCTCCACCGCCTCACGAAGAATCTCGTTCTCCATGGTCTTCTTTCCGAGCAGTCGCTGAAGCTCCCTGATTTGTTTGAGTGCGTCGCTCAGCTCCGACGCCGGCACGACTTCCTCGCCGGCACTGACAGCCGACAGGCTGCCGTCCTGATATAGCTTGCGCCAGTGAAACAGCTGATTCGGATTGACGCCGTGCTGGCGTGCAACCATCGAGACCGACTTGTTCGGCTCGAAACTCTCTCGCACCATCGCCAGCTTCTCTTCCGCTGACCACCGCCGCCGGCGCTCCGGCCCCGTCAACACTTCCATCACTTCTTGCTTGTTGTTAGTCAAAAACACAGTCGTGTGCCTACCCGCTATTTTAAGTGGGAGACTGTGTCCGGTGATTCAGGGGGCCGCTCCAGTCTGTACCAAAATCTTGTTCGCAGACATGGCGCCGCTGTGGATGGCATCGCTCCGGTTTTTCGTCGCCGCCTTGTCGCTCCTGCCTTTCGTCTACCCGCTGATGCGTCGCCAGAAACTGGCCCTCCGCGCATTGCCTTGGCCGCAACTCATGGTGATCGGAATTTTGCAGACGACGGGGGTCATGGCATTCCTGAACATCGGGCTGACTGCGACTACGCCGTCCACGGCCGCGATCCTGATGGCAAGCAACCCTTTGCTTGTAGTGATCCTAGCGCGCATCTTTCTCGGCGAAAAAGCTGCACCGCTCGCGATCGCTGGGCTAGTGCTGGCGTTCGTCGGAGTTGTCGTCTGTATCGGGGTGAGTGAGACGCGTGAGTTGGATGTAGGACACGGGGAAACTTTGGTCATGCTGGCCTCTGCCTGCTGGGCCGCCTCGACTGTGTTCAACAAGAAGTTCGACATTCCCATGTCACCTTGGATTGTGACGTTCTGGCAGATGTTGATCGGTGCGGTGGCCTTAGCTATCGTCGCCGGCTTCTATGGACAGCCCTTCGCTTTGCCTGCGACACCTTTTCACTGGTCCATATTCATCTGGCTGGCAGTCCCGGCCTCGACGGGAGCCATGGGTTTGTGGTTTGCCGCCCTGAAAATTGGTGGATCAGTGCAGACCAGCGGCTTCCTGTTCTTGTGCCCACTGTTTGCTGCACTTATCGCTTTCTTTTTTTCGGTCAAGTCCCTCAATGGCATGAAGTAGTCGGCGGCTTGCTCATCGGAGTTGGACTCCGCACCATGTCTAGGCGACAGCCGGCAAAGGTGACAGGTTCGGCATCGGTGGACATCGTTGAACGGACCAGGTGAGGTTGCCCCGTACCCCCTTTGCCGAGCGTTTCAAGTCAAGCAAGGAGCGTCAAGATGACGACCTAGGTAAAGCGGGCGCTCCACGCATTCGAATTCACGCTGAAGGGAAAGTCCTCACAGGAAGTTGCTGATGCTGACCGAATCACACCTCTGGAGCTTGAGCCCGCCAGACTGGGAACGGAAGCGCACGGCAAATTCGAATCACCTGGTGGCAGCCTTCTCTTCACTACGGTCGTTTGAGCGGGCTCTCCAGAATGCTGATCGACATCGCAATCGAACTGCGTGTTTCGCCAAAAACATTCATTCGCGCGATGCCTCCTAGAAACAAGGCCATCGAACTCAAAGCATTCGCGTGAACCGACGGCACACCCACCGAGATCAACGCGGGCAGACTGACAAAGGACCCACCTCCGGCTAGCGCGTTCATTCCGCCTGCGGCCAGACCAGCGCATGCAACCAGGAGAAAGTGACTCAAGTCAGACATGGCAAACACAATTACTCACTCGCATTGGAGAGATCGGCATACCCGCACCGCGTCTGCAATGCTCACGATCTCGCCTGCTGTTGCCGGCAGAATCCTGTTAGCCAGCGGCCCCGGTGTCGTAGTCATCCCGACGCTTTGCCGTTCCTGCCTCACCACGCTATTCCGGAGCGACGCCCCGCAGTGTCACAGTTTCACGGTCCTCGCCGCTCGAGCCCGACGGGCCGCCGGCTGTATTGGCCTGCAATGTCAGCGGCTCCAATGGATACCTGCACTACGTCATCGAACGCATCGCAGATCACCCGGTGAACCGGATCGACGAACTGTTACCCTGGAACGTCGCTACTTTGCTCCCCGCCGCCTCACACATCGATCCCGTTCGCTAGCAGCCGATCCTCTCGCGCGTCAACGTAATCCGTGACGGTGCAGATCGAGTGCTTACGTTGATCCGAATCACGCGTTCAGCATATCGACTACTACCCCTGTTAGCTTAGAGGAACAACGCCGCGGGCAGGCATAGCGATAGCAACCATTTGTGGGAGCATGGTTTCGCGCAAGCCACCTCACGGTGCCTTATAAAGCGGGAAGCGGCACCTCCCCGCCGTCCGGTAGTGATCGGTCCGGGGATTGATTGATTCCGACTTGCGAAGACGAAGAAAACTGTCCGTAAAATCAATAGTGAGTGTCCCCAGTCCCATCTTGCGAATGCGATGCACTGGTCGCTACGGGACACCTCTCGAGTACTTTCAGCACCGGTCACGAGAGCCGCCCGGCTTCATACCAACGTGATTACGGACGGCAAGAGTCTCGGCGCGCCGAGACCAGGTGCCACGGTTTCGTTAGTAATCGACCGCATTTTCCGACTGCCGTACGCGCGGCCGATACGATCTTCCCCTCCTTCCACGGATCGGAAACCACCGGCGCATGCCGGACAGAACAAAGCCCTCGCGGATGTCCAACAACATACCGGCCCACTCAATGGCGTAGCGCTTCCCAGCGGTGTTTCACCATTTGGCCATCCCCCAACCGGTAACGCGTGCCGCAGTACGGGCAACGCGTCTCGCCGTGGGCGACGTTGAGAAACACGCGTGGATGGGCACTCCAGCGAGGCATCTGCGGATTGGGACAGTAAGCAGGGAGATCTTCAGTGCCGAGTTCAAGCAGCGGCATTTCCTTGAGTGCGGTCATGGATTCAAGTCGCAATGTTAGTTAAGACTTCTGCGAACCAGCGTGTTCACCCTGTAGCAGGCTCCGCTACCAAGGCGCGAAGGAAGGAGAATGTGAAGCATCAATCCCGCCCACTATCCTCGCGGGCCTTTCGCCGGTCATGCAATGGAACTCGTCGAAAAGCTGCAAAACTTCGGGCTTGGCGGGTCCCCCGCATCGTTTAACAGACTCACCAAAACCGCGAATTTGCTGACCTCCCAACACGCCACGACCTGGGAAGCGATTGAGAGTCTCCGCTTCCGTCCCTCATGTTGTGCAAGCGACGCCGCGCCATGTCAACGACACGTCCGATCGGGAGAGCGACTCCTAGACAATTGCCCGGTAAATATCCACCACCTGTGCTCCCCCAGGACCTTCATTGGCCATCACGGTCCTTTCCTTTGATCGAGCAGTTGTTGTCGGCCGGAAGTAGAACCCGGTACAAAAGTAAAGCGGGTTGTGGCGGTCACAACAACCAGATGTTTATGCCAAAGCATTTTTGACGCAAACGCGTGCGCTAGCGGCAATTCATTGCCGGCGGTCGCCGCAACTATTGAACCGCACTCACCAGTCGAAAGGCACATTTTCAACGCAGCCTCCGTAATAATTCACACGGGAACAAGGCAACGGGTCAGCCGAATGAGGAGTTCGGCATCGCGCCAGCCAGCGCTAGACCCGTTGTGCATGCGAGTATCTGCCGTTCGGGCTCACAAATCACTACTTGTCCTGGCAAGACATCTTTACGTGGATTGCCACAATCCCGACTTGCGCTGCCGGTGGACCAGGAATAGCGAGGACCTTCGGGTTATTTGCGGCGCCTTATCTTTGAGCTCCCACCAGTATCATCTGCTGCGTGCACTGACCTTCGCTGGGAACAGCAAGTTGCGAACGCTGGGTCTCCAGGTGGGTCCGAACACCGCCCCGGACCTATACGTCGATCCGGCTTCATTCTGAACGCGTGTTGTCCGGAAAGAACCCGCTCTGCTTCGCGTACCCCGAGATCGGGCTGGAGATTGTCGCCGGTTCCTCGCCCCGGCTCTCGGTTCTGATCGTCGCTGGAACGTCTGGGAAGCGCCCCCTTCGAGGCGACGCACCTGACGATCCAAGTGGAGACCTTGAAGCCTGTTTCCCGGTCGAGGAGCGCAGCAGGCGTGACGAGGCACTGACCAGGATTCTTCTCGACGTCCGGGCGGGACGGCTCTCAGCGTTTCTGACGCCCGACGGCCTCTGGGTAGTGGTCAATGGAGTAAGTGGCACAGCCAGCCGGTCAGCGCGGCATCGGGCGATGGTCCACTCCCTCCTAATCGACCCGTCACCGAATCGATATCACTCACCATACGCATGGCCGCGCGCAGATCGTCGGTCCACAAGCTCGCCGCGAGACCGAACGGTGAGTCGTTAGCGAGCCGCAGCGCCTCATGAGGGTGGTCGAACGGGACGAACGCGAGCATGGGACCAAACACCTCCTCGCGGATCAGCGCCGCGCTGGCCTGAACATCCGCGATCGTGGTCGGGCGCAGATATTGGCCTGCCCCTTCGACTGGCTCCGCCGCGCGATTGGCCGGCACGCCTCAACCGGTCCCGGGATCAAGCACATCGCGACCAGCAAACACCAACAACTGGTCGGGCCAACGGGCCGTTGTTCGATGCGTGGCATCTGCGATGATCCGCTCGCGTCAGCGAAAGTGACGCCCCGCATCGTCTTTCGCTGCCGACGGGTCATCGCTCTCATCGCTCGAGGAATATCTCATCCACCGCTCGACACTGGCGCTGCAAGAACCTGCCGAGCCACCTTCACGCGTTCGGATATCTGTTTAGCCAGCTTGTCGGTATCGTCGGCGAGTCTTTTCATCTCCGACACCACCACGGCAAATCCACGTCCAGCATCGCCAGCACGCGCAGCTTCGACTCTCGCGTTGAACGACAGGATCGACAGCGTCCTGATCGTCTTCAGGATCTCGTCCACGTCAGCGAGAATCGGATTGGTAGCAGCCGTCATCGCCGCAACGCGCTCCTGCGACGCTAGATGGGCAGCCCGTTCGCCCTGCACCTCGATCACGAGCCCCTCGAGGTACAACAGCTTGCCGCTCTCGTCGAACACCCCGCCGCCTACTTCACGCACCCATACACTGCGTCTTGTTGCGGTGCGGATCCGATAGTCGACGGTCCACATTTCACGCTTTTCCAGCGCGCTGCGCACTGCGGCCAGCACATAGCCTTCGTCTTCCGGTTCCGTTAAAGACGGCAGCGTTCGTACTGCGTTACCCACGAAATCCGTGCGAGGAAAGCCCGTGAGGGTTCGAATCGATGGCGTGGCATAAATTACGGTGAAGTCCGCGTTGTTCAACTGTCGGTAGAGAAAGCCCTTCATTCTTCCGGTAATGCTCTGAACGACGGCTAACTCGTTATCCAGGCCCTTTGCCACGTCTGATTCTTGCGAAAGCCGATACTGCATGTCTGCCCCAAATTTATCGAATTGCTCAACCAGGCCGTCGACAGGATGCATGGACTGTGCTGTCCCAGAGCTCGAACCTAGTGCCGCACCGTATTTTTGTCATGCTTGGGCGAACGTGACCGATGGCGGACAAAAGCGGTTGTCCGCCCGATCGCGCAATCAAGCGACTTTGCAGCCGCGCCGCGCGCCGCAAGCCGGGCTAATGGACCGCGATGCGCTGCAAGCGGAGGTAGACAGCGAAACACAAATCCAATGGCCGGGTTACCGCTCAGGATCGCTTTGGGCGTGAAGGAAACGGCATCAATGTGATGGGCGCCCCCGGCCTTAAGAATGACGACATCGAGAATCAGGACCACGACGTATTCGCCAAATACCATCAGCGAGAGCACCTTGGCAGACAGATCGATCCGGCGGTAACCCAGCACCGCGATGCTGGCCATGGCGACGAGCGAACATTCCCACCACGGCGCATGCAGGCCGAGGTGCGCGCTGAGGAAGCGGGAAGCCACCGCACCGAACATGCCATAGAGACCAATCTGCATCGCGTTGTATCCAAGCAGCGCAAGCATTGCGGCTGCACCGCCCGCCGCTCCGCCCAGACCGTGCGCCGTGAAAGCGCAAAACCCGCCTGCGTTGGTGATATGACGGGACATCGCGGTGTAGCCTGCGGCAAACATCAGCAAAATGGCAACCGTGGCAATGATCAGTGACGGGGTGCCTGCACCGTTGCCCAGCATGATGCCGATCGGAAAGCCACCGGCTATTGCCACGAGCGGCCCAGCGGCCGAAATGACAAGGAACACGATGAAACCAAGCCCGAGTGCGCCCTGGCGCAACTGCGTCGACGGCTGTGTTTCGAATGCGAGGCTCATGGGTCCAACTCCAGTAGATTGACTTTTGATCCGGATCGCTTGATGCGATCAATCAGCCCTGCAGAAGTCACATTCCGGTGCCGCTGCGTCCCAGTTCAAGATCGGATGAGTCGCAATGTAGTGATCCAAAATTATTGCCGGGAGCACAAATTGGCAATCCGACGTTGGGGTGGGAAAAACGAGGGGCGCCCTGGCGCGTATTGCAGTCAGGATGGGCAGTCAGGTGTTCGAAGAGGCGGCCCAATAGTCAGGGCGAATGTTCGGAGGCGCGCGAAGCGTCACGTGGATAGCACCTGGCACGCTTGCGAGCGGTAAGACAAGTTAGCGTTCTAAAGCGAACCGAGTGAGGATCAATCAAGCTTTGCGAGGCGTCTGCGATGGCAGTTCGCCAAACAGATCGCGATACTCGCGTGCAAAATAGCTCAGATGGGTAAATCCCCAGCGGGCCGCGGCATCGCCAATCAGCAGTTCGGCGGCACTGGTGGAGC
>Ga0255336_100576_pt1 | contig 50709 bp, 53 predicted proteins | sample MeOH1_35cm_T3_17_FD_189102 | JGI IMG/M metagenome (GOLD analysis project Ga0255336, IMG submission 189102) | Sandy soil microbial communities from University of British Columbia, Vancouver, Canada - MeOH1_35cm_T3_179 | ecosystem: Engineered > Artificial ecosystem > Sand microcosm > Unclassified ... | reverse complement strand
TCCCAGCAAAAAAAAAAAAGAGGGTATTGTAGCACAACCCAGCAGTCCCAGCGAGCCGGAACTGGACTGCCCGTTCGCATGCCAGTGAGTTGCGTGCCAATGCCTGCTGCTAACTGCCTTGGTCAACTGTCTGGGTCCAGAAGCCGTCGCCCTGGACCCCCCTGCATCGTCGTCGCCCGCCAGGCGATGCCAGTCTCCGCGACGCCGTGTAACGTGTCACCACTCCTCGTCTCGCTAGCAGGACAGCGGCCTCCAGTTGCAGATGTCGATTGGCAAGTGGCCGCGGCGGAAACAACCTGTCCAACACTCTCCCATGCTCGGAGCAGAAGGATCTGACATCACAAGGAACCGACCCGTCGGCCAGGTTGCGATGACTCCCTGTTTCTTCAGACAGCCGACATTGACAGGTTGTCGCCATCCCGTCCGGATGGAACCCCATTGTCAACTAGCCTCGTCCCGAACCCGCGCCGCCGGTCTCGTACCCATTTCTTGCGGTGTCCTTGGAGCTGGGAGCGACGGAAATGCCTGCAAGAGGCGACCATCTCCCCCCGCCCACTGGGGGAGGGAGAGGGGCGGGCGCTGGTCGGTAGCGTCAAACCACTCCTCGCAGTCTGATGGGAGCTAAGCTTTCAAGAACGGTCCTATGGCGGCGCGACACATGGCCGGATGAAACATATCTGCCTTATCCCTTTGATTACCTGCACTCTATATGCACCTCTGATCCGCTGGAATTTGCTCTGAAAGTTCGGACGCCTGACCGATTACCGGAAGCTGTGATCCGAGGCCCGCTAGAGCGACTTCGCGTTGTCGGCCTCGTTAGATGCGACCTAGCCTTTGCCCCAGACAAAAGCCAAATTGCATTGGGTTTTGCCTGCTGCACATATCCTCCATACACACGCCCATTTCTCTCGCGTGCACGCGGGCACTCTCGGGGGAATTGCCCAATTCGCCCTCGCTTTGGTCTGGAGGATCTTCTGTCACGCGGCGTCGCTTTTCTCAGGAGGTGCTTGCTTTGACCTCTTCCAGAGGCAAATCGTGCTGACCGCGGAAAAGGTAAACAAGATGCTAACCCAGTCAGCCAGATCTCGCACGTGTCCGGGTACATCAGACGAACCATAAGGCGATGCTCAGGCCCCAGATGGACTTCATCTCCAGACAGGTCGCCTTGGACGTTCCGATCCATTTGGAGTAGTCCACTTTCCCGTTTTTGTTCAGACTGCTCCCCAGTGCAGAGGTGAAGTCATAGGCGCTGGAGACCGCTTGCGAGATGTCGCCGAGCACCTTGCAATTCAGGTACGAGAGCGGCTTGCCGACGACGACGGCCACCACGATCAAAGCGATGAGGAAAAGACTGTCGACAATCGTGTTGACCAGAAACGGCAGGATGCCGTCCAGATAAAGAATGACGGTAATTGCACAATAGAGAACGGCGATGCAGACCTGACCGCCCTGATTAGTTCCTCGTACACGGGTCGGGCATGGAAACACGCACCACACTGAGAGTCCCGATCAGAACGGGCGGAGGAGTGGCGTTTTGGCTGACGACCTCGGAGATGAAATTCGCTGTCATGCCAATGACGGCTACCATACACGCGACCTGCAAGGCTCTTGTGACCTTGAATGTCGCCCCGAGCACCCCATAATTGGGACCCATGGTGAAGGAAAGAAAGTTGATTCCGTCAATCGAGAGGAGTTTCGTGGGAACGGGCCGAGCCGCGGGCAAGGGGTCTCCAAATGAGCGTGAGATGACCAAGGCCAGACGCCGATGATTCCGACAAAAAGCCCAAAGCAGAGCCTCTCGCTGGCGTCGGGACGGAATGAGTGACCGCGGCAATCAGTGAGTGATGGACGAGTCGACGGGCAAGGATGAAAAGGAAAGACTGGTTCAAGAGTGATCACTTTGATGGTCACAGAGTCTGGTGTGATTGCCTCACAAGGAAAGTATAGGTAGGATTGAGGACAAAGATGAGGACGAAAGGAGGAATGACCTGGAACCGGCTTTTTGTACTCCAGACCTGCTCCTTCAATGAATGCCCAGCAGTGAGGGGATCCATCCTCGTCCGCAGGGTCACAGAGAGAGTCTCTCAGTGTGTCAGACATTTTTTGTCTTGCTCAAAGGAAATTGTGGGCTCAGACCAGAGGGCTGTCTCCGGTCAGTCTCGAAATATGGTCGTCAGCCAGGGAATGGATGGCAGGCGTGTGCCCCAGAGGAAGACGAGGTTGTTTCGAAAGGAGCGCCGAGCGCCAAGCGCTATTTTTGACCCTTCGTTGCCGCCAGCCTGACCACCAGTGCCAGAATGGCCGACACACAGTCTCAGGAGCCTGATTTGCCATGGGGGCGCCTAGTCTGACGAGGCTGGTTGAGCTGTGCTGCACGAGCTGTGCTGGACGAGCTGGGTGCGGCAAACCATAATGTCCTGTGTCTTCGAACCGCAATTGCGGCCAACTTGGTCATCCAGTGCCGCCCGCATGTCGATTGGTTCTTCTCTGCGCCGATGATTCCAGGGATGCTCTGCAACACGCGATCGACGATGGACGTGTTGACGAAGTCGCCATGAAATAATTACCTCCGTCTTCGGTCTCCTCCCGTCTCCATTTGGCGGCCTGGTGATACGTAAAGAGAGCTGCGGTGGCGTTCAGATAACAGATCAAAGTCGAGGTGGAAATTATCATCACTATCATCGGCGAGATGCGATCAGGACGATGATTCGACTCGTTGCTCATCCACAGCTGAAGCTGGAGGTGCAGCTGTGAACCGAGGCGGAGCTTGCCACAGGTACTCGGTCCCAGCCATCTGAAGCAGCCGATCGCCGGCCAGGCCCTGGGAATTTGTAGCGAATCTGCGGGCGAATCTGCTGCGACTCCTCCAGCCTTACCCCACTCGACTGCAAAATTTGGTTATCAAGAAGCCAAAAGTGCAAAGCTCTTATCAGCGGGCTGGACTCGCGTGCGAGTTAACTCATTTGGCTTTTGCCGTTGCGCTCTCGGTCTCCTGCAGCTTAAGAGCTCGTTGCGCGGCACTGAGAATTTTTTCCTTCTCTTTCAACCGCGACTGCTGGTGGACATTCAGGGTCACTCGCTCGCGGACGATTTGTCGCGCTCTTCACAGCGCCATCACGTCATAGCATCGGCACTCCGCATTTTCTGCAAGTCATCCCCGCCGAGGTAGCCACGGCTCCCACAACGGATCCTTAAAAGAGGCCGCACACACGGCGCCATCATGTCCCTCGCGAGAGTGGGCTCGGTCGATGGCTTCGACCGCGAGAGACGCGGATCGACGGTGTCGCAGCAGAGGAGAATGAGCTTCAATCCGATCAGCGACTGGGTCCCGCCCCGAGAGCGCGGATCGAGTGTGGTCGAAGCGGCTTTGGCATTCGAGGAAGTGTCCAAGGAGAAGCGACTACGTGCGTGGCCCCCGCTTGGGCCTTGAGAGCGTTGTTTGACTGACGCATACTCCCTTCCAGTGCAAGTGGTGATGGCCATGATATACTGCCTCTTTGCCGCCGGAATCGTCTTCGGATATGCGGCGATCAAGCCGGTGCTCATCCACGAGGGTGTCTTTAAGGATTTGTGTACCAAGGAGGAGCTGGACGCGGGAGTGTCGCCCTGTTACCAGCAAGAGATCCGACTGAACCTGATGTTCACCATCGCGGCCGTGTCGACCAACGTGGCCGCTTTGCCCATCGGCACGATCCTGGATCGGTACGGCCCCCGAGTCTGTGGCATCATCGGCAGCATCTTCCTCACGACGGGCGCTTTGCTGTTCTCGTTTGCGACACACATCCCGGGGGATGGCTTTACCCCCGGCTACTTCTTCCTGGCTCTCGGCGGGCCGTTTGTCTACATTTCGTCCTTTCAGCTGTCCAACACGTTCCCTCAGAATTCCGGGTTGATCCTCGCGTTGTTGACCGGATCCTTCGACTCGTCCTCGGCCTTGTTCCTGGTCTTCCGCCTCCTCTACGAAGGCACGGGTGGGAAGCTCACCACCCAAAAGCTCTTCCTCGCCTATCTCGTCGTGCCCGTCTTCATCTTTGTCGTCCAGATCTTCATCATGCCCCAAGACTCGTACAAGACGGTCAGCGAGGTGGTGAAAGATGCGGAAGAAGAGATCAATGCGCCCACACCACCCGAAGTCTCGGACGAAGAGCGGCGCGCGCACCGAGAGAGGCGTCAAAGCACCATCACCGAGATCAACATGCTCTTGGACAAGAGCTCCAACACGAAACGGGCCAAGAGAGAAGGGATCAAGAACAGCAAGTCCGGGGTCTGGGGCGCCATGCACGGCTACCATGCCTGGGACCAGATCAAGTCGGCCTGGTTCTGGCTGATTACCCTCTTCACCGTGGTGCAGATGACCCGGATTAATTATTTTGTCGCGACCATCAGACCGCAAGAACGTTATTTGATGGGTTCGGAGGAGACGGCCAAGCTGGTCAACGACATCTTTGACGTCGCTCTGCCCCTGGGCGGTGTCCTGAGCATCCCATTCATCGGCACCCTCCTCGACCATACGTCGACCCCATTCGCGTTGAGCTTTCTCGTCGTGGCCGCCACCGTCATCGGCATCTTCGGCTGTCTGCCGTACCTCTGGGCCGCGATCGCCAATGTCTGCCTGTTTGTCATCTATCGACCTTTTTACTACACCACGGTCTCAGATTATGCCGCAAAGGTTTTTGGTTTCCAGACTTTTGGCAAAGTGTATGGGCTCATCATTTGCCTGGCCGGCCTGTTCAACTTTTTGCAAAGCCCTCTCGATGCCGTGACCCACACTGTTTTCCACAACAACCCAATCCCGGTGAACATTGCTCTGATGGCAATCGCACTCCTTGTTGGAATCTGTCTCGTCATTTACGTCTCTGTCATGAAACAGGCCATGGCACGGGAGCGTCTGGAGGAGGAAGCCGAGGAGGCAGAGGAAAGCTTGATGCCTAATGCTAACGGAATCTACTATGGAACATGAAATTAAGAAAAGGGCCATCGGAGTGGCAATTCGAGTGACAATTGGAGTGGTCATCTGTCTCGCAAAGGATGCTTTTCAGGGTCATCGATTAAGAGCATTGGTATAGAATGTCAAACAGATGAAAAAGCAGGGTGGATTCAAATCTGTGGGCGCCAATGAGGTCCTGCATTGTCATTATATAGTACATGTTACACAGACCATCATGTCATGCGCATGATGCTGTATACCTCACATCTCCGACACTGGTGGAGTTCGTCAGGCAGGAGGATTGCTGCGCAGCTCGTGCTGAAGTCGAAGGCATGACCGCCTCCATGGGTTGCTGTTTTCTTCATCGCGGCTAATCACACCGTGCGACCATGTCTATGAAGTCGAGATTCCTTCGGATCGATAGTTGTACAACATCGCCTCTATCCTCCTCCCGCAAGCCCTCCGGTTGTGATTAAAGCCCAGGAAGGAGGATCTCGCTGTATTCTGAGCTAAAGAACGCGACCGCGGCCTGCAAGGAAGCAGAAACAGGTTAGACATGAGAACCGGTATCAAATGCAGTGACGAGAATCAAGACAGTACCAGGAAAACTGGGACCGCGGAGAATGGCAACTTACGCCGAACATGGCAATGCTGATAACGACGCTGGCGTTCTCCTCAGACGTCAGGGTGTGGTAGATATTGGAGAAGAAGCCGGTCGGTTTGGCGGAGCGCCGGCCGGACTGGACTACGATACGCTTGGGAGGCATAGCCGTGGCTGAAGTTGTGATGGTTTAGATGAGCGCTTGAGGGCGGATTTCTTCTGATCCGCTTGCGTGTGGTTAAGAGATGGCGTCGCAAGAATTAATGTTGTAAGGTTGTAACTGGGATGGCGGACAGGCACAGTATACTCCGGCCTGCAGTCGTGCAGTATAAAGCTTCGGAGGAGAAGTGGGGAGGAATTCAATCTAATGGATCGAGGTTCGACGTTCGCTGGTTGAAGGTCTGTTGTAGGAACAAGAGATATGAAAGCCCGGAGCTGCTGAGTTGGAAATTTTGGCCGCAGACCAGACCAAGACCACATAGGCTGCGCTTGTGCTGTTGGGGTCAGGGATTGCCAAGCCAACCATGTCCTTCTGTTGACCATCCTGATCTCTATCGCTAGCATACTGAACACACAACTTGCACGTTTGCTTGGCCATCTATATTGGTGATACCCATAATCTGATTGAGACATAGGATTCATTTGATGCTACTATGTGCCTGTCATCAGGAAGGGAGTGGCAGGTCAACCACGGATCAACACTAGGCACTTTTATCGTAGAGAAGATGATGGCAGCCAATGAATGATTTTAGCACCGTTCATAGAGTAGTTGTGAAATGTTGACATGCTCTTGCGATGAGTAAGGCCGATGGTCCTGAATATGTTAGAGGTCCCGCTGCAAGCAGGTACACTCTTCAAGGACACCATAGGGTGGCTGCCAGATCGGGCTTGGCGCATCTCCACCCAGTCGCCGTCTTCAAGTCTGAAGCTGTGTGAAACCCAGGACGCGCAATATATTCACAGGTGACCAACATGACCTCGATTGACGATCTATTTCGTCGGACAAATGCACCCCCGAAGCGCAAGCTCGAAGATCCGACAGCCTCATTTCGGCATGCGTCGAACAAGTCTACAAAGCTGATCAACGGCTCGTCCCCGCACGCCCGACCTGGCGGTTCTCTGAGTACCTCCGGCACCAGCATCAGTTCAGCAGGCAAAGCAGTGTTTGAGCAAGATGAGGTGGAGGCCGGCCCGGCCCTACCGCCAGAGGGGTTGGAAGATGAAAGGGGCGACGACGAAGAAGGAAGATTCTTTGGTGGAGGCGTGTCGAAGCAAGAACGCGAGCTGCTCGACTACATTGACAAGAACGAGGCTGGAGAGGTTGAGGAGAAGATTGATTCCGCATGGTTGCGGCGGACCGCCATTAATTTCGAGCGCAAAATTAACAAGAACGCCGAGCTGCGAGCAAAGTACGAGGATGACCCAATCAAGTTTGTCGCGAGTGAGGCCGACCTGGACGCCGAGATCAAAGGATTGAGCTTACTGAGCGAGCATGGAGAGCTTTACGCCGAGTTCGTCAAGATGGGCTGTGTAGGCAGTCTGGTGGGATTGCTAGCGCACGAGAACACCGACATTGCGATCGCGGTTTGTGAACTGCTTGCAGAGCTCACCGATGAGGATGCCGCAACGGACGAGGAGCAGTGGAGAACGTTGATGCAGGCTATGATTGAAGCGGATGTCCTGGATCTGCTGGTGAGCAACCTCGAACGGTTGGACGAGGACGGCAACGACAATGACCGAGCCGGAATATATCACGTTCTGAACGTCGTGGAAAATATGCTGTCCGAACCCAGCAATCTGGACACCGTCGAGGAGAAGGACGGGATGCTGCGATGGCTCCTCTCGAGAATAAAAAAGGCAGACGGCGGCGCAGGAAGAAAAGTGGGACAAAACCGGCAATACGCGGCGGAAATCCTGGCTATTTTATTGCAAGGCAGCCGACGCAACCGAGAGCGTCTTGCTGAAAAAGATGGCGTGGATACTCTGCTCCAAATCTTGAGCGCCTATCGAAAGAGAGACCCTGAAAAGGACTCGGATGAGGAAGAGTTTGTGGAAAATCTGTTTGACTGTTTGACATGCCTCGTTGAGGAACGCCACGCCGGCGAAAAGTTCGTCGAGGGGGAGGGGGTGGAGTTGTGCCTGATCATGTTAAGAGAAGGAAAGTTGTCCAAGGCGAGAGCGCTGAAAGTCCTTGATCACGCCATGAGTGGCGGCAACGCAACGATGGTCTGCCAGCAAGTTGTCCAAGCGGCCGGTCTGAAAACCGTGTTTGGCATGCTGATGAGGACGACAAAGATGGAACGAGAAACGGTCGAGCATCTGATTGGCATTCTCGCCAGTTTGCTTCGGTATTTGCCCGCAGACTCGGCGGAGCGGATTCGCACACTGGCCAAGTTCGTGGAAAAAGATTACGAAAAGATCACCAGATTGATGGAACTACGCCGAGAGTATCAAGTGAGGCTGGCCAAGGTCGATGCACAGATCCGGACCGAACAAGAACGGGTCAACGATGAAGATGCGGAAGACCAGGCTGACGAGTGGTTGTCCCGCCGCCTCGACGCGGGTTTGTTCACTCTACAGACCCTAGATGTGATCTTGAGTTGGATCGTGGCAGAGGACGACGGTGCGAGACCGATCGTTGCCAAACTCTTAGGCGATGATGGCCTGAAGGTCTTGAGCAGGAGCTTGAGTGAACAGCTCCGGGGCATGGACGTCGAGCAGGGCGACCAAGTTGTCTCCGCCAAAGACGTGCTAGAGGCACTGCTCCGATGCGTGGAGCAGTAATTATAAGCCATCTGAGCAGCGTAGTCTCTTTTTCGGCTCGAACCCTGCTTGGAATGCCAGGATTAGAATTCACCCATCTCAGTCCAGGCGGGCAGGGGCAAAATAGTCACGTGACAAATATCCATCTTGGCAAAACTGCTAGACAAATCGCCGCAGAGTCGCCGCCTTCAGCAATCGCGCTCTACGACTTTGACAAAAAAAGCGGGCAACTGTACCTCGCCGTGATCAAGACTCTGGGTCTCCTAGGCACACTGAAGTCTTCACTGACATTTCAGGGCCTATTTCACGGCAGCGCAATCAGAGCTTCGGGCGCCACTTCTTTGGCCACCAGCCTTCTCCCTTGCGCCGTCCATCGTCCGTCTCACTGTTTTGCTCGGCGTCATGGCGGACTATCAAGACCAGAAATATGGGACAAACGGTTATTACGGCGAAGACGGGGCTGAGTACGGAGACGTCGATGGAGTCGACCAAGATATCACCTCTGAGGACTGCTGGAAAGTTATCGGATCCTTCTTCGACAGCAAGGGCCTCTGTTCGATGCAAATAGAGTCTTTCAACGAGTTCATGCGGAGTTCGATGCAAGATTTGGTCAATGAGAAGGGCGGCGTGACGTTGGATCATGCGCAGAATGTGGACGAGGATGACCTCAACCCGGTCGTGGTCAAGCGGCACGAGGTGAAGTTTGGCACGCTGATGCTGGGACCGCCCAACATCACCGAGGGAGAGGGCACGACGACCGACCTGTTGCCACACGAAGCACGACTGCGGAGTCTGACCTACTCGAGCCCGGTGTACTGTAAAATGACGAGGAAGACACACTATGCGCGGGAAAAGCCTCGCGACGGCCAGAGCGCCGATCAGGGCGTGCTCCGGGACGACGGCACCGAACTTTTCTGGGAAGAAGGCACGGACGAGGATGATTTCGACCCGGAGCAAGATATTTTCATCGGAAAAGTGCCGATCATGGTGAAGAGCTCGACCTGCCATCTGCTGAATCGCGAGAGGTTTCCGACGGAGAAAGATCTCTTCGCTTGGGGCGAATGCCCGTATGACCAAGGCGGATACTTTATCATCAACGGGAGCGAAAAAGTGCTCATTGCCCAGGAGCGCAGTGCCGGAAATATCGTTCAAGTGTTTCAAAAGGCGGCCCCGTCTCCGTTCACCCATCTGGCCGAAATCAGGTCGGTGATCGATCGAGGGTCCAGGATGATGTCTCAGTGCACGGTCAAACTCTTCCGGCGAGTGGACGGGCCTGACGGCACCAAGATTGAAAATCCGATCCGGGTGCAGCTACCGTATGTCAAAAATGACATTCCGCTGGTGATCGTGTTTCGGGCGTTGGATATTGTCTCCGATGCCGACATCTTGGAAAAAATCTGCTTTGACCAGAGCGACAAGGAAATGATGGACATGCTCATGGGCTCGCTGCAAGAGGGCCAGCCCATTCAGGGTGCCGACCTGGCCCGAGATTTCATCGCGAGGAGAGGCAATGTGCCGACACTGAAAAGTCACGAACGACAACGGCACGCGACCGACATCTTGCAGAAGGAGTTCCTCCCGCACATTGGACAGGGGCCCGATGCCAGTGCGCGGAAAGCGTTTTTCCTCGGATACATGGTCAATCGCTTGCTGAAATGTGCGCTGGGACGAGCCGAACCCGATGACCGTGACCACCTGGGCAAGAAACGTCTGGATCTGGCCGGACCTTTGATGTCGAACCTGTTCCGGTTGCAGTTCGACAAGGCGACCAAGGATTTCTACCGATACATGCAGAAGCGGGTCGAGGCGGGCCAGCCCATCAACATCAAGGCCGGCTTCAAGCCGAACATCATCACCAACGGGCTGAAATACTCGTTGGCCACGGGCAATTGGGGTGACCAGAAGAAACTCGACAAGGCCAAGGCGGGTGTTTCGCAGGTGCTGAGCCGATATACCTTTGCCTCCACGCTCTCTCATCTTCGGAGAACGAATGCGCCGATCGGTCGAGAGGGCAAGATCGCCAAACCGCGACAACTTCACAACACACACTGGGGCTATGTCTGTCCCGCGGAGACGCCGGAAGGTCAGGCCTGTGGCCTGGTCAAGAACTTGGCGCTCATGTCCATGGTGACGAATTCGTATGACACGGGTCCGCTTCAGACATATATCCTGGAGAAGAATGTCGAAGCCCTCGAGGACTGGGAGCCCCGGCTGAACCCCCAGGCGACCAAGGTGTTTGTCAACGGTGTCTGGTTTGCCGTCATCTTGCGCGATCCGAAGTTCTTGGTGGATCACTTCCGCATGCTCCGCCGGCGAGGCACGATCGACCCCCAAGTCAGTCTGGTCTGGGACATTCGAGACAAAGAATTCAAGATCTCGGGCGACTCGGGACGGATCATCCGACCGCTCTTCATCGTCGAGACCGACCGATCCAGTGAGAACTACGGCAACCTAGTCCTGAACAAGGACCACATTGCCCGGTTGGATCAAACGACGTGGATGCGAGAGTCGGGCAATCCCTACCCTGCTGACTGGCAGCCGTACGGTTGGCGAGACCTGCTCAATAGCGGGGTGGTGGAATATCTCGATGCCGAGGAAGAAGAGACGGCCATGATCATCATGACACCCGAGGCCTTGGGCGACTCCAAGGCGCGGTGGCTGGGCATGGAAATCGAGGCCGACGACGATCCGTTACGACGAAACGACCCGCTCCTCAACCCCCACGCGCACACCTTCACTCACTGCGAGATCCACCCGAGCATGATCTTGGGTGTTTGCGCCAGCATCATTCCTTTCCCGGACCACAACCAGTCTCCCCGTAACACGTACCAGTCGGCCATGGGGAAGCAAGCCATGGGAGTCTTTCTCACCAACTTCGACCAGCGCATGGAGACCATGGCCAACATCCTGTACTACCCCCAGAAGCCGTTGGCCCGCACCATGGCCATGGAATATCTCAAGTTCCGAGAGCTACCCGCGGGGCAAAATGCCATCGTGGCCATTGCCTGCTATTCCGGTTACAACCAGGAGGACTCGGTCATCATGAACCAGAGTTCCATCGATCGCGGCCTGTTCCGCTCGCTGTTCTATCGCGCCTACCAGGACCAAGAAAAGATGATTGGCCATTCGGTGGTCGAACAGTTCGAGAAGCCGACCAGAGCCGATACGCTTCGACTCAAGCACGGCACGTACGACAAGATTGACGAAGATGGCATCGTGTCTCCCGGAGTCCGGGTCAGCGGTGAAGACATCATCATGGGCAAAACCGCCCCCATGGCACCGGACGCGGAAGAGCTCGGTCAACGACAAAAACAGCACATCAAACGGGACGTGTCGACGCCATTGCGATCGACCGAGTCCGGCATTGTCGACCAAGTCATGTTGACCACGACCGGCGATGGGACGCGGTTCGCCAAGGTGCGCGTGAGAACGACCAAAGTGCCGCAGATTGGGGACAAATTTGCCTCACGCCACGGCCAAAAGGGCACCATTGGCATCACGTACCGGCAAGAGGACATGCCTTTTACCCGAGATGGCATCGTGCCCGATCTCATCATCAATCCCCACGCCATCCCGTCTCGCATGACCATTGCTCACTTGATCGAATGCCAGCTGTCCAAGGTGGCCACGCTGCGTGGTGATGAAGGGGATGCTACCCCATTCACCAAAGTCACCGTCACGCAAATCTCCGAGATCCTCCGCCGGATGGGTTATCAGTCTCGGGGCTTTGAGGTCATGTACAACGGTCACACCGGTCGCAAGCTGGTCGCCCAAGTCTTTCTCGGCCCGACGTACTATCAACGCCTGCGGCATATGGTCGACGACAAGATCCACTCGCGTGCTCGCGGACCCACGCAGATCTTAACCCGGCAGCCCGTCGAGGGTCGGGCTCGAGACGGTGGTTTGCGGTTCGGCGAAATGGAACGCGACTGTATGATCGCGCATGGTGCCAGCTCCTTCTTGAAAGAGAGGCTGTTTGACGTGAGCGACCCGTTCCGGGTGCACATCTGCGACATCTGTGGCTTGATGACCGTGATCGCGAAGCTGAAGAAGAACACATTTGAATGCAAGAACTGCAACAACAAGAACAAGATCAGCCAGGTCTATCTCCCGTACGCGGCGAAATTGCTGTTCCAGGAACTGTGGAGCATGAACATTGCCGCCAGGCTGTACACCAAGAAAAGCGCATAGACAAGGCCACAAGGCCATTCATTACTCGGCCATAATTTGAATCAGGACACTCGAACACTGGCGTTGGCTCGACGAGTCGGCGGTGATGAAGGCTGGCTGAGGTTTCTTGACGGCCAGTGACTCTTTCATGTATTATTATCCTCGCATCTGGTATTGTTCTATTAGCGTGGATGAATTTGGCAATGAGCATTGGACGGAAAATTTGTTCTGGTTGGGTCCCTCATCGTCTAGACAGAATGGCCAGCTTTCTTCATCCCTGTCGATATTGTCGCTGGCCATTCTCACCCAAAGTGAGGGCAAGTCTCCCCCGCGGCCCCTGGCTGATTGCTGATTGCCGAACCTCCTCTTCTTTACTCGCCAAGACTCGATCTGGATTAGTTTCGGCAACTCAGATTCAAGTTTGTCCTTGTTTTCAAAGCACAATACTGGCGCTCCTCCGTCTTGCTGTTATGGCTGTTCCTGTCACTTCTTGCTCGCCTCCTCACCCCATCTGATGTGACTATTCCATGCCCGGTACCGTCCACAAGGTTGAAGACCCTTGTCAGGAATGCAAAGGTATGTCCGCCCATCTGCCCTCAGCCGTCGGCTATTGACCAGCCTCCTAGATCGTCATCTCAAGTGTACGTGTCAGCTCTTTCGCGGGCATCAGTCTCTGCTTCCCTTTGTTGGGATGCCCCCAACTACCGATGTTCGACCAGGCGACCCATGCTTCTCCTGACACCTGTGTCCAGGGAACGTTCTGACACGGAGCAGGTGACGACACACGCCCACGATGCAGGCAATGCGAGCGATTGGGCGAAAAGTGCCGAAGAGGCATAGGCAAGCTCAAATTTCGCCACGGGTCCAGTGCTCGATATGATGCCACTTTCGCCAAAGACCAAACATGGCTTGAACAATCCAAGAATGGTAGGCGTCATTGGCAAGGACTGGGAGTTCTTGTGTCAGCCATTTTCATGCCGTCCGCTACGGAATTTGCCTTGGCACATTATCCTACTCATTGTCCGCGCTCCTCTTGCTAATTTGCCTCTCCACGCAGCAAAAATCCGCTTCGTCGATCAAAGGCCCGAGGTTGAGAACTCGTATGCCTCGGACGAAGCAGAGCTGAGCAGTTCTCGGTCCGACCACAATCAGGAGGCTGGACTCCGGACCGAGCGTCACAAGTCGCCGCTCACAGCAGACAAGTCGTTCATCAGCCAAAGGGAACCACCTCCCCATTCTCACCGCCTGTCCACGTCGACCGCTACAAACGAGAATGTCTCAGGGAGGCCGCAGGCAAAGAGGCGAAGAACGACCGACTCCACGACGCCAACGTTCCCTTCGACCTCCGAGGCCCGACCCGCTTCTGTGTATGATCCGATCCGGTTTTCGTACCGTGTCTACGATTCCGGAGGGGCGTTTCATCCTGCCGACTTTCATGGTTTGCCCGACGTGACAGAGCAGCATCATGTTCCGAAGGTGGTCGAAGCCGAGTACCGCCGCCTGGCCGATTCTGCGGCGGCAACCATCCCTCCCGAAGTTTTACTTTCGCCTGCCATCTGGAAAGAACAATTTTATTGGCCGAATAAGTTCACGACGACGCAATGCGCGTGCTTAATGCGCTACTACATTGAGCATCTCGCACCGTGGGTAGGGCACCATCTTCTGACCGGCGATGAAAGTCGAGCTGCTAAAAATTCTAGTTTGACGTCGGCGATCCGGCAAGACATTTCACCCTGGTCGTCCCGCAGCGAGCGAGACGGTGTCCACCGCTCCTCAATGCCATCTTCACCGCCGCTGCCCGGCACCTGGCGTCCATTCCCCGGTACAAGACGGCCGACGGCGTGGTCCGATATGAGAATGTCCTCCTCCCCCGACTGACAGAGGGAACGGCGCTGCAATATCACAATGCCTGCATCGCCTATCTCATCAAACTCTCCGCCGATCCGGAACATGTCCGCGACGAAAATCTCTTGGCCGCCGCCGTGATCTTGCGATACTACGAAGAGCTCGACATTTCTCTCACGGGCGAAGACCGCGAGACGTTCTTACACACCTTTCAGATATTTGTCAACGCACATGCGTATCCCTATTTTGGGCCCCTCACCGAAGCAGAAACCTTGGATTTTCCGCGCCTGGCATCCACCGACTCGGCCCGTCAGAATGCGCTCGCGTACCTCAAGGGCTTCCAGCATGCCTCCTCCCGCATCGCCTTGCGGCAGGAGACCACCATGGCATTTATGAAACAGCGAGCCATCCATCTCCCGCTGGAGACGTGGTCGGCTCTCCAAGGCTTTGATGAAGCTGAGGATTTCATCTGGGCAGATCGGCACCTCCATCACTGCGCCAACGTCCTCCAATTCTGCTTTGGCAGTGACAAAGGCGCCGGCAAGACCCGTGTCGAACGCTGGAACGAGCTCACGAGCTTCGAGATCCAATGGGAGCGGAATAAGCCTTTGTCCTTCTCGCCCATTCATTATCAGGAACCCGACCGGGCCATGGGAGAGAGCTTTCCCCACATTTGGTACATGGCCGAGGTCCACGTGTCGGGATTGCTCTACCTGGAGCTCGCCAAGATCCTTCTGGTGGTCTACAATCCCAGCATTCCACGCTTGGGACCCGGGGCAGCGGCGGCCCAAAGACGCATCTCGGAGGAGGTCCATGACATTGTCATTCGACTCTGTGGCATTGCCACCTCCAACCCGTCCTCTCAGCCGGCCTTGGTGCAGGCGTTCATGGCCATTGCCGTCTGTGGCGAGCATTTCATCGACGGGGCCGAACAAGAGGCGCTGCTCGAGATTCTCTCCAACTTGGAGAAGAACCATGGATGGCCAACGAGCAGGACCGCCATCGAATTAAAACGCGGATGGGGTTGGGATCGTCTTTGACTCGGCTATCTCACAGCTCCTTCCTCCCAACTTTGAGGACTGGGGGAGCAAAGCTGGGCGCCCAGTCGGCCAGTGAGGTTGAGTCCAGGCCAACAGTACGATGCTGAAGCCATCAGTCTCATGCACATTATCCACATTATCCACATTATCCCACGTCGACTTTCTAATCCCACCCTGAAGATGGCGACAACCAAGGCCGATGCTGCCAGACTGTCCTATCAGTTGCCCCCACTACCAGGCCGGGCGTCACAGGCATATGCACAGTGCATGAGAGGCGGCTCTGAGATATGACTTGTGGCTTCAGGTTGTAGCTTTCTAATCTGCTGACTCCATGTTGACCGTTCTGCGCATCTCATTCCCCATTGTGGCTGGCGCGGTCACTCTGGACTTTGGAGGACGAAGCATGGGATTCTGTGCATTCGCGCAATGTGGATTGATAGCACGTCAGCGCCAGTGGCTGTCTCTAAAAATGATCAGACTAGCAGCATGGAGAAGACATGCCAGTTCATTTGCCAGGCGCCGAACAAGCTTGTCCGTTGGCCGCCACGCCTTCTCCAGCGAGCCGGTACGTCATCTCAGCCCCGCATCGTCAAATCACGACATTATAAGCCAGGCGTATTCGAAGGAATTAGTAATGAACCAAAGTCGTGGCCATTCTCATTGCGCCATCACCCGTCTATTTGTACATCGGCAGGCCCTTCTCTAGCTCATCACTCATCAACCACAACACGATGGCGGACAAGTTGTACATTGCGGAAACGCCGAAGACGGTCTCCGAAGCCAAAGGGCTTCACCTCATCACTCAGAACACGCCCAATGGTCAAGCGACGCAAATCCTGCTGGAGGAGCTCGCCGACGTCTATGGCACTCCATGGACGACGACGTTGATTAATATCTCGACGAACGAGCAGAAGAAGGAATGGTTCCTGCGCCTGAATCCCAACGGCCGCATTCCCACCTTGGTCGACAACACCCAGTCGCCGCCGTTCCCCGTCATCGAAACGTCGGCACAATTGTTGTACTTGCAGCATTCGATCGACAAGGACGCCCGGTTCGGATTCAAGGACGAGCTCGAGCAGAGCGAGATCGTCCAGTGGCTGTTCTTTTGGCACGGAGGCGGCGCTCCGTACCAAGGCCAGGTCGGCCATTTCACGAGGGTTGCACCCGAAAAGATCCCTTGTAAGCCGCGATTCCACGACGACCCCGTTGTCCTTTCCGTTTCGTCCGTGACTGATCGCCTGCAGATGCCATCACCCGGTTCCGGAACGAAACGCTCCGAGTCTTTGGCGTGCTCGAGATTCGTCTGTCTGGCAAGTTCACCGGCGAACCACGAGAATACCTCGCCGGGAAAGGAAAGGGCAAATACTCCATCGCAGACATCAAGACGTGGCCGTGGGTGAAGAATTGGGAACGTAGCGGCTTCACAAAGGAAGAAGTGGCCGAATTTCCCCATCTCTTGAAATGGATTGACCGCATCGCTGCCCGACCAGCCGTGCAACGGGGAATCGGAGAGAAGTACATCCAGAAGTAGGTGCACCGCGTCCAAGACGACTCTTCCCGAGCACGTGCAGGGACGAGGCAAAGAGTCGTGGTTGGACCTTGGCTGACAAGCTCACCTTTGTTCCCTCTACGACTCAGACCGCGACTCTGACCGCGACTGGGAAACTTGGTGGCATGGACACTGGAAGGGTGTCGATGAAGATGGACGACTATCAGTCAGTTCCGTAAAAGCATTGACAAGACAGAACTTTTATTCCTTTTTTCAGACATGGTCGTGAGAAGCCGCTTGGTTGATGCCATCAATGTTATTTGATGCTCGCAAGTAGAACCTGAGTCCTAACTCACGGAGAAAGCACTATCCCGGCTTATCTCCGGACCGATTCCTTTTTGGTGATCTGCACCTCATTTCTGGACTGCGTCCTGGTAATGACCTTCTTGTCCATGCATGTGTCTCGAAATCACGCCTGCCTGTCTACCACCAATAGCACGGCTGTCCGATCATCCTCTGCGGGCATCTCACCATGGATTTCAAATCCTTGATGTCGGCGCAGATCTCCAAGGCAAAGCCCCCGTCGGGCGCCAGCCCTGGCAGCGCCGGGTCCAAGTACGTCCGCCGCGCCGACGTCGAAGCCGCGCGCCAGGCGGCGTACGAAGCCGAACAGGCCCGGTTGGCTGCGGAGAGGGAAGAACGGGCGGCGAAGAAGCGGAAGCTGGAGGAAGGAGAAGCACAACGGATCGCGGCAAGGGAGGAGAAGAAGAGAAAGTGGGCGGAGGAGAGCAGGGTGAGAAGAGAAGCCCGAGAGCGTGAGGAGGAGAGGCTGAGGAGAAAGAGACTCGGATTGCCGGAGCTGCCGGAACCAGCCGACGAGAACGACGAGGCTGGAAAGCCAGGAGAGCGAGCAGAGGAAGAGCACGCCCATGACCATGACCACGACGATATCCCAGACGACGAACTCCGGTCGCAGCTGCGACAACTCGACGAACCCGTGACCCTGTTTGACGAGAGTCATGCTGCACGACTGCAACGATACCGGGCCCTGAGACGGCGGCGAGCGCTGGCCTCGCAGCTGAGCAATGGCCCCATCCCGACCAGCCTCGAGCTCCTGCCGGAAAAGGACATACTGCTACCGGAGAAGGTTCCCCCCGATGGGACTCCAGAGCACAAGTTTGTGTACCGGCAACTCGCGTCGTACTTTACGCTCCTGCTGTCTGAATGGTCGATCGCGTTGTCGCAGCGTGACGCCGCCGTCAAGGAATCCTCGACCGGCAAGGCGGCATACAATTCATACACGGTCGTGGTGCGAGACCTCACGCCGCTGTTCCGACGCTTCGAGAAGGCCGACCTCGAACCTGGCCTGCTAGAACCCATCTGCGAAGTAGTCCGACATGCTCAGCACCGCCGATACGTCGCCGCCAACGACGCGTACCTGCGGCTGTCCATTGGCAAAGCTGCCTGGCCCATCGGCGTCACCATGGTCGGCATTCACGAGCGGTCGGCGCGCGAAAAGCTGCACGAGAGCGACAAGCAGGCCCACATCTTGAGCGACGAAGTTACGCGGAAATTCCTGCAGAGTATCAAGCGGTGTCTGAGCTTTGCCCAGACAAGGTGGCCACCTGAAGATCTAGCACAGCTGATGGGATGAGGGGGGTGGAGGAGGAGGGGGGAGAAGGGACTTTCATGCTCCTAAGAATTATCCCCCCTCTCAAAGCCTCCAGCATCTTACCGGCCGATTCGATTACGGACTAACAATTGCGACATGTCAAATCAAGAGCTAATACCATATATTATACACTATCGACAATCAGACAGCCTTCCCCCGTCATTTTCCAGGCCCTTGGTCTATGTTGGCCCAAATCGACTCTAGACGTCTATGTCGAGGGATGGTCCCGAATGCAAAGTAAGATTCCGCCCAAAGCACCATGCACAAACACAAAGAGAGCAGCAGCCACCAGCGCCGTGCTACAGGACGTCAATAAAAGACAAACATTGCTGACGTCAATTTTCCATCTCCTTCATTACTTACAGTCTGTGTTCTCGTCCTGAATATTAAGCCGCAGTCGTCTGCATTGATGGAGCACTTGTGCCGGTCCAGCATCCATCGGCCATCATTGTCTCTGCGCGAACCGGGCGTGGACGCGGACAGATACAGTCGTCCGATCAGACCAAAGACTCACCCAGTCTGAGGGTGGCAATACAACCGGTCGATGGACGTCGAGTCATCCAAGCCATCAGTCGAGTCACACGTCCCGTCTGCCTGGCAGATGAATTCAAGGCATACCAGTTCTGCTGCCTTTACAGCCGCAGCTAACCGGGCGGTGCGGCAGTGCTGCTCACTTCAGGCCGAGGCCCGGACAAGTCCCCCCTGGCGGAGTTATGCGTGAATGGCCCACGTGACCACGCTGGGATCAGAATGTGCTCCAGTGCCAATCCTTGGGCACGCTGGTGGCAATTTGTTCGGCCAGCTTCCCGCCCCTGATCCCGCCTGAGATCATTCTGCGGTGGCCTGCCGGCCCTGCCAGCGGAGTTGGAGGCCCGCTCTCACTGCCATCGTCCTTGCTATTCTGGCTGTTCTTTCGTCTGATCGATCGCGCCGTATCCCAGCGCTGGTATTGGCGATGACAGGTGTCGCAGGCTTTCGAAGGTACGCCGTCCGGATGGAAACGCGCCGACTGGTCCAGCGGGATCGTGTAAGGGACATGCGAAGAGCAGAAGATGTGACCGCAATGCCGGCAATGGTGTTTGCGGACGAACAGATTGAACGAGGAGCGACATTGCGGAGAATCGCAGGATGGCGAGGCTTCGTCCGGCTGCCACAAGTATTCATATTAGCAACGGATCCACACACGGGCAACACGCTCGCGGTCACCGTACCTTCCAGTGCTCTTTGGTGGGAGGGCCCGTGACTTGACCCAAATCCTCTTCTTCGATCCAATCGACGCTGAAGGTATCCAGGTCACCTTGGATCTGTGCGGCCTGCAGGGCCCCGTCCGCGTCCTTGTCCTGTAGACTGTCCAGAGAGCCATGCAGGCTCTTGGGAGGCGTCATCGGAGACCCCTTGGGGATGTCGGGGAAATGCTCGGTCGGCCTCAGCACCGCCGGCACGTAGAGAGGAGACTTGAGCGGGCGGAGCTGTTTGTACGGGTTCGGAGCATGATGTTGCAGGTATTCCTGCATTCGCGGAGACGTCGGTGAGGCCGAGTTGGTCGGCGACGGGTGCTGAGGGCCATAGAGCGGTGGCGGGGACGCCGTTTTGGGAATCGTGAAGGTCTGCGTCTGCGTCGGGGTCGAGAATTGGGTGGCCATGGCCAAGCGTGCCCCGTGGGGACGGGCAGTTCTCCAGTCGAGGAATGGTTGCACCAACCACCACCAATCGCAGAGACCAGTTCTTCGTCGCCGCAAGCTGTCGTAGAAAGGAGGCAGGTCAAAGAGGAACGGCAGGGCGACTAAGTAAGACGGCGGCCCAGGGTGCGAGAGTCAGCAGATAACGGCTAAGAACGGTCGGACAGACGGCCGTAGTCAGCCACAGTCGGTACCGGCCTGGAAGGGGCCAACGTTGGCCAGGAACAGGCAACACTGCCCCGCGGAGAAGGACAAAGGTAACTAGGCCGCCTGGAACTGAGCGTTGACCGTGACCGAAGAGTGATGAGGCGCAGTGGCGGGCGGGCGTGGTGGGGGAAAAAAGGAAAAAGCAGATAGAGACTCGGGGCGATGGGAAATAGGGCGCAAAGCCGCGATAAAGAGAAGGGACGTTTGTAGTCTTCCGTACACCGGCAACGTTCTTGACGCCGCCGACGTGGAGCGTTAGAGCATGCCCACAATCGAGCAGGCGCCGTGCAATGCAGAGTGGTGCCGATGATGGGCGCGACCGCTGGGCACAGCGACGGCGACATATGCCAGTGTGGCAAGTGAAGCCACCAGAACCAGGGTTCGGAGCCGCGTAGGCGAAGGCTGCTGATAAGGGCCGTCTGTGACCAATCACAGCGTGGTAATTGCACAGCGACCACCAGATCGGGCTTAGCGTCGCAGCCCAGGTGGTATAGACAGCGGGGACAGCGCCGGCGATGGACACTGGCAGCTGGGATTGATTCATGCAGTAGGCAAACCTGGGGCCCCCTGAGCCGCGACCTGCGACTCCTATGATGCTGCTATTGGTAGGCCTTGCCGACCATCTTGTCGGGAATCTTCGGCCTGAGCCCTGACACCCTGATTCGCCCCGTCTCGACAGCCATATTTGCCGGCTTATCGCCGCTCGTGTGCCTCTGTCTCTCTTGTCTGCTTTGGGGGAAAGCGCGCACGTGCCCAGGCGTCAGCGCCCGTTACCAGACCCAGGCGAAGCCAAAGATTAGCGGGCGGACGGGTGGAGTTCAGACAGAATGATGTGCATGCCCGAGCCGTGATGGAAAGAAAAAATTGAAATTGAGATCGAGTCTATTGGGACGGCCAGGGGTGCCGCGGTATGATCATAATGGGAAGAATGGATCCCAATGCAGGTGAATGGCGGAGTCGTGTGCAGGGCGATTGATTGATCCTGGCGAACCCCGTTCCGGCCATCCGGATGCCAGAGTTGACCCATTATTTTTTTCCGTTCGGTTCGCCAAAAGTGCGGCCGACTCCAGCGGTCTCACCGTGAGGGCCTAACCAACTCTGCTCGGAGGCAATATTCAGAACTCCACGGCCGCAGGCATGACGCGCAGAAGCAGGCAGTGTGCTTGGCCCTTTACCCTTTCCACACATTAATTTCAACCCCTTCCAGAAAACGGTCCACCTCGGACCGCTCAATCGCCCGCTCGTTCGTCCTCTCCCTCTCTCCTCTTCGCCGGCGCGGCCTCGGCCTCGGGTACTCCCGCAGCTCCTCCCCTCTGCCTGGCGCATTTGGCAGGCTGTGGCCGAGCAGATGCTAGCTGGCATCATCTGGAAGAACCATCTTCCCGACCAGAGATCATCACCTTACACGAGTGGTCTGCCTGGTCTCTTTCTGGTCGTCCAATTTCAGCGCTGTTTCTCGGGTCGGAAATGACTCAACGCCCCGCCGCTGACTCCACGGGGACCCCGCCGGTTCAAGACATACCTCAGTCATGGGAAGCCCGAGGCTACCGGCCAGAACTGGCCAACCTGGAACAGTCGCCCACCGACGACCCTCAAGGCGAGTACGCCTACCAACGAGCGTTTGCTGAGGCGGCCAAAAAGAATCCGCCTCGGGTGCCCAATCCGGCCTCGTATCCCAATTCTCCGTCGGCGCGGGAGTTCATCAAGAGAAAAGACGAAGCCATCTTTTCCTCCCGAAAGAAGCTCCCATCCTCGCCAACGTCGGCCGACTACGCCTCGGCTACGGACCTGGGTCGACCAAAGGACGACGACACCTTTCCTCCCGCTCACCACCCGCCGAACTTGAAGTCGGAGCCCACGTCGGACGCGGGGCCGTATGGGAACCGTATAGATCTACCTCTGGCCAATGCTCCGGGCGGCCGACAATTTGCTGAACCGCGACCGTTTTCCAGTGGCCCACCACTCTTGCTCGAGCCGAAACTGGACGCGCCATTGGGACCGTCCAGAATGTTACGATAACATGGCTTCTGGGGACCACCACGCATGTCCTCGACGTCCAACCTCGTTGCGAAGCTTGTTCTTTTTCGGCACCACGTGACTATAATGAGATGGCATCAACATCATTCCAACCCTCCCTTCGCCAGATGCTCTTCCAGTTTGGGGCCACCCGCTAATTGACTGGGCAGCGTCTCGATGGGTTCTTCCTGCAACATCAACGAATTCATGATTCTCACGATTGGGAAAAGTTTGGAGCGGAGTGTAGGTCTTTATTCCTTCGGGAAGATGGCACGGCTTTCGCGTGCTGTCGGGCGATTTGCGGCAAAATCATTGTTTGAAAGTGGGTATTTGCTCAAGACCTAGTTTACGTAGTCCGAGGTAGACTGACGTCCGGTCGCTGGCGCAAAAGATCCAGCAGCGGCATGAACAATGGGTGAGATGGTTCCGGGTCCGCAAGTTTCATCCCTCCTTCGCCATGCCTTTCGTCCTGCGTCTGCTTCGCCCATGCCGTCATTGTGTCCCAGCCGACCCATTCCCACGCCTGGCACTTGTCCGGCTCGAGGACTTGTGGCATAGCCTTCTCACTCGCCAGTCGGCACACCATGAAGATGGTCACATAATGCCTCTCACTTCCCATCGGGTCATTCGTCGCGGTCAAAAACTGTAGATCCCGGACCTCCAAGCCGGTTTCCTCGCAGACCTCCCGACTCGCGCAGTCCTCGAATGTCTCGCCGAACTCGAGGTGTCCTCCGGGTAAGCCCCAGGTGCCAGCGCCAAAACTACCCAGTCGTTTACCCAGGACGAAGGAGTTCTGCGCGTTGAGGACGAAAACGCCCACGCCGATGGCAGGCCGTTTCAGGATCGAATTGGCCGCCATGACGAACCAGAGTTGCTGAGTAATGGACTGGAGTCGCGGATCGGTTGGTCAAGATACGGCTATTGTGGTGCTGGCTTTGAATAGTGAAAGTGCTGAATACTCCCGCTGCCAGGGTAGAATAGACGGTGACTCAGTGGTTGACCGGCCGGGACAATGCCATCCTTTCTCTTTGGACTCTATAAGTTGAGGGGATGATGTACCTTGAAGTCTGGGGCGGTGTTTCGGCCTTGTGACGCCCTTGCATGACTCACCAGGTGGGTAACAAGTGTGCTTTTTTGGTCTTCCTCCCAAATAGGTTAAAGTCGGCCCAATCAGGATCCAAGTCAAGAGATTCGGAGCTCAGCGGCAATCCAACTACTCTAAGGTTGTTCTTTAATCCCTTCTTATCTCTGCAGCGGTGTCTGGGCAGGAAGAAACGCATTATACAAACGGCGGCCGTGTGACGCGGGAAATGATTAACACAGGAAGGGAGGATGGCTATCGTGATCTTTTGTAGGCTCGTATAATCCTTGGGCAATTTGTTACCTTAACTCCTGTGGCGGCAAAAAGATATGATTCATTCATTGATGATGGACCCACGCTTCCGTCGTTATTTATCGAGCAATTTTTCTGTGCTGTTCATGCGAGACGTCGGTCTTGGGTTGGGGTAGTGGATGAAGCAAACTGGACCGTGGGGAAGGATGCCAGACTCGTGTATATACTCATGTCATGACGACAATCCGCGACAATCGCGGGACAGGAGTAGTGTGTTTCAGGAGGAGGGGCACGAGGCCAAACCCTTCCATATACTCATCACCCATGCCCCTGGGCGCTGGAGAAGGCAAGCTTAGAGTCTTGTATGCTATATGCCAGATTGTTGGTTAAATACAGAGACCTCACCCTGCCTGATCGCGCACTGCTTGCCTCAGTTAGCAGTCTGACAACTCACCGCTCTTGCTTCAGGAGGTTTGAGGAAGCAGGGTAAAGTCTTGTATGGAGTTCACCAGATTGTTAGCTAAACAAGTCTTACCCTGTGGGGTTGTTTACTCCTTCCTCGAGCTAACCGTCTGAAAACTGAAAGCATAGCAATTCTCCTCCAATTGCTTGACCTGACATTTGACAGGTCAAGGATCTCGCCAAATGGTGTAATATTGCGGTGAGAATTTGATAATCCGGCATCCAAGGACAAGAACCGAATGTCTAGCGATGGTCAGTGACGAGGATATAACAAAAGGATATCTGCGCACGCAGGACACAACACTCAGAAGCGAGGCCAGTATGCTCCGAGAAAAATTACCGTTGTCCATGTTACGGCAGAGAATTTGCCAGGCTTCCTTTCATCGCTGTCGTAGAGGGACCATCATAACTGTGCTCTTAACCCTCATGGCATACAGAGCCCACACTGTCATTGGTGGTTGATACTGCTCCTCCCGTATTGAGGTTTCAAACGGTCACTCCAATTCTTGCAACGTCGATGGCACGAAGCCAGGATGCAAATCAGGATGCAAATGCCGGTCCGTCTGTCGAGTGGCGGCTTGGTGGTATTCAGATAGGGCAGAAGTTGATCGGCTTTCCCTCAGGCTCGACAGAGGACCTTGCAGAAGACCAGAATCACATTCGCCCCGTCCGTATGCTTCTTGAGGGGTCATGATTTCGACAGTGCAGACCCAGGGCAGAATCAATGAAATGTGTGTTCCACACTGGGAAGAGGAAATGGTACCATACGTCCTATCTGACTGTCGTGTGCTTTTGTTTCGCAGCCCGCATGCCGACTCCGTTATCAATGCATCATTGCCTGGAACCGATATCTCTTTCCCCTCTCCCATCCATTGCTCACCTTTGGCGTTTGTTGATCGACCGCCAACCGTGTCAGCCGTGCTTGCAGAGTTCAGCTGGTCGGCGCGGTGGGTTGGCTCAGTTGCTCTTCTTGTCGCCATCGCCCGGATTCAACTGATTGTACTTGGTACTCAGCTCGTCATACTCCCTCTGCAGACCCTGTGCCTGGCTCTTCATCGCCTCCAATTCCTTGTCTTTCTTCTCAAGCTGTCTCTTCAGCTCGCCAATCTGGTCGGCGCGATATGGCTCGGTCAGCTTTTCGCCTTCTTTCCCACCGGCCTTTTTGTCTCCCTCGTACAGTCGGACCTTCTCTTCCAGGCGAAGGACATCGAGAATCATGCCGTAGGTTCGGTTGAGGATGAGGGACAAGAACAGAGTGAAGCCGGTCAAGTACATGTTACGCTGCGAGTAGAATTTGCGGGCCTGGACCTCCATTCGTTCTGAACCGATCGCTGCCGCCCGACTGCGGCCAGTCAGTTTGAGGGCTGAAGGACAAAAGACAGGTATGACGACTCACCCCATTCCGCTGGCGTCCTTTGCGAACGAGGCCACTTCGACCTGTACGCGATACACTCTGTTCACGCTGTCCGCGAAGAGGATGAGGATGAAAATGAAGGTAATCTAAGATCGCTCAGCGGGCGCTGTGGGGCTGTCCTGACCACCGTGACTGTACCTTCATTCCGTATTGTAACTTGGCCACTATTGGACTTTCTGAGATAAAATCGAACATCTTCCTCCTCACTGTATACGGCAGGGGGATGATGAGTCCCAGGAAAAGCAGCATTTCTGCCACCAATAAGGCGAACACCTGAGAGCAAGTTAGCAAGGCCGTCCCAACGCGTTTGCAATTTCCATGTCCCCGACCACGGCCACGACACCGGGTGCGTGAGATCTAAATGAATGGAGGCTCGCAAGCACCGCTGGTTGCTAAAAGGGGGGACTGACTAGACTGTAGTAGAGGGTCATGGCTGCGGATTTCAGTTGTTGATTCTTGAGACCAATTTGGCCTGGAGTCGATTCCCGCTCAAGTTGCGGAAAGCTGTGACTGAAGGTCACAAAGGTGAGAATAGATCTTGTGGCACGAAAATCAAGCAGAGAGAGGTTGCAAGAGCGAAATGGACAGAATGGCTAAATCCAAGGTTACTGCCTTGACGGATTGCGTCACAGAAGGCGTAGTGCGAAAGGCTATTCAGCTGGCCAAGCCTCCCAGCTTCTGCCTTTAGTGCCACCAAGTGGGCGGTTTATGTGGCTGAGGTTGATAAAGCAGGTCAGGAGAGATGCACGATGAGGACTGAGTTGGTTTCTGATTCTTCATTCTATATGACCCACAGACGCTATGCCCGAGGAGAGACTCGGTGACTTCCTCTACCGGCGTTCTCAACTAGAGAGCATGGAACATGATACTTTTTGTCAATCCCGCCCATCATCAAGATCACCTGGTATCATCGTCATTCTGTTGTCAAACGCCAAATAGACCGATAAATCGTGCTTTCCTCCCTCTGAGCTGGAAAAGGTGTGCCAGGGCCTTGACGAGCCCGACACGACTTTGAGATGTGGATATTTAGTTCACCAACCCTGAACAGAACCCGGCGTGCATGGAAAAGACTCTTATCCTACATCACCACTCGAACTCTCCTTGACCTTTGTGGAAGACATACCTGATCACCACGTCAGTTGCCGTCCACCGGTCACGGAGTGAGGGGGAACTTACTCAGTCCCATCCACGCGCAAGATGCCATCCTTGAGCGTGCATTTCCACTTGTTCTTGACGCGCTGAACCTTGTCATAGGTGCACAGCATCACTTGATCCGTGTTCTCCCCGTTCTCTTCATTGGCACCAGCCTCATCAGGGTCGTCCAAATCTGAGTTGATAGCATCTTCGTCGTCATCGTCATCATTATTAATATTATTGTCACCCCCGACGAGGTCGTCGTCGTCGTCACCAGCACCATCGCCTTGAGCTCGTGCCAGGTTCGAAGGCACTGGTGGCGTGGAAGGACTCAAGACTGGCCGTCGCTCGCGTGCGGATGGGGGAACTTTGCGGAGCAGGCTCCGCGTGGCGACCTGATGCTCATCCAGTGGAAGCATCAGACCGCCCGCTTCAAGCTCTTGCTGCCTCGCCAGAAAATGCTCCCGGATGAGCCGGTCTCCCTCGGCTCGGTGGGCAGCTGCCAGCTGTTTTCGCTGACCGTACTCGGCACGCCAGTCGTCGAAGCCATCACCCGCACCGTCGGTCTGACTGGACTTGATCGGGACCTGGCTTGGCTGAGTCGCATTGGTGCGATAGTCTTGCACGCCCGAGAGACCGGACTGTGCATCCTCCTGCTTGATGAAGCCCGCTGGCTGGCCGACCGATTGAGACATGGGGACCCGGGCCTGGCCAGACTGGAGTTGGGCGATCTGAGGTCCGGCACGTTCACCATAACTCTGGTGGAGATTCATGGCAGCTCGGTCACGCGCCGTCATGGGTTGACCTCGCGGGAAGGACGGGATAGGGTAGTGTTGGGGAAGACCCGGCTGTGAGGGATACGCACTGCTCTCGCTCTTGATTGACGGTAATGAAGGAAGGGGGGGTGCGGACGTGTTGACCACATTGCCGTTGCTGGGTAACGTCTGCGGTTTGACGTTGCTGGGTAGAGTGGGCTCTTTGGTCGGCAGCGGCGTTGGATCCCAGGGCAATTGTGCCACCTTGAGGCCCGACAACTTCTTCTGCCATTCCTGTAGCCATCACCTGGTCAGCAAGAAGTAATATGAAAGTGCATGCCCAAAATGGTTAGAGGGGGGAAAGAGTGGGACACGGCCACAGGCTAGGCAGCCAAGTTGCGGTATAAGAGGCATGACTCAAAGCCCGCACATGCCCGCCTCCTTCAAGAACCTTCCCACCCCCGCGCCCTTTCGCCTGTCTCGCCCTCCCTCGCTCTCCCTGCGCCCGCGATTTGTCTGCCGGCGCGGAACCTCTTCGCCGACGATGCTGATATCCAAAACCCCTCTCCTGATGCCATCGTTCGGCAGCCCAGTCTGATGATCTCGCTCCTCTCTCGCAGTAGTCAAAGAGCAGCGTTTGCGCACGACGGGCACGCAGAGGCCAAGGGCTGACATACCGATTTGAGCAGATCTAACGTCGCCAGCTCAACACCACCTTCTTCGAAGTCCTGCCGTGACTGATCGCAGACATCGTTGATGACCTTCGCATAGACGTCGCCCTAACCGGTACAGCGTGAGGTTAGCAGGTTCTGGTCGTCATGTCATGGCCGCGAGTGCGCTGGAGCTCCACAGCCCGAGCCGGTCCTGCTCTCTACTCCAAGTGAGTGAAAAGCTCACCACTGAGTTTCGCGACATGATGCACGCTTCCTGCCTCGACCTGTTGGCCGGTCACACACGGCGCTTGCAAGGACGAGATGTGTTCTGATGCTTCTGCGGCTCCGTGATCCAGGATACTTCTGTAGGCAATCCGACGTAGTGGTTTCTTGTCTGACCGTGCTGCGACCGCTCGTCTGCAAGTTGGACGCAATTTTCCCACGTCGAAGCCCGCGTCCAAAGGGTCGCACAAGCGTGTCACTTTGTTTTGAGACAACTTCAGGTACTTCCGGGCACGCTCCCGGTGCGGTGTGGTTGTCGAGTGGCGAAGTGTTAATGGGCAAGTTCAGAAGAATGAGTTGGAAGATGACCCCCTCTAGGCGCTAAGATAGGCTTGGCCGTGGCCGCGGTGTAACCACCACCTCACTCAGACTTTGCCCGGGGCCCTGGGTTTGCACCGCCCCCAAGGATCTCTGAATGGAGAGGAATCCAATGTGAAGGAATTTGAACACGACATTTCCTGGATGTCTATCTGCCTGTTGTTAGCCAAAACGAGATGGCCTTTAAACCGGCGCTGATTGTCGTGGATATGCAGAACGACTTCTGCCCACCAGTACGCCCTCGTTGTGACTACTAACCCATCGCAGCACTGATATATTTAGGACGGCTCGCTCGCTGTGGCCGGAGGTCGCGAAACAGTGCCTCTGATCAATTCCCTCCTCGCATCTCCGCGTTTCGCTCTCAAAGTGGCTACACAGGACTATCATCCCCACGACCACATCTCCTTTGCTTCCAATCACCCCCCTCCCAACAACAAGCCTTTTGAGTCCTTTATCGATATGAAGAATCTCGTGGGGAACAAGCCTGAGGAGTCCATGAAGCAGAGACTGTGGCCGGTGCACTGTGTCCAGGGGACACCAGGCGCAGACATTATTCCCGAGATTAGCCAAAGCAAGATCGATATTATCGTCCAAAAAGGCATGGATCCCCGCGTGGAGATGTACTCGGCCTTTTCAGATTCATTTGGCAATTTGACCGCCGGCGCAGGAGGGGTCAGTCATGATCTGGCCAGTGTCCTCCGCCAGCAGAACATTACACATGTATATGTCGTGGGAGTTGCGGGTGATTATTGTGTCAAGTTCACCGCCCTCGATGCTGCAAAAGCCGGCTTCCCCTCGTATGTCATTGAGGAAGCGCAAAGGTGCGTGGATCCGGGGTCGTGGGATGATGTTAAAGCCGCCTTCGAGGAAGCCCAGGTCCGCGTGGTCAGAGTTGGAGACGACGAAGTGCGGCGTGTGCTTGACGGTTGATACCCTATTTGTTGGTACCATTCCTTCTCTGTCGGGTCTGGGATGTGGCTTGTCGTTGGAGGTTGATGTTGATCGACCACCAATGGTATTGTGCCGTCACAACCTCTCTATTCATTTTACATCTCAAGATTCAAGGCCCAGGTCGTCCACACCGGGGAATCCGAAATCAGGCAATCCCCTGGACATCTCGTCCGCTCCAGAGACGCCTCTTCAAGCGGTGAAGAATCGGTCGGTTCTATGACTGCAACATGGCCCCCTCCGACGCCTGTGCTCTTTTCACATCCAAGAAACGTGTTCCTGGTTCGGTTCCTCCAGACTATTTCATCTGTTGCCGATTGCCATGATGTCAGTGGACGATTCTGAACGACATCAGCAGCATTTGTTGGTATCCGACATTTCCTTCATGTCCTTCCAACAGGTCGCAGAACCAGCCTTGCCATTAAAACAAGGAGTCAAGAGTCGATCTGTGCAAAATCACGGCTGGGACTGTCTGGCTATGGCTCAGGGAGAGATAGATTTCATGTCCGAGTAGGCTTCGATAGACGAGATCGGTGGGCAGAATGCAGCTGCACTGAACATGATGTATGGCTGCCGGCTCGGTCCGGTGCACTGCGCTTGGATTTGACCATCATTATCTTGCAAATGTCTATCCTTGGAGTCATGACTTGTGTCTTGTCCGTCCCAAGTGACCAATGATCGTCTACCAAGCCTGCCACATAGAGGCAAGGGTCCAATACCATAGTTCCTCCGCCAAAGAATACACGGTGTCCTTGCTCAATTTCACCCCAGCACCATGTCTGTCATTGATGACCCTCTCCTTTGCCTCCCGAATACGGCCTCGGACTACTAGACACACCTGCATGATGCCACACCCAACGCCTCGCAAAAGCACTTCCGTTGATATCTCAACCAAGTATTGGAACATTAATTTGCCCAGGCACCTCTGGACTGAACAATGTCCCGAGTACCTTCGAGGCCAGGGAACCAAAAATATCGAAATTCTTTCAACGAGGGATGAAGACTTTCAGAGACTGTCCTGGCCTGAGGTCAAAGAACTGGTTGGTGGGTACAGCATCACGACCTCTCCAGCGGGACCTCCACGGCGGTGTCGTGGATTGGGCAGGATGGGATGCCACGGGCAGTCCGCAGTGGCGGAATCCTCGCTGACCGTATTTTAGTGACCAACAACATCCATCATTTCCAGCGCCAGCCGAGCGATTTACGTCGCTATTTGGAGTATATTTACAACCTGAAGAGAACTTATGGCTCCGTTCGAGCCTATGTACAGCAAGAGCGCCTCCACTGGGACAGTGTCACGCCTTCCGGGGACGACCCGTTCACCAATCCGTCGGACTACAAGATCCTGCACAATGATTGGCCTTATGGCATCGACGAGAATATCACGCATCTGGTGGTGTGGACTAAATTCGTCCTGGCGGAAGACGAGGCTAGTGGCCAACTGACGGACAGAGCGAGAGATGAGATCGAGGCATTTCTGACCCAAACATTCCGTCGTGAAGGAGCGGAAGATCGAGAACAGGGGGGGATGAATCGAGACCAGCTGATTTGGTTCAAGAATTGGAAAAGTCTGAAGAGCGTGCATGCCATCGGTCAGCCGGCCACGCTTCTCTGGCATTGTTGCCGTCAGACAGCCCGTCTGCTAATTCTACGCAGAACACTTCCACATCATGCTGCACAATGCGCCTCGATCCCTCGTGGGGAAAATCACGGGCGGAGATCGGCCGACGTCAGAGATATTTACGAGGTGAATATGGTCAGCATTGCTTGCGGCTCCCACTATCCCGACGGCGCCGACGACTGTATATTGATCGCGTCGCTTGTTGACCTGGTTGCTATCAGCATTCCTCCGTCAGACACGCAAAATAGACATAGACGTAGACTAATTCCTGCTCATATCTTGATTTTGAGACCAGGTAATCTACCGTTAAACCCATTGGCTGTCCCAGATCTCGCTCTGCTGGCCCTGATGGTTTCTCGCGATCTGAACTCGAGGAATGACGCAGGTGCCAAGATGACCCCCACAGCCTCTCAACAGTGAGAGAGGGACGAGCTCCTTGCGGTGCAGGGTCGCCTGCACTGGTCAGGCGTCAACCTTCACCCGTCAGACACCACCCCTAGCCCTAGACTGACCATATTTGGGTTCGATGTCAGTAAGAAACAACTGATCAAGGCATCGCGCACCGATTACGCACTGGTCTGGCGTCACCGTATCCGCCAACTTCCACTCGAACGGCCACAAGGAGCCCGACGTCGCATCATATTACCAGGACTTCGCGCTGGCGTTTGTCCACGGGCAGGACATTATCTCCCAGCACTGGTCTAGCTCGATGCTGAGCGAGCCGACAAGATGAGACATTCCATTGGAGGGGCACTGCGAACCCGCAGCGAGTCCTTGAAGAGTACGCCTCTGCGTGCAGGACATTCGAGACTGGCCGCTCACCACAGAACGTAGGCAGCCGTTCATCCTCAGAGGACCAGAGGGAGCCGACAGAGAGCGAGGATACGACGGTGGTGGAGCCAGAGCAAGGCAATGGTGAGTGAATCAGCTACTCTGACGATGACACCTCCCCTTTCCTCCCTCCAATCCACTCGGACGCAAAATCGCCGGCCGACCCTGATGTGATGCAGTCTTGATGCACATTATATCACAGCTTCGGCCAGGAGCGGACCTCTCCCGCGTCACCCTGCCGACCTTCATCCTGGAGGAAAGGTCGATGTTGGAGAGGATTACCAAGTCAGTTACATTGTCGATATGTCGCCTGCCGGCAGGGCTGATGATGACGCAGTTTCATGGCACACCCCGACACTCTTCTTCCGATGCCAACGATCGACGACCCGTTGCAGAGATTCGTCTCGGTCGTAAAGTTCTATCTGAGCGGTTGGCATATCAGACCGCCGTGGGCGCCGTCCCTATCGCTCTTGACGTGCGTGAGCTGACACAATCTAGCGGCGTCAAGAAGCCCTTGAATCCGATCCTTGGCGAGACGTTCACCTGCTACTGGGAATACCCGGACAAGACGAGGGGATATTACATTTCGGAGCAGACTTCCCACCATCCTCCCAAGTCCTCATACTTCTTTATGGCTCCCGACCATCATATCAGGGTGGACGGCACGCTCAAGCCGCGGAGCAAATTCTTGGGAAACTCGGCCGCCAGCATGATGGAAGGTATTTCCTACTTGAGATTCAACAACCGGGGTAAAACGAAAGGTGGCGAGAAATAGTGTGTCCACCGTGCCGCGTCCTGAGGCGCCCTACTGACCCGAGTAGTATTTTGACTCAGCCCAACATGTATGCCCGAGGAATTCTCTTCGGCAAGATGAAGTACGAGTTAGGAGACCACTCTTATGTCCGATGTCCCGAAACCGGCTTCTCGGCCGACTTGGAGTTCAAGACCAAAGGTTGGGTCGGGGGCACGTACAACGCCATTGGTGGAACGATCAAGAACGACAAGACCGGCGAGACGCTGTATGAGTTGTCCGGGCTCTGGTCGGGAGAGATGTTTATCAAAGACGTCAAAACTGGCCAGAAAAAGTCCCTCTTTGACGCCACGCATGCGAAACACTCGGCGCCGCGGACACGGCCGATCGAGGAGCAAGATGAACGCGAATCTCAACGGCTGTGGCTCGACACGGTGAAGGCCGTCCACGTGAGGGATCACGAAAAGGCCACGATTGAAAAGGCCAAGATCGAAGATATGCAGCGAGAGGAGGCTAAACGACGAGAGGAGTTTGGTGTCGAGTGGATGCCCAAGCTCTTCAGGAGGGTTCATGCCGGACCTGGAGGGCCGGACGAGGGTGAAGAAGATCTGGAGTGGATCATCAATGCGAAACTGTGCAGCCAGCCCCATTTTTGCGGGAGACGAGTTGTGGCTGACGATTGGCAGCAGTGACTCAAACGATCCGAAGGAGCTTACCGAGACCATCCTCGCCATAGCACCCATTCTGCCGGGCCAAAGCGCCTGGGCGAATACCGACCTTCGGCCGCCCTCTTCTCACTTTAACTCTTTCGTCTGGACGCCACACTCGCCAGTTATTGCTCATCCTGCCAGCTTCCACAGCCAGGCCTCTGGAAACCTGATCGATTTTGACTCGAGGCCGCCGAGCACGGCTCCTCCGGAGACGACGGCGGCCAAGAAAGAGACTGCTCTCCCCCCTCTGTTGAATCCCCAACCAACGGCGGCGTTGGAGCAGAACCACACCGCGCCGGCACCGGCGGGCACCGCAGCCATCAGTCACAACCTGATGGACGATGACCATGGCCTGAGTGATGTGAATGCAAAGATGTCGCAGATGAAAGTGCACGAAACCATGGTACCGAAAGGAGCAAAACCATTGAGGAGAGCAGACACCGAAAATGGAGAGATGGACATCTTTGTGGATGCTGAAGGGTGAGCATTGAATGAGATAACAATTGCGTGCAAGGAGGAAGACAATCCACTATCGTAGACGAAGCACAAGATATCTTCTGGCACGATACACAAGTATGAATGCAAGACCTTGAGCGAGTAGAGTGCGTTATATTATCATATAATGTGCACGCGGCACAAGGTTGAAGGGAGCAGAGCAAGGCGCAAGCCTCAGCTCGACTGAGGTTGGAACAGGTGTTGTGTAATGGGTATTTCTCCTAGCAACTGATACTGGTGCACACCCCTTTGGTTTAGTATCGGCCCGTCTCTTGGCAAAATGCGGAGTATAAGGCAGCGTGCGGGGAGGACGGCATATAATGTCCGGGGTATCAAGGCTCGGCAGGCGGCTGTAACAAGGACAGCCAGAGTCAGCAAACCACGTCCGCCGGTGGTTGCAACGGTGCGCTAGTTCGGCTCTGCTGAGACCGAAGAGACATGTCCTCATTCCGGTATTTAACCGCCCCCGATTTTCTCCTGTAGGTCTTCCTCTTGCCTCCTTTTTCATCCGTGGAAGCAGACTGGTGAAGCCGTCGACCACTCCTTTGACCCTGCTTGCAACAACATCTGCAATCAGCGCCACCACGCGTCGTGCAGCGCTTACCCGAACCAGACGGCATCCATCTCAGGAGGCTGTTGCCAAAGCCTGAGGTCGCCCTAAAGTTATTGATACTTTCGTCCAGCCCTTCTCTGCCCGCTCTCCAGACCTAACAATCTGTCTCAAACTCGTCCGAAATGCAAACACGCACTATCCTTGGCATCGGCGGTGTCTTCGGCCTGGCTGCCCTAGTCGTCACTCAAATGTCGCTTCAGGCACAACAACGCCAGTACAAGAAGATGTTACAGTACATGCACGACGGCCGTGAAAAGATGGCCGACAAGATGAGTCGATTGTCCGAGTCTGGCTCGTCTAAGAAGTGATTGATACGGCCGAGGACTGTTGGAAGGAGAGGACAGATGGGCCGATGTGGCAGATAGACATGATGGACGGACGGACGGATGAAATATTCGTGGCCAAGTCAATGACCACGATCATCGGAGTTTGAATCAACAGCATGAAACCATTCTAGAGTGTGACCAGTCTTTCTTTCCTCAGGGCACTTGCAGTTCGGGAGTCTACGACGCGGGAAGTCTACTAATAGCTGGCCAGTCTCTTCGTCTGCAAGATCCTGTCCACAATTCGTGAGTAGCATTAGATACACTGCAAGTATGGCATGTTGTCATGCTCTTTTTCATCTCTACAAAGACTTCAACAGTCGACCGGAGATCCTGACTCCCCTAGTCCGTGAGAGATTCGGATTCTGCTCCTTATTAGATCATCTTTCGGTAGCGACCCAAATAGGGTTCAGAACCTTTTGGTCCTCTTGAGGTAATTCGGTTGCTCTGCGACTGTCCCTTGCTGGCGGCTTAGCCCATCTGTACACACGCATATATGTATCTATCTCAGAATCAATTTCACGGAGTCTGCGGTGGGTGCATTTTCCCTCCCATTGTTCTCTTCCCCTTTCCGAACATGCATACCTGTACAATCACGTAACTCCTCCAGAGATGAATTCTGTCGCCGACATAAACCCCACTGATCCAGAGGGTGCGCGATGATGGATCAAAGGATGATCAGATGTCTTCTTCCCTTCACTCAGCACCCTGCCGCCAGGCCTCGCATTCACTTTGACCTGACACCACGGCCGCAAACGCGACACCACCATCCAAGCGCAAGACGCAGAGATTCAGCGGCAACAGCACCGGTCATAACGTCACGGTACGACTCGACGAGGCGAGGACGAGGGATTCGGGACTTTGATGACAATTAGGAAGCTGGCCGAGGAAATGCGAGATTGCGCTGTGTTGGAGGCTGGAGAAATGCGTTGCATACTCTGACCGCTTCCACGCCACGGCGGCTGAAACAGCCAGATTTTGAATTTATTGGGTCTCCAAATAGCATGATGGCCCCTACCCGTGACGGTGACGGAAGAACCGTGAGGATGATGCCGGACGCCGTGCACGGCATGCTTTTCCACAATGCTCCTCGGTACCCACCTCTGGGAACATGTTTTGAACAGATGGACGATGTGAAGATATCAGAGTCAGTCATAATCAGTCTTCGTCTTCGGTTTCTGTATCCGTCTCGCTGGTATCGTCGGTGCCCGCTGACCCCTCTGTATCGCTTTCGTCTTCTTCGCTGCTCACCTCTTGGACTCGGTTCTGCGTCGGCACTCTGACTTTCTTCTTGGCCGGGGTCCCCGTTAAGCCGCCAGACTTCATGGCTTGGAGTTGTCCTGCCAGGGAATCTGCAACAATCTTAGCATCCACACTGTAGTATTCCAACAAACTCCCGCATACCTTCTTCAGGCTCGCTGATGTCCTCATCACTTTCGACCACGTTCGCCTCACTCACGTCTTTCACATCCAGGACGACGTCGAGCTTGGAGTCCATGCCAATGTAACTATCACAGAGCAGATGCATCACGAAGGGGAATGCATGGACTTGTGGCGGGGCCTGAAATTGACATCTTAACGTCACCACGTTGAAAGTCGGGCTGCCATCGGGGTTGAAGATGGACCGGTCGAAGGCGGTAAATGTAAAAGGCGGCACCGATATCCGGCCAGTCCTCGCCTCGGCTAAAAATACATGCCATCGCGGTGCGTGGTCGGCAGCGAAGTATGGAGCGTGTGCTAGTGGCGGTTGGACGGATCCCTCCTTGCTGTCGTCTTCGATCATCTGTCCATCCGGCGTTTTGCGCCGTCGGCTCTTTGCCGGTTTGCGTCCTCGTAAAGCATCAAGATCTTCTTCGTCAGGGTCAACATCTTCGAGGTCTAAAGGATCCACTTCCGGCACGTTCTTGGTCCCTGGAGGAATGATACGGCCCTTGATGACCAGTTGAACCAGCGACGATGGGGTCACCACTCGTTCACCAACGACCTTGAAGAAGGCCTTTTCGACATGCAGATGAGGAATCTGTGAAGCGACCTTCATGGCCTGTTCATACTGCGCATCAGAAAGGTCTGAGCAGAGGTTTCTGCGTATGTTCGGGGGTAACGCCATCACTTTCTGGACCGTGAGAGGCGTCTTTGACGAGCTTCCCGATATCCGTCGGGCAATCTGAGGGGTGAAGTGAGGGAGTTGCAGGACCGGTGCCGATTTCGGAGGGACTGCTTGAATGAGGTTTTGCGAGGTATGATAGGAGGCGAGAAGTGGGTTGACCAATCCAAACGGTAGGCTCATCGACGAGAAGGAGTTGTTCAGGAGGAATGCCGTCGGCGCTACGGCATATTTCTCTCGCTCGAGTTCCTTGTCGTCCAGATCAATTCGGCCCAGATATGCCCACAAAAGTGACAAGACCTTCCTTCGGAGCGGATCGTCGATGCTTTTCAATTTCGCCACGTCTGGTTCCGAGAGGATGGCGCTGCCCAGGACTTTGGTCTCCACCTTGGCCGATCCAGCATCGCTTCGGGGCCCTTTCAACACCTCCTTGAATTCGTCGCCGACACTGACCGCAGCCAACACGCCACCTTCAGAGACGTCCTCTTTCCATTCTCGGAAGAGATTGCCGGCGCTGGAGTGGAGAACTTTGTCCTTTGTGAGGGCTTGTGTGCCGTACCACCATTTCCCCAGTGTATATGGTAAGATAATCCCCAGCAGGATACCGTAGAAAACGACGACGAACCACCGATTCCCATCCTCCACCATCCATTTCGGAAGAGCAATGCCGATGCTTGTAGACTGTTTTCCATCTGGGTTGCCATACTGCAGATAGTTGTTCCGAATCTCTTCGTCGGTCAGAGCCTTATAAGCTTTGGTCATTTCGACCCATCTATCATTGATCGTTTGTGTCGTCTCGTTTTTGGACGGATCTGGCCTGGCCTTGTCAGGGTGATATTTGACCGACAGTCGCCGGTAGAATTTATTAATTTCGTTCTCGCTCGCGCTCTGGCACCGTTGTCAGCTTGTCCCCAAGTGGTCTTACCGGAGTGCCGGCTCACTCACCCGTGAGATTCCCAGAATGTCGTACGGATCCCAGATCTTTGGTACTGTGCGCTGGGTGATGACGATTAGATAGATCATGTACGCCATAAACGCATAACCCAGCACCATGGCTATCGTGCGCTTGATCTTGCGCTGTTTCCTCGTTTGTTTCTTCCTCTGCGCTTGAATCAGGTCATCGTCCTTGGGTTTGAAATCTGACTGGATGCGTGCTCCTGTCTGCTCCAAATCGGTCGAAGGCTTGAACACATTATATGTGAGAGGAAGTGTGACCAAGCTGACCATGGTCAACATGAAGAAGGGAAAAAATTGCCCCTGGTCATCGTAATTATAGTCGGAGGACGGCATCGTGGCGGATGCAGGCGCAAAGCCTGGAGTCCACGCGGGGCACGGGAAAGACTCGAGACCGGCACAAGGCAGAGAACGGACAGGATCAGCGTCGAGGTTGTGAGTGGCGCCTCACTCGAATGTATCTGCGCCGGGCTATGGTACAAGGAAGCCGTGTTTTGCACATGTACTGCAAGTGCTGAGAACCCGTTATACACACCTGGCTGTTTCTGGTGAAATCTTGGCGCCCGAAAAAGGGGCCTCCGCCCTTTAGGGCAGACTTGCTCTACCTTGCAGTTGACGTTATGCCACGGGACGAGTAATGGACTCATTGAAAGACAGGCGTGGGATCTAGGCGATCTGACTTTGATCTTTGGTCGACATGTCATGACTGGTATCGTCAGTGATTTTATGAGAACAAGTTTGCACTTGCCGCCATAACCTTTGCGCACCAGGACTATTCTACAGAAGCAAGAAGGAAATCTGCCTCCGGCGTGGGCGGCCGCTTTTGACGTGGCTCTAAGAAGCGCCTCCCATCGTCGACCTCTTCATCCTCTCCATTCTGGCCCCCTGGCACTGTTACTCCGGTTCACATGATGCAGCCAGAACCTGCGCTCTCAGGTCCCTCCAACCCGCCTTTTCCACTCCATCTGTCTCGCAGTGCACTAGTTACTGCGGCAGCAGCTAGAAAATAACCATTTTACCAGCCACGGCCAGTCATGCAATGTGTCTGTTCCCTTGATCTTGTCACCACCCCAGCGATTTCTCAACTCACCGAACATCCAGACATACCCCGCCACCGTGCAAGATCCGTTGCATTAAAGATGACGTCGCCCTTGGCGGTACGGGCGTTCGGAGGAAGATTTTGTCAAATTCGAGAATCAGAGGTGCTCCAGCAACGTCATATGCTGAGACAGTGCCTGGCTGAACGGTGACAAACGGTTGGGCGGTGGTATTGGACGGAGCAGTGGTATTTGAAGAACAGTGGTATTTGACTGAGCAGTGGTATTGACTGAGTAGTAGTACCTAGTTGTGGAGTAGGATTTTGGTGATAGTTAGCTCTTGCATTTTTCTCACAACGGGGTGTGCTCTGGTAGCTTGTCTATATGCAGGAGGCGGAGAAGAGCACAACTTTTCGACCACTAGCGTCTTCCGTGCTCGCTTTATTGAGGTGATGGTGACAATCTTGACATCCCCAGGATCGACCACCCACTATTGTGCGTCATGTCTCAGACGAGTGAGCATTTCAGAGAGTCTAGACTCAAAAACAATTGTTTGCTAATCAGTGTTCCGTTTTCGCAGCGGAAGGGCAGTATGCTGCATCGCCTTCTTTAGAGAGTTAGGGCGGTTGTATGTTGTCCCGCCAATAGTTTCGTGGGAGGCCCATGCCGACGACAATTTTGGACACCAGCTCTTCGGCTAGTGTGAGGTGCACAACTTGGTGTTCCTTTGATGGCATCAGCTTGATAATTAATCGATCGTTGTCCGCGTAATGGCTCATCCGAGTAGGAGTTGTGACTTCATATCACGTGACTGACAGGCCTCCGCCTGTAGAGAACCGGAGCCCCTGCTGGCCCTGCTATAGAAATGAGCGGGATTGCCATTTCAAGAGGATTTCAATTCAGACCTAAATATTTAGGTGGACGATGATTTTTTGAGTTTTGATGGATGAATGCGAGGTGATGATTTGATTGTTCGATCTAAGAGAGGGCCTCTGGTGGTGTTGTAGGAGTGCCGGAGGCCAAGCGCTCCCATGAGAGTGAAGACAGTACAATGACAGTCAAGAGTGGGTGTTTGGAATCAGGGTAGTGTCTTAGCATTCCGCTGCCAAAGTGGCAGCACCACCGCCAAATTCGATGGCAGATTTGCTTACAACCTGCGTCATGTTGTAGCAAGTAGGATTGGCAGGGCTCTCGCGTGAGACGCGCTGCGCTAAGCTCAAAACAGCCTCTGAAAGGGCAGTCCTTTGAAGACTGTATCAACTTCGCTGAGGCGAAATATTCGTTTCCATCATGGCCAGTGATATGGCTCCATCGAGGGCTGCATGGAACAAGCCGCATCCACGCGAAGGACCGCAGGTTCGGTACAAAAACGAAGCGGGTTCAAATCCAGTGCTCCGAGGCTATGGATTAGCGGTCGTCTCTCTCCTGTATGACTGGGGGTCATCGGTTGTCTGCGATTCTGGCTGAAGTCTTGAAGCATCGCATCCTCACGTCTCGTGCAAGGCATCCTTTGGAAACTGAACGGGTTCAACAAGCTCAAGGGGATCAAAGAACTTGAGCACTATGAACCTCGACACGATCCCACCGTTATTCCGATCGTGCCGTCGACGGGAGAGACATTTTCTCTCTTAGGCCTCCCCCAACCGGCCTCCCGTCCGAGTCCTCGCAGCTCCTACACGTGTGCAGATTATCACGAGGCGTACAAGTCGGGCGGACTCACCCCGTCCGATGTCGTGGAGTACTTGCTTCCCCTGATCCAGCGCGATACACAGCCAGCTGGCAAATACTCCGTGGCATTCTTGGATTCGAAGGTCGACCTGATCAGAGCCGCGGCCAAAGCTTCAACTGAGCGATACCGGAACGGAGAGCCGTTGAGCGTTCTCGATGGCGTCCCTTTGGCGGTCAAAGATGAGGTCGATCTGACCGGATATAGAAAGACACTCGGCAGCAAGCTGGACTTCACCGAACCCGGAGATCGCACGGCCTGGTGCGTACAGAAATGGCAAGAGGCAGGAGCGGTGATCATAGGAAAAACCAGCATGCATGAGATGGGGTTGGACACAACGAACAATAATCCAAATTATGGGACACCTCTGAATCCACATAACCATGGTTACTATACCGGCGGAAGCTCCGGGGGCTCGGCCGCTGCTGTTGCCCAGGGAATATGCCCAATAGCTCTGGGAGTGGATGGTGGGGGATCGATCAGACTACCGTCTGCCTTCTGTGGCATCTACGGTCTCAAGCCGACTCACGGTCGCGTCTCTGCTCGCAGTGGGCATGAATCCGGTGACAGCGTTGCGGTCAATGGCCCGATGGCGAGCAGCATCGATGACCTGGCCCTTGGATATCGAATAATGGCTCAACCAGACCCCGTCGCGCGAGGAAGTTCTCAATTTCCGAATTCATTGGCTATAGATGGCATTGTGAACCATGGCCCTGACGGCAAGAAATTCCTCGGTCTGTACGAAGAGTGGGTCAATCGTTCCGATCCACTGGTGCTGAAGATGTTCAAAACAGCCGTAAATCACTATGCCCAGGTCCATGGATACGAGGTCGTTGAGGTCAAGATTCCGTTCCTCCCCGAGGCTCAGAAAGCACACGCGCTCACCATCCTCAGTGAAAGCCGGAGTCGTGTCAGCACGGCACAAATTTCCAAACTCACATATTCGAATCAGCTGCTGCTCAATGTCGTGGGGAGCGACGCCTCGGCCCAGGATTTCCTCTTCTCGCAGAGACTGCGTAACGTCCTGATGTCTCATCTAGCATGGCTCTGGGAGAAGTATCCCGGGCTTTTGATCCTCACTCCCACCACTCCTTGTGCGGGGTGGAAAATCGGCAAGCCTAGTGATATCACCAGCGGATATGGTGTAAGTGACGGCGACATGAGTCTGAGATCCATGGAATATGTCTACTTGGCCAATTTCGTCGGAGCTCCAGCTATCAGTCTGCCAATGGGTTACACTGAATTAGATGTTCCCGTCGGTCTCATGGTAATGTGTGCCGCGCTTTGACACCATCTCCCGCTGACATTGCACAGGCTATGGGCGAATGGGGAAGCGAGGAGCAGCTTCTGGCTTTTGGCAAGGAAGGCGAGTCGCTACTTGGAGGAGAGGGCCTTCGCAGACCGAAAGGCGATGGCGATTGGGTCGATGTGCTCGCTGACGCGAAACCGGCGTGAAGTCTTCCACCCTGATTCAGACCTCCTAGGCTCAGTTCTCAGGCGCCGGTTCGATGGCTCAGCAAATTCTTCGGTCACCAGCATCGCTGCGATATACCGGTGCCATTTTTGCCATGTCAAAAGTTTTCCATACTCTCTTTCGAGCACTTTCGCACATTGCCCTGGCTGGCGCCAGAGGCCCTTTTGAGAGGTGTCAAGACTCACTTATTTACGCTTTCTAGGAACACTTCATCATGCTGAGAAGACTATTCCGTCCTGATTTTCCCCATCCTCAGTCTCCATGGCCTTTGTAACGCCGCCGATCTCTGAATCCTCTAAGCAGGGACGGTCAAATGGCGAGCCTTGTAACAAGCTGGCCGTGCCTGTTTTGGGGTTGTCATTCAGGTGGTTTTCTACGAGTATACACTCCACTCATTCATTCCTTCAATTCACCGTTGTTCCCTCTCCAACTACCGGCAAGACATTCAGCACTCTCGAGCCAGCAGCCCGAAACGATCCGACTTTAGTCGGATCTTCAGTTCATTCGGACAGTAAGTCAGACTTGATGTTCCATACGTGATCTGCTGATTGGCAATGTTGACTCCATTGCGGCCTTGTTGCTAATGAGCTATACTATTGTATCGGGCCGTCATGAATCACGTACATCTGCTCCGGTGCCCTTGATGTCAGCGTCCTCGAGAGCGGCTCATTGTGCACTGACCAGTGATATTCTCACTCAGGCACGTTGTCTGTTGCCGACCTATTACCTCTCTTTTCCAGGATGTACAGTCTATAGGTATACGATAGGCAAGCTCCAGCGTCCCGCACATAACCTTTGCCGATTCTTCTCAAGATTCACGCCACATATCGTGAGACTCAGTTCATCAACATTTGCTGGGAATGACCAATCAGCAAGCATCAAACCCGCCGATCAGTACTATTCTGTGTCGCCATTGTCTCCGCATGCCTCCACCATCTGATGACGACACTCTTGCGTGGACAAGATGCCACCGATCACACTATCATCCGCTCAGATACCTTTCTGCAAGTCCTGCTTTCAGATTATCCTCATTGCACCTGTTTCATCCTTACTCCCTTTTGATGTCATTCGTGCGCCTTTCCTTGACGACCCTACTTCTGTTACCCTTGGTCCCCGCAGATGCCGCCAAGAGCCAGATACCCATATATCCTGCTAAAGAGCTTGACATACCACCCCTAGGTCTGGGGCTATGGAACTCAAAAGATAGAGATGCAAGCAAACCCAGCGAGATTTCCCATCCCAGAGACTCATCACAGTTCACAGGCCACCCACGCTGTGGAGTACGCGTTCAAGGCAGGCTACATCCACTTCGACTCCGCAGCGGCCTATTGTAAGCTTGTTTGTCTATTCCTACCCCATGCGGTCTAACCATTACAAAGATAATGAACGATTTGTCGGCGAAGGGCTGGACAAGGGCACTGAACTGCACCGGTCGTCCTATTGGATCACCTCTAAACTCTGGAATACCGCCCACCGTCCGAGCGAAGTCCCCAAGGCGCTGAACAAGACGCTATCGGACTTGAATACGAGCTATGTCGACCTCTATCTCATGCACTGGCCCGTTGCCTTCATCCCCAACAGCAACCGGACCGTCATAGACCAGGACACCACCATCGAGGAGACCTGGAAGGCCATGGAAGACCTAGTCCGCACCAACCTGACCCGCTACATTGGCATCTCCAACTTCAGCCCACGCCAGGCCGATCAGATCCTGAGCGTGTGCGACATTTGTCCGTATGCGCACGAGTTTGAAACTCATCCGTACTTGCAGCAGCCCGACTTCGTGGCCTGGCATCAGGAGCGTGACATCAAGGTCGTCGCGTATTCACCACTGGCCAACATGAACCCCACGTACAAGGACAGGTACCCGGAGCTGGACCCCATTTTGGAGGATCCCTTCTGGGTCGGGCTGGCCAACAAGAAGAACTGTACGCCGGCTCAGGCAATCTTGGCTTGGGGGATGCAGAGGGGAACCATCGTCATTCCCAAGAGCGTGCACAAAGACTGGATCGTGGAGAATTTAGGGAGCGTCAATGTGACGTTCGGCGACACAGAAATGGCGCTGATTGCGGAGCAAGATAAGAGAAGAAGGTTCAACGATCCCAGCAAGAACTGGGGGGTCGAGTTGTTTGAGGATTTGGACGATGGATCAAGCAGGCTCTTGGAAAAGTTGGAAACTGGAGAAAGCTCCTCACAGATGGTATAGGTCCGGGGAAAGTGGAAACGCATAGGAAAATGTCATGAATGAGGTTAGCTGCCATGAACATTCCAGACTCCCAGGTAAGCCAAGCAACCAACAGCGACATCAGACAACAACAATGTCCGTCAACGCTGCCGTCGCAAGGCCAGAGCTCTTCAGAGGAGAGCATGTGGACAGGCACATTATGCTGTAGTTCCCCTTCAAAGCCTGATATGCACTCTAGTCATCAATATCCCGGTGACGAGCCAATACCTTCCTCTGGTATTCTTCGGGGTCTTTCTGGTGGAGTTGGGCGGCCTCATTATTCAGAGGACTAGCACTGGACGAAGTCAGTGTCACCCTATTCCCAGCACTCTCGTTTCTCGCATACTTGTTGGGTTCCCCGAGTAAACTCTGCAGGCTGAGGAGCACTGTTTGGACATTGTAGACGGCACTCCACTTGTCTTTCAGGATATCGAGGCATATTCGTCCGCTGAAATCAATGTTGGGATGGTAGATGGGCGTCTTGAACAATACCGTCGGAGCCGAGTATGGATAATTGGATGGGAATTCGAAGCTCAGCTTGAGGTTGAGGTCTGCATAAGGGGTGTCCTTGGGGCCGATGATGGTGGCCGTCCAGTGCAACATGTTGCCATCCGCGTCGGGGAATGCTGATATACCCGGCGTGGGTGACATCATGAGCGTCATGAGCTCTGATTGTAGACTGTCTCGAGTCAGCATGTCGTACGCAGCTTGAGATCGGTTGGACTCAATCTCGGGACCGGTGGGGTGTCGTTACCGCTTGGTCACACTTTGGGTGTCTGCTCTTCGGGTGGTAGAACTTAGTTTCTGCTGCTCCGCCATGGTTGGAAGACCTGGCGCCGCGTTCTGGCTGTCCTCGAGGCCAAAGTCCATGTTCTTGAGATCTGCAAAGGCTGCCAGCAGCAAGTGACGATATTGCCGTGCAAAGTAATGCAGAACGCGCACAAGGACAAACTGAATACCGTGTATCAAAAATGACAAAGCAACAAGTGTTGAGTTGAGGAATGAAGTCTCGCGGAGGATGGATGAATTCAGTGAGTTGGAGAAAACGTCATGTTGACACCGCCAGGTCACCCCAGGAACGGTCGCGCCAGTGTCGCGCCTCAACCATCCTGGGCCAATGCTTTGCGCCCCACACGCGACCTCTCCGACGCCGACGCGATCTGGCTCCAGGATATCCAAGATGGGCTCCAGACACGCAGTGATGGGACAGGAATGACGCCTTCACTTTCTCTCTCTTAATCCGTTTCATCCGCTGCCATGAACGTGATCCCTCACTCGCAGCTGGCACCACTGCCGACACAAGTCCCATTCCGGATCGTGTCGAGCACAATCGGCTCCGGAGCATATGCATGGTAATCATACGAGTTGGCAAGCCTCCAGATTAAAATGGTCTCCGGCTGACGAGAGAATGCAGCATCAAAAAGGCCGCCCCTCACCGCTCGGAAACGCCAGTCTTTGCTGTCAAGTTCATCAACAAGAGTTTTGCGCAAAAGTATGGCCGGATTAAGCAGAAGCAGCTCCAAATGGAGATCTCTTTACACAAGCATATCGGTCTGCACAAGAACATCATCGAGTTTTACGACAACGGCGAGGACCCCGCTTGGGTCTGGATTGCCATGGAGCTCGCCGAAGGAGGCGACTTGTTCGACAAGATCGAGGCCGACTCGGGCGTGTCGGAAGACATTGCCCACGTCTACTTTACACAGCTCGTGAATGCCGTGGGCTACATGCACTCCCGAGGGGTTGCGCATCGGGACATCAAGCCCGAAAACATCCTGCTTTCGGCCGACGGAGATCTCAAGCTGGCCGACTTTGGCATGGCCACGCTGTTCGAATACCACGGCAAGAGGAAGATGGCCGTGACTTTGTGTGGCAGTCCTCCGTACGTTGCGCCCGAAGTTCTCACCTGCAGTACACATGGGGGGGGGAAAGGGATTGGCTATGCGGCCGACATGGCCGACATATGGTCATGTGGCGTCGTCTTGTTCGTCTTGCTCGCCGGCAACACTCCCTGGAGGAAGCCGGTGGAGGGCCGGGACGAGTACGGGCGACCGAACGAGTTCAGCGAATATGTTCAGAGCAAAGGCAAGCCAGACGACGAACTATGGGCCGGTCTTCCCACAGGAGTCCTGTCGCTCCTTCGCCGAATGATGAGCGTGGACGTGGAATCCCGGTATTCGCTGGAAGACGTACGGAGACATCCGTGGTTCACGAAGCCAAATCGATTCCTGGATCAAAAAGGAAAACTCAGTGATCCGATCACGCTGGCCACCAACATGTTCGAAGCTCTCCACGTGAGCTTCGACGCCGACCCGTTCGCGGGCACACACAGATCGATGGACTCGGACGCCATGGAGGTTGACCATCCCGTCGCCGGAAAAACGGCATATTCATCCACACAGCCGGAAGCTCCTGCAGAAGACATGTTGATTGATTGGGAGAGGCCACGACGCCTCGACATGCCCATTTCCTCCTCCCAGCCGATCAGAGCGAATGCAGGAAACGCATCCACGCAACCGATACTCACTTCTCATTACCTGGCCGACGAGCCTTCCATGTCACAGTTTGCCGCAACCCCGAGCGTGCCCCTCAGCCGGACACAAATCGCTCGGAGATTTCGAGACATTTTACCAGCGCAGAGTCTGACCAAGTTCTACTCGAGCTGGAGCCTGACACTGCTGGTGCCGCTGATCCTGGAAGCACTCAGTCGGCTCGGAGTGCCGACCCCCAACATCCCTCGACCGTCAGCACAAGATTCCGACTGTGTGGTCAAGATCAAGACTCAGGACAGTCGGGGATGTCCCATGACCGGCAACGTCGCTGTGGACATGGCGGCCGAGGGCATTGTGGAGGTGTGTTTTGTCAAAGCATCAGGAGATCCCCTGGAGTGGCGCCGCTTCTTTAAACGGGTTGCTATTCTGTGCAAGGATGCCGTATACAAGCCGGACGAATACTAAGGCGCAGAGAATAAAAGTACTTTAGATACATACCCCTTGGATAGTTAGTCATTGCCTGGTTGGATAACGAGATTATAGACTAATGACACACGCTACTGGCTTCTTCTTTCGGCAGCAAGAGGAAGACTGGTACCTTACTGGGCAATGCAACGAGATGGCGGAGGGCGTCCAGGGTGAGCGGAACCAGAACTGGCGGCCTGCCAACCCCCTTCTGTGGATTGGCTTGCCATTAGATGGCAAGCAGCTGCCAGTGGCCTAAGTGCAGAAGCAGGTGTGAGTGGCATTCTCCAGTTGACCCAGGGCATCCTGACTCGCCGCTCTAAGTTGTGTTTGAGCGTGTTGGGCGCCAAGAGATTTTATCCGTCACAGGTTCACCCGCCGGTCGAGCCTTTACTGACTGTTCAGCAGAATAGCCTGCTTGCACATCACCACTCCCCTCCTTCTACCAGGGCTCTTCTCTGCCTTATAAAACCCTATCTCAATGAACAAATACACACAATCTTTCAGGCTGAAACGATGATCTGACAGATACGGACTCTCCTCGGGTTTGACAACAGGTCTCCAGCCCCGTTCCACCACAACCAGAACACTGGATGTCACGTGATATAACCGCCGCCATCCTGCCTGTGAGGCTGCGGTTGGACTTGAGGAGTTGCTGTCACCAACCAACTTCTGATCCCCTTGAGTCGGCAGAGTATGGTCGGTGAAAGAAAACACACTGGCCACCCTGAGCCATGGCCAATTTCACAAACAGCGACAAAGTTCAGAATCAAGCAGGTTATCAAATAATCAACGGCCCGGTCCACTTTGGAGGCGGTGATCCTCAGTAAGATGCTGGTCAGGTTTATAGTTCGATGGTACTGACACTTTTAGTATCCTGCCTAGTGTCACAACCGCAGCCTTCAACTCTTACGAGAGGCGACATGATCCTTTGTGCCTCGAGAATACCCGCGTTGATATATTGGAAAAGATACGGCAATGGGCCGACAGACAAGATGACAAGAACATCTTCTGGTTGAACGGCTTGGCTGGTACGGGCAAGTCCACCATTTCCCGTACCATCGCACGCGAGTTCTATGAACAAAAACGTCTCGGAGTGAGTCGCCTCGGAGCGAGCTTCTTCTTCAACAGAGGTGGTGGAGATGCTAGCCATGCAGAGAAGTTCTTTACCAGTATTGCTCAGCAGCTAGCAGACACCTCGCCATCTCTTAAGGACCACATCAGCGAAGCTATTGCCACGAACAGTCACATCGCCAAACAAACCTTACGCGATCAGTGGCGTCAACTTATCTTTCAGCCGCTGTTGAAGATCAAAACCTTCCCTCACCCATCGCTAGTCATTGTGGTTGATGCCTTGGACGAATGTGATGATGCAGATGATGTTCACGATATTGTAAAGTTCTTTACAGAAGCTCGGTCGTTGAACAGTGTCCGCTTACGGGTGTTCATGACCAGCAGGCCTGAAATTCCGATTCGGCAGGGCTTTTACCAAGTTCCGGATGAATACCAGGCCTTTATTCTTCATAACATTTCGCCACAAGTCGTTAACGATGATATTGCGCTTTTCTTTGAAGCCAAATTCGAGGAGCTCAGGAAGAAGGCAAGACTCTCCCCGGATTGGCCGGGCCACCAGAGCATCAAAGTCCTGGTGCAGAAAGCTGCTGGTTTGTTCATCTGGGCTGCAACTGCCTGCCGCTTCATCTGTGAAAGCAGGGATGCAGAGAAACAACTATCTCGTCTCCTTGAAGGGAGCACTTCCCCGTCGAAACCGGAAAAGCAACTCGACGATATTTACCTTACCGTCCTGAAGAGTTCAATTAGTCAAGACGATGAAGAGGAGAAGGCTCTGAGGACAACCCTCGGAATTATTGTCATTCTTTTTTCCCCTCTCCCTCTCCCCTCGCTGGCAAGACTACTTCGGATACCTCCACAGAACGTGGGCCAGACGCTGGGTGATTTACATTCCATCCTTGATATTCCCGAGGACCAGTCTCTTCCTATCCGTCTCCATCACCCCTCCCTTCGAGACTTTTTACTTGATAAAAAAAGATGCAGTGATTCACAATTTTGGGTCGACGAGAAGAAAGCTCACAGAGTGTTAGCCGCCGCCTGCATCCAACTGATGTCCGAAAGGCTAGAAAGGGATATTTGTGGACTGCGCTCTCCCGGCGCACTTGCCAATGAGGTTCAACAGGAGACAGTTACCCAGTGTATCCCTATGGAGCTTCAGTATGCGTGTCTATACTGGGTCCAACATGCTCAGAAGAGCGGGATTCGGCTTGAAGATGATGGACAAGTGCATGCATTTCTACACAAGCATCTCCTTCACTGGCTTGAGGCTCTTAGTCTTATACAGAAGACTTCCGAAGCTGTCCTTGCGCTAATCTCTTTGGATTCTACGGTAAGTGGGATGTGGCGCTATACTTGCAGAATTCTGACTACTGGAAAGGACAATAAAGGTCCTGAACTACAGGCATTTATCCATGATGCGAGGCGGTTTGCGACATATAACCGGTCAATGATTGAAGAAGCGCCTCTCCAAGTATATTGCTCTGCTCTTATCTTTACGCCGAAAAGGAGTATAGTTCGGCGCCATTTCTCAAAGGAGATACCTAGGTGGATCGTTAAGCTGCCGGATGTTCCAAAGAACTGGAGCCCTTTGCAGCAGACGCTCGAGGGCCATAGGTACTGGGTCAGCACGGTGGCCTTCTCGCCCGACGGCAGGCTGGTGGCGTCTGGGTCGTACGACAAGACAGTCAGGCTCTGGAACGCGGCCACGGGTACCCTACAGCAGACGCTCGAGGGCCATAGGGACTGGGTCAGCACGGTGGCCTTCTCTCCCGACGGCAGGCTTGTGGCGTCTAGCTCGTACGACAAGACAGTCAGGCTCTGGAACGCGGTCACGGGCACCCTACAGCAGACGCTCGAGGGCCATAGGGACCCGGTCAGCACGGTAGCCTTCTCGCCCGACGGCAGGCTGGTGGCGTCTAGCTCGCACGACAAGACAGTCAGGCTCTGGGACGCGGTCACGGGCACTCTACAGCAGACGCTCGAGGGTCATAGGGACTGGGTCAGCACGGTAGCCTTCTCGCCCGACGGCAGGCTGGTGGCGTCTGGCTCGCACGACAAGACAGTCAGGCTCTGGGACGCGGTCACGGGCACCCCACAGCAGACGCTCAAG
>Ga0255336_100575_pt1 | contig 50746 bp, 50 predicted proteins | sample MeOH1_35cm_T3_17_FD_189102 | JGI IMG/M metagenome (GOLD analysis project Ga0255336, IMG submission 189102) | Sandy soil microbial communities from University of British Columbia, Vancouver, Canada - MeOH1_35cm_T3_179 | ecosystem: Engineered > Artificial ecosystem > Sand microcosm > Unclassified ... | reverse complement strand
GCTTCAGCACCCTTCAGCACCCTCGGAGCTTCAGGAGGTTGCCGGATGACGCCGCTAACAGAATCAATTTGAAAGGTTTATTGGTGGACCTGGTCGGGATCGAACCGACGACCTCTTCCATGCCATGGTATACATTGGGCCGCAAGTTATAGACGGTACAGCACTTACGAACCGGTATAACCGGCAAAAACGGCACAATCGGCACTATTTGCTGCCAAAATGCTGCCAAATTTGCCTAGCGGGCCAATGGGCTGATTTGTGTGGGTCAGCCCAGTTTCCTCTCCGTGCTTCACCAGATTTCAGACCAGAACATACAAGGGAAACGACGAGCGCATTCGATCGCGGCAGCGATCGAGGTTTCATGAAGTGTCAGAAAATGATGTATACTTCTGACAGAGGCTCACATGAAACGGCTCACGGAATCCATCCTCGAAGAAGCAGCCAAGCTGCCCGAAGGCACACCGATCACGGCCAAAATGTGGCTTCAGCTTGGGAATCGGGCGGCTCTCGACCAGGCACTTTCCCGGCTAGTCCGTCGCGGCAAACTCCTGCGCGCCGGACGGGGCGTGTATGTCGCTCCAGTTGCCAGCCGTTTCGGGAGCCGCGCTCCGGCCGCACAGAAGGTAGTCGAAGAATTGTCCATGCGGCGAGGGGAAACGATTGTTCCTTCCGGAGCGAACGCGGCCAATGCTCTCGGTTTAACAACACAGGTGCCGACTCGAACGGTCTATCTCACGTCGGGACGAAGCCGCAAGATCACGTTGGGCAAGCAGATCATCCATTTGCAGCACGCACCGGCGTGGCAGCTCACGCTTGCCAAAGAGCCAGCCGGGGAGATTGTTCGCGCTCTCGCCTGGGCCGGTCCCGAAAGGGTCAACATGGCGTTGAAGGAGATTGAAGCCAAGGTGCCCCAATCAGAGTTTCAGCGCATCTCCCAGCAAATTTCTCTTCTGCCGCTGTGGATGGCAACCGCGCTAAGTCAGAGGGCACAATATGTCTGAGAGCTTCTTTCATCTGAATGCCAAAGAACAGGAGGAAGCTCTTCAGGTAGCTGCATCTGCCTCGGGCCGACCTCCCCATCTTCTCGAAAAAGATATTTGGGTTGTATGGGCACTGTCGGTGCTGTTTGAGTCCCAGCTTGGCTCCCATCTTGTATTCAAGGGGGGCACGGCTCTTTCCAAGGCATACAGGGTTATCCGGCGGTTCTCTGAGGATGTTGATCTCACATACGATATTCGCGCGCTTGCCCCTCAACTTGTCGGGAATCTCCAAACTGGCCTAGACGTAATTCCTCCCAGCAGGAGCCAGGAAAAGAAGTGGACCGACGCCATCCGCAAAGAGCTTCTTCCGGCGTGGATTCGCGACGAGGCGTACCCCATTATTCAAAAGGGACTTGAAGGACTCGAAGCGGCGACGTGCCGCTTTACCAACGAATGTATCTTTATCGACTACAAACCTGTCGTCACAGCGTCCAGCTACGTTTTACCCAGGGTCATGCTCGAATTCGGGGCACGCTCGACCGGAGAACCTGCCAAAGTGCATGAGATCCGATGCGACATCGAGGAATACATTTCAGGTGTATCGTTTCCTGTCGCCAAGCCGCGAGTCATGGAGCTAACCCGCATATTTTGGGAAAAGGCGACCGCTATTCACGTGTACTGCGCACAGGGAGGAGCTGGCTTTCACGACCGATTCTCTCGGCATCTGCATGACCTCATGCGGCTTGAGGAAGCAGGATTCATAGACCAAGCCACGCAGGCGCGGGACATCGCGGAAGCGGTTGCTCTTCACAAGAGTTCATTTTTTATTGAGAAGGACGCAGCCGGCAATCGAATCGACTACACCTCTGCCGTTCGCGGCGCGTTGTGTCTTGTACCTGAAGGACAAGCAAGAGAAGCACTACGAACTGATTATCAGCGAATGGTAGATGATGGACTTCTGATGGAAGATGCCGAGCCCTTCGACCATCTGATCGAGGCGTGCAGGAAAATCCAAGCGAAAGCGAACTGAGTTCATCATCCCGAAGGCATTCATCGCAACTCATAGAGCGACAGCACATTTACGTGGGCTTCGTCCACGTCTTCAATTGGGCATTCAGCCGCTGAGATGATTTTCCAGTCTGCCTCATGTGAGTGCTAGAATGCGGGTGATCAAAATTCAGGCGGAATAGCATCCATGGACAAAGGTGCGCATTTTTACAAATGTGACTTTCAGGTGCATACCCCGCGTGATCCCAATTGGACGGGCGCTGACGCGACATCCGATACCGATCGCAAGGCCTATGCCGAAGAACTCATTCTCGCTTGTCGCCGGAAGGGCCTCGGTGCAATCGCGATTACCGACCACCATGATTTTGCATTCTTCCCGTACATAAAGAAAGCGGCCCAGGATGAACTTGATGACCAAGGGCAGCCGGTTCCTGTTGACAAGCGGATTGTCGTCTTCCCGGGTATGGAGTTGACCCTTACCGCGCCGAACTGCCAAGCACTCTTGATTCTCGATGCCGATTTCCCTGAGAACCTTTTGCCAAGCGTGCTCACCGCGCTTTCGATCACGCAGGCTCCCCCTACCGACACGAAGAACTTCCAGGTCACAAGAATTCCCCAAAACGTGGTTGCGGACCTCGCAGACCTTTACGAAAAGCTCAACAGTCACGGCCAGCTACGCGGCCGCTTCATTGTGTTTCCGAATGTGAGTGAGGGCGGTAATTGCACCCTTCTCCGCTCGGGGTTTGCGAATTTCTATAAAACGATGCCTTGCGTCGGAGGATACACAGACGGGGCGGTGTCACAGTTTGGCAAGGGAAATCTGGCGATTGTATCGGGGCAAAACCGAGACTACGGATTCAAATCAATCGGCCTCTTTCAAACCTCTGACAATCGACGGCGCGATCATACCGACCTTGGCAAGTTTTCGACCTGGGTTAAGTGGTCAGAGCCTACTGCCGAAGCCTTGCGACAAGCCTGCCTCGCCAAAGAATCCCGACTGTCCCAAGTGGAACCGACACTGCCCAGTCTATGGATCGTCTCGATGAGTGTGTCAAATTCCAAATTTCTGGGCCGCATTGAAGTGGAATTCAGCGAGCAGGGTAATGCGGTAATCGGCGGGCGCGGCACCGGAAAATCCACCCTCCTCGAATACCTTCGTTGGGGGCTGTGCGATCAGCCAGTGGACAATACCGGTTCCGACATCGCCCCCGTGCAGATGCGGCGGAAGAAGCTCATTGAAGACACTCTCTTGAAACTCGATGGCGAGGTCATCGTCGCGTTTCTCTTGAACGGGGTGCCGCATATAGTCAAACGTAATTCAAAGACTCAAGAGATTTCCCTTCGAATCGGTGGCGGCGCGTTTTCGCAAGTCACCGAACAGCAGATGCGTAATATCTTTCCCGTGCAGGCGTACAGCCAAAAGCAACTGAGCAGTCTCGGCGTGCGCATCGAAGAACTGAAGCGATTCGTAGAACTCCCCATAAAACAGACCCTCGACAAGATTCGCTTCGACATTCGCAGCACGGAGGCTGGTCTTAGAAGCGCATACAGCAATTTGATCCGGCAACGGGAGATCGAAGCGGAGATCAAAAAATATGATCTCGAAATCACTTCACAAACGGAGCAGGTTACTACCCTTCGGAATGCACTCAAGGGGCTTTCGGATACTGACCAAGAGACCATCGGCAAAAAGGTCCTGTATGACAATGAAGAAGGCGTCATTCAAGGCTTCGAAGACGAGTTGCATCGGGTCAAGGAACTCGTCGCCGCCCTTGAGACCGGCGTCCCGGAAGAGCAAAAAGAAGAAGGTACGCCGCCGGAGATTGAAAACACCGACATCATTGAGGGAATTCGGGCAGCTTATGCGGCAAAGCTCCAAGAGGCCCGCGATCTCACTGCACGGCTTTCCGCCCTATTCACGGAAGACTCGCTGAAGAATATCCTCGATGCTGTGGCCCGATGGGATGCCGCGAAACAGGCGTTCGACGCGAAATACCAAGCGGCGAAGGAAAGAGCCACGAGCAATCAACAGCAGCTAACGCAGATTCAGGACGCGGAAAAGAGGATTTCGGGGCTTCGAAAGCAGCAAGTGGCGGGCCGCAATGCGCTCAGGGATCTCGCCGATCCCGCATCGGTTTATGCGGGTCTCCGCACTACATGGAATACGCTTCACTCAGACAAGGTCAACGCGCTCGACGCACAATGCAAAGCATTCTCCGTCCTCTCCGACGGTCTCATTATGGCCGAAATCCGCGACAGCCTTGACATTGACAGTCTCAAGCAGTACATGAAGACGACCTTTGCCGGGCTAAATATCCGAGAACAGAAGATTGACGATCTCTGTCAGCTCATCATTCGCGCTACAGACCCGATTGCCGAATGGAATAATATTCTCGCTGAATTCGAGGCCCTCGCCTTGCACAATGCATCAGGAGCCGATCCTCTTCCTTCCACCCCGAAAATCGATAGCTGCGGATTCATTCAGAGCGAAAAGGGTAGGCTTGCTGCCGGTCTTACTCTAGCGAAGTGGCTGGAACTCTCGGTGACCGAGCTGGAATTCAATCCCATTTTTCGGTATTGCACGAACAAGGACACGCACGAATATATCGATTTTGCCGATGCTTCCGCAGGACAGCAAGCGACAGCACTTCTTACGGTGCTCCTCAACCAGCCCGGCGCCTCACTTATCATCGACCAGCCGGAAGACGACGTTGACAGCAAGATGAGCCAGGAGATTGTCCGAAAGATGTGGACTGCGAAAACGCAGCGGCAATTCATTTTCGCCAGTCACAATGCAAACCTTGTTGTGAATGGGGATGCAGAACTCGTAATCTGCTGCGACTACATTAAGGCGGGAGATCAAACCGGAGGCCAAATCAAGGTGGTAGGAGCAATCGATAGCAGGGACATTAAAGACGAAATCACTTCTGTTACCGAAGGCGGAAAAGAGGCATTCAAGCTGCGAAAGGAGAAATACGGCTTCTAACAAACTACCCAAAGATCGGAAGGAAAATAGTACCAACAAGATTTTCTTGAGAGGATCGTCCTAGAGTTGCCTTGGAACTTTATCGTAATTCAGAAAGCAATATTTGAGGTCTTCAATCATCGGATCTCCAAGAATGGACATTCTCGGCTTGAGTGACGGAAAGAACGCTCCCATTCCGGTAGGAGATGGACTATCGTTGTCGCCGTAGTAAAACGCAAAGTTCGTAATAAAAACTGCGCTTTCGGACGTAGGCTCGGTAGCGTCGTTCCAAATAGAAACAAGTCGATCCCGAATCTCAACCATCCAAGGAGCGGTTTCGATCGGAATGTTCTCATAAGAAGACAGCCCCTTCGGCGGGCTATCGGGAACATTCGCATCGATGAAAATAAGAAATAGCATGCCATTCCCCGGTGTCTGCTGAATGGCCTTGTCGTACAGTTCAAAAACGTCACCTTTGAGATGCGTTTCTGGCGTAACCGTGCCGATGTAATTCATCGCTCCAGGCCGTCTTCGGCTCTTGGTTTCCACACCCACTTTCCTGCCTGTATTTTTGTGGGTCGCAATGAATTCCGGGTGCTTGCCGGTTGCCTTGCTGTCGTCGATCCACTCAATTTCGAAGCCTGCACGTGCAAAGACAGCAGCAATCAGAACCTCATAGCGTGCTCCTTGAAATGCCTGAAAATCCTTCAATCTCTCAATAAGTGATTCGGGCAGCCGATGAACCAACTGTAGCCAGTACAGATCATAGCCAAAACATTGATAGGCTTTCGCCGGGCCGGTGAGGGTATGTCCGGTGCTCACGGCGTCATCCGAGTCCCCTGGTCTCCTGAGTAGTTCCAACATCGCGGTACGCCACCTCACGATTGCGTTCTGGTTCTTGACCGGAAGTAGCAACTGCCGCTCGAACCACTCCCTCCCGAGTGTTCCGACGACGAGGGCATCAAGGAATTGATGGAATGTTTCCTCCTGGGGGTAGTGCCACAGAGTGTTCCATACAATCCGAAACCTTGTGTCGCCCATGACCATACTGGACAAGATGGTCGTTCGAGCACCGGGGACGCTAATCGGTGTCGTGCCACGCAGCATCGCGTTGCCTAAGGCGTGTATCCCCCGATTTTTACAGCAAACCCCGTAGGACTTTCCGTGGAGGCCACAAGGACAGGGTTTTGATACGTCGAATGGTGGCAACGCCGGAAGGGGCAGATTCTCTTTGGCGACGTCTTCAGGCTTCAGATCATTCATGCCAATATCGACGCGGATTCCGGCAGGAGCAGCTCTCTTGCATCGCTGGCATGTTAGTGGGGCAACCGCTTTGCGAATACCCTCAGCGACCGCTCGCGGATTATGTCGAGAAGCGTTGGCGATCAACAGTTCACTACTACGCTGCCCGCAGTGTGGACAAGTGAATGCAACTTCGGCTTTGAACCAGTTGTCCGGCACTTGGTTAGATTTTAGTCCTGAAAACGCGGTTATGGCCCATCAAGAAAAATCCATAAACAAGTCACCAGGCTTAACGGAGAGGGCTTTCGCCAACTTCACGATGTTTTCAAGGGCGACGTTCCGCTCGCCACGCTCAATCCCGCCGACGTAATTGCGATGCAGGCCGGCCCGTTCGGCCAGTTCCTCCTGCGAGTAGCCCCTCTGATCGCGGAGTTGCCGTAACCTTGAGCCGAATCGAGACTTAACAGAGCGTGTCGCCACACTCCTATGCTTGAACTTAGACCACTATGAGTCTACACATGATGAGTGTGATATTTTGGACGAGCGGACCGTCACACTCCGCTCACGACAACGGAGTAAAATTGCGGAATTACAGGTCTGACAGCCATTGATCTCGGGCGAGAATCTAACAAAATTGAGGATGAGTCCATGCAGGACAACTACATCGAGTGCCCGGAGCTTGCGGGCAAGACGATCCAGACGTTCCGTATCCACCGGGACGCTGGTGATGGAACCAACGTCGAGATTCAACTTACAGACGGTACCAGTTTTTCCTGTGTTCTGAGCATCAAGCCCGGAGTGAATGCCTCCTTATATAGAGGAGGCGTTGGAACTCCCGAAATTCTTTTCAGTCACGAATTCTAAGCCCGCCAAGCACCAAAAAGCAGCGCGTTATTCCTAACGTGCATAATGCGCTGCACGGAATTCATTGGACGCGGTATCGGTTCCGCCCTAACTTTGCGCCATGACTGACCCACTCGGTCAGCGGAGGTGCAAAGTGAATCGATTCCGCCGTCTCTTCCGTTCCGATGCGAGCAGCAATCGGCTACCAATTACATCCGGCATCTGCCGCGCACAACCCTTCCTGAAGAACACTCTCTTCCCGGCCATCCGCACGATGGCCCCCACCCTTCTTGCACTGTCTTTGACGAGTGTTGCGCACGCCCAAGGGACGATGGATTTCTCCGGGGCGACCACACTGATGTCCACCTTCCGCACGTTCGCCATCTATGCGGGCGCGGTCATCTGCTTCGGCGGCCTGATCTTTGCCGGAATCCGCATGATGAGCGGACGTTTTCAGGACGCTATCCCAGGACTCTTCGGCGCGCTGTTCGGTGCCGGAGTGCTGGGCTGGGGAGCGGGCTGGATTGGCAGCCTCACTGGTCAGACCATGCAGTAGGAGGCAGCCATGACCAAGCGGGGAGAACCGTTACCAATCAATCAGGCGCTTAATAGGCCCCGAGCCAAACTCGGACTCGACCTCAGCGCGTGGATGGCGATCGTATTCGTCTGCGTAACGGTTTTCCTCGTTGGGTTCCGCATGGTGACGATGATCGCCTTCCCCTCGCTTGCAGTAAGCGCATGGCTGATCGTCCGCAAACATCCCAAGATGTTCGAGCTTTGGGGATTGAGCCTGAGCCAGAGGTCCTACTATGACCCGCGTAAACGCTGAAGAACTCAAATACACGCCGTGGTTCACCAAAGCCGGGGCCGCGTGCAGCATCATCCCGATTGCACGGTTCGTCAATGACCGGATTTTCGCGCTCAAGGGCGGCGGTTACGGCTTCTTGTTCTCGCTCGCAGGCATTGACGAAGAGGGATTGACCGACCAGGAACTCGAAGCACAGATGCGGTCGATTGAAGGCGCGCTGCGCGGCCTTCCCGAAGGATCGTGTCTATACCAGTACACGCGCGTCCGGTCGGGCTGCGATCTGCCAAGAAAAGCGCATTACACGAATCCCGTCACGCAGGTTTTCGTGGACGAAAGATTGGACTTTCTCGCAAAGACGGCAGCCTTCAGGCGCGTTGATCTGCATTGGTGCCTGACGCTGGAAACGCCCAAGGCGGCGGCCTTTGCGCGCAAGCCCCAGGAACACGTAGCCGATACAACGAGGATGCTGGCCGACCTCGAAAAGACGGCCACGCTGCTCGAAGGGCATCTCGGCGCGTCGATTGGATTGAAACTGCTTGCGAAAAACGATACCTATCAGTTCTTCAGTTATCTCTTCAATCTCGAAGAGTGGGCGGCCAAAGACAATTTGTCTGCCGATGACGGCGTGGATCGCCAGATCGTAAAGAGCCCGGTTGCATGGCACAGCGACCATCTCACCATCGGCCGCATGTACGTTCAAATGTTCTCGCTGAAGACGACGCCCGAGGCGTCGCGGCCCTGCCTGTTTTCCGGCCTCACGACGCTCGACTGCGACAGCATCCTTTGCTCGACGTGGCGGCCGAAGTCCACCACCGCAGCGCGTAGCGAGATCGATGCCCAGGAAAAGTTCATTTCGTTTTTCAAAGTTGGCGTGTTGACGCGCGTGATGAGCGGACACGATTTCGCTTCGCTTGAAACCGGCGCAGGCGCACGCGCCGCCAACACGCAGGTCGATGACTTGGGCGAAGTCATCCGTTCCCTCGATAAGAAGGCACAGGGCGAATACGGGCTTCGCTTCCTTGTGGCCGCGCGCAGCGTGGACGAACTGCGCGGCCTTGCGCCCGCCGTGCATCGCGTCTTCGTCGATGCGCGGGCACAGGTCATGGAGGAAACGCTTGGCAACCTGTCGGCCTTCTATGCCATGTTTCCCGGCAACCACAAGTTCAGCGTATTCCCCATGTGGCTGGCGGAAGACCACCATGCGCGCCTGGCTTCGATCTTCGCTCCGAACCTGGGCCATCCGTCTTCCGAAGATCTCGACAACGAATACCTGAACATCTTCCAGACGCGCACTCGGACGCCGTTTTTTCAGGACGTGTATGTGGACGGCGTGCGCGTCATGCTCATTCTCGGGCCGACAGGATCAGGCAAAAGTGTGCATGGCAACCTGGCTATCGCCCACGAGCAGAAATATGGTGGTTTCACCTACATCTTCGACATCGGCGGCAGCTACGAGAGCGTAGTCGAACTGTACGGCGGGCGCGTGGACCGCATCGGCAAAGATGGCCCGCGCGTGAATCCCTTCGCTTTGGAACCGACCGAAGGCAACATCACCTTTCTTTATTCGTTCGTCAAGCTACTGCTGACGAACGGCGGCGCGGAACTGGAACCGGAAGACGATGACGTGATCCACAAGGCCGTGCGGGGTATGTACCTGCTCGACCCGGAGAACCGCCGCCTGTCCAATCTCTTTCTGCCTAAAAAGCTGGATCGCTACCTTTCAAAGTGGGTTGGCAACGGTGTCTATCACGCCATTTTCGACAACGTGGAGGACAGTCTTTCGCTCTCGCGCCTTCAGTGTTTTGACTTCCAGGGCGTGAACAACGAACAGAACGCCGACCTCATCGAGCCGTTGATGGTCTGGCTTCTTCGGCGTATCAACGACGTTTTGTACAACCCCGCCAATCTCGGCGTACCCAAGCACATCCTCATCGAAGAGATTTTCTCCTCGATGAAGAACCGGCAGTTGCTCGAAGGCGCACTTGCCTCCATCAAGACCGTGCGCAAAAACCTGGGTGGAGTAACCATGATCGGCCAGTCCGCCGAGGACCTCGGCGCGAACGCCGATTCGATTGTGAACTCCTGCACGTCGTTCCTGTTTCTCAAAGACGCCACCTTCAACCGGAAACGGTACGCCGAGCTGTTCAAGATGAACGAGCAGCAGTTGGCACTGTTTGAGAGCTTGCAGGACCGCGAAGGGCTGTATATGCGCCGCGACGGTCTGACCAAAGTTGTCCGGCTCAATCTTGACAGCCGCAGCTACGCAATCTTCTCGACCAAGCCGAAGGACCGTGTGCGCCGCACGAAGTTGATCGCCAAATACGGACTCACCGAAGGCATCGCACGCTTTGCCCAAGGCGAAATCGAGTAACCACAAACTCACCGCAGAAAGGATACAAACGCCATGAGACCCCCTTTTCCTGTCGCTATCGGCCTGGGCCTGATGCTCGCCTCCAGCTCGCTTCACGCCGCGACCGATCCTCACCCTCTACAACCTAATGCGCCGCGCACGGTCGTCGTCTCGGAAGCGGCCACTCCGCCCGAGGTTCGCGCCGGACTGCTGCAATCGACGCTTATTGTGCTCCCCGCCGAAGAGAAGGTCGCCAACGTCTTTGCCGGCGACACCGTGAACTGGATCTTCGACGGCGGCCATGTCGCTTCGCGTTTTATCAGTGTGAAGCCCAAGACAGCGAACACGGCGACGGATATTCACATCGTCTCCGACCACGGCAACGAATACACGCTTGAGTTGCATGAGGTATCGAATGACCCCGATGCACATTTCGATTCCAAGGTCTTCATTAACCCAGGCGACCAGACTGCAAAAGACCGTCTGGCGCAGCTTCCGGTATTTGTGCCTGCGGCGGAACTGGATAAGGCAAAACAGGAAGCTGCTGCCGCGAAGACCGCTCAGGTCACAGAACTCAAAGCCGAACAGACCAAGGCCGAGCAGTACCGCAGCGAATACCCCGGAACGCTCCACTTTGATTACACGTGGGATGAAAAGAAAGGCAAGGAACTCGGACTGCAACAAATCTGGCGGGACGACAAGTTCACCTACCTGCGCGGTCAATTCCAGGAGACTCCCGCGCTTTACGAATTGAAGGACAAGAGAGGCTCGCTCATCAACTTCGATTTCAATGGTGGGCTTTACACCGTGCCCAAGCAGTTAGAGAACGGGTATCTCGCCATCGGCAAGCAGAAGGTCGAATTCCATCGCACGGGAGGCGCGAAGTAGCCATGACTGAGCCGAATCAGAACACTCCCGCAACTGTCCCCGAGCAACCGGAGGCAAAACCGCCGCTGCGCAAGGGTATGCCTGTAGTCTTCGCGCTTGTGGCGATTCTCGGCATTCTCGGTATCGCCAACGTGACGAGCCTGCTGCGCGGCAACAAAAAAGCGACTCCGGTGAGCGCCTTGCCCACGCGCCCGGTTTCGCCGAACGCGCAGCAGGTATCGAGCTTCGAGACTCAGCAACAGTTGCAGGCAAAGCAGGATGCCGAAGAACGGCAGCGCCAACAGCAGTTGACGGCAGCCATGCAGCAGCTTCAAGCTGCCGAGGGTGCGCCCGGTCCTGAGTACGCCAGTGCCTCGCCGATGACTGCGGCGCAGCGGGACGCAATCTACGGCGGCAGCCCGAATGCGCCGCAGCGCACCTCCTCTGTTTCGGAAGCCCAGGCCGAAGCCAAACAAAAAGCCTTGGCGCGGGAGAAGCAGAAACAGGATGCCATCAACAGCGGGACGGTGGCGATTGACTTTGAGCATTCGAGCGCTGCTCCTGTCTCTCCCGCTGTGGTCCCGTCGGTAGCGGCTACAGAAGCTCCGCAGGGTCCGGCCACAGCAAAGATGACCGAGAGCGCAGCGCCGGGCCAGCCAATTCCAGCACAGACGCAAGCCACAGCCAAGGCAGACCCGATGGGTCCGTATGACTTCGATCAGTATCAAGGCCGTCTCTACCGGATCTTCGAGGGCACGGTTTTTGAAGGCGTCGTTACCAACCACATCGACGGTGGTTTCAGTGGGCCAATCATGGTCATGTTGACAACGGATTATTACTCGCATGACCACCAGCAGTTGCTCATGCCGCAAGGAACACGTCTTATCGGCACGGTTCAGAGCGTGGGCAACGCCGAGCAGCGCAAGATGTTCGTCACCTTCCATCGCGCCGTTTGCCCGGATGGCTTCTCGCTCGACTTCGACAAGTACATCGGTCTCGATCCATTGGGCACAACCGGCCTCGCTACGAAAGTAAATCACGGGTATCTGATGGCCTTCGGTGCAGCGGCGGCCATCGGCGGCCTGGGTGGTCTGGCGCAGATCGGCAACAACAGCAGCATCCTCGATCCCTCGACGCAGATTCGCAACGGCATCTCCGAGCAGACGGCTGCCGAAGGCGAACAGGTACTCAATCACTTTCTGAATCGACTTCCGGTTATCACGCTGAAGGAAGGGTCGCGGGCCCGCGTTTACGTGGGCCGCGACATCCTCATTCCGTCTTACGCGGAACATCGCATGGACCCGACGCTGTAAGGAGGAACAGGGTGATGAGCATATCAAGTGATCGATACAACCACTTGCTCAATAAAGCCAGAAGCGCGAAGCGCGGCGGCCACGGTGCCTGGGCCGTGCAGTCCACCGGCGAAAAGGTCGCCGTCGCACTTGTGCTCAACCGCGCCGACTGGCTTGCCGAGTACGACTACACCATTGCGGAAGCCATCGAGCGCGCCGGCCAGGAGTGGGTTGCCATGATCCCGCAGGCTGCCCGCCAGCTTGCTAACGAGGAAGACGCATGATGCCGCACCTAATCAATCGCCGCAGGTTCTTCGTCAAAGCCGGGTTGATCGCACTGGCGCTTTTCGTCCTCGCAATGCCTATCACGCAAAACGTCCTCGCGTTTGCGTTGGATGAATTCGCTGAGATCACCGAACGAGTGTTGCATTTTCCATGCACGCTTTTGGACCACAGCAAATGTTTCACCCTGGACAGGTTCGATCCGACCTGCCCGCAATGCCTATGAACGCTCAACCGCAGGAGGCACTATGCAGCTCAAACTCAAGAAACCGCGCAAATGGCTGATTGTCGGTACTGCTGTACTCGTGACCGCCACGCCGGGCTTCGCCCTGTTCGGTCTCGGGGACATCGTTTTCGACCCGACCAGCTACGGGAGCCTGGTTCAGCAACTCACCACGCTCCAGATGCAATACAACATGGTTAAAAACAACCTTACCCACTTCTCGGCCAAGCAGCAGTGGCAGGCCGTGTTGACGACCCTGAAGACCACGAATGTCAAGAATCTGTTCGGTGAAACCAACGGGATGACCACAGCCCTCAACACCAACTCGCCGTCTGCATCTTCAACGGCGTGGACGGCAGGGACCGTCCCGGTGTCGAGCAACACCACCACTTACTTACAGGGTCAGACGCCGGGCAGCGCGCAACTTTCGCAGCTTGCCATGATCGAGGCGTCGGACTCCGTTTCGCCCGACTGCCTCACGGCCGTGGGCCAGTACCGGGCAGCGCGGACACAGAACGCAACGGCTGTGAACACGCTCGCCGCCAACGAACTCGACGGATCGGATACGACCAACACCGAAGTCCAACAGTTGAATCTCCTCAACGCGGCCGAGGCGCAGAAGATGGCCGAGATGCAAACGCAGGGCACTTTGCAATCGTGTCTTGCCACGCAGATGGCCGTCGCCAACATGCAGCAGCGGAACGCGGCGGCGATTGACCTGAACACCGCGGCCTTCGTTCAGCAGCAGCGAGCGTCGAACGATGTCAGCGCCGCCCGCGAAGGCAATACCTGGCAAACCTATCTTCCCTGAAGGACAACACTATGCTGAGACTCCTTCAAACGAAGATTTTGCTTGCCATCCTTGCGGCGCTGGGCATTCTCGCCAGCGCCGCGATTTACCAACGCTACGAAGCGCACAAAGCGGCTGTCTTGCGCGAGCAATTTCGCAGACAGGTCGAGCAGAACAAGAAGCAGCACAACTCCGCCGCAGGCAAAGAAGGCGATACCTGGCGGTCCTATATTCCCTGATTCGGATGGGAGGCAGAGATGATGGTTTCCCCGGCTCTATTGGCGCAGGCATTACCGAGCGCAAGCTCCGGCGTGGACTGGCTCTATCAGTTCACCAACAACTTGACGAATCTGACCACGCAGAACGGTGGCGCTTTAACGCAGCTTGGATTGACCGAGTTGAGTTGCATCGCCCTGTTCACGCTTATCAGCATGGTCGTGAATTGGAACACGTCGGGGATGACGCTGCGGTTCCACACACATCCAGTCCGTGCCGGCGATCTGACCCACTTTCTGCTACGGCTTATCATCTGCTGCCTGCTCATCAATTATTGGGTCAATCCATTCCCCGGAGCGAGCTTTGGTATCAACCACTTTTTCAGTTACATCGCGCAGGCAATGGTGGCCGCATTTGACCAAAGTTCCTTGGATAACTTGCTCCAATTACTGAAGACAGCGGGCGACAACACCGCCATGCCTTCGCTCATGGCTCCCATACAGATTCTTTGCTACTTCATTGTGCAAGGACTCTTGGGGTTGGCATCGGCGATTTTGTTCCTTATCAACTGCTCTTCGTTCATCCTCTACGGCGTCACGGCCCTGTTCGGTCCGGTCTTCATTCCACTGCTGATGACCAGGACATTCCGGGCGAAGTTCTTTCACTTTCTCGACGTGCTGATCGGCTTCGCCATGATTCGCGCCGTCGCCGCCGCTTTCATCTTCGTCTGGGGCGGGTTTCTGAATGCCTTCATCCAGCAGACGTTCAACGGCAACTATTCGATGGAGATGTGGCTTGCCAATCTCATCCCCTGCACGATGGTGTTCATTGCCTTCATCATCAACATGCTCTTTATCCCCTCGATGACTCAGGCAATCTTCGGCGGTACGGCGGGGATGGCGAGCAACATTACGCAGGCAGTCGGCGTTGCCGCCTCAGCCATTGCTATGACTGGAGGTTTGTAAAGCTATGTGGCAATACCTTCTCGGAATCCTGTTGCTTCGCCGGCTCGGACTGACACGGCCATTGCGTTATCTGTTCTTGTCTGTTCTCGGCATTCTGTCCATTGTCGTTTTCTTTTACACCCTGAACCTGTTTCTGACTCTTGAACAAAGGACGAGTCCCCATCATGCTCACACGCACAGCACGCCTTAAAGAACAGTTGGCCCCGGAGCAAGTCTTGCTCGCCGATCAGATCGGCAACGAGGTCTATGCTTCGCACTACGCGGAGCGGAAAGCCTATCGCCTCATCATTGGTTGCGGAACAGTCTTGTTATTGGGTTCGATGGGTCTTAACCTCTCGCTCGCACACCGCCCGGTTGCCAATCGCTACATTCGCATTGACGAGATGGGCCGTGCCCAGGCCATCCAGTATTCGGACTTGAATTACAGCCCGCGTGAAGGTGAAGTTCGCACCTATCTGACCGATTGGGCGAACTACCGTTACACCGTAAACCGCGACGTAATCGCCAAGAAGTATCCGCTCAACTATTACTTTCTTTCGCAGGCTCTCGCCTCCAAATTGATGGCCGACGACAATGCAAACCATCTCGTTTCTCAGGTCACGGCGGCCCAGGTTGAATCGAGCGATGTCCAAGTCCAGAACGTAACCATCACATCCATGTCTGAGGAGACCGTTCAAGGCGCGAAAATTGCGCGCGGAACAGCTTTGATGACGCTCGATAAGTTCTACTCTGCGCAGAACTCCCACGAGCCCCGGACGGAGCATTGGCTGCTCAGTATCACCTACTATCTGAATCCCAAACAGGTCAGCGACCAGTCGCGCATCTTTCCGCAGTATGAATTCATCAACCCGCTCGGATTGACCATCACCGAGTTCCACGAAAACCGCGTCTCCGTGGACGTGGTTACGCCCGGAACAGATGCGGCAAAAACCGCGGGAGCGGCAAGATGAGTTTCGACCTGATTCTGCCGTTCTTTCCCGAAGAACTGCGCGAGTTGCTGCTTGACCCGTCGATCTCCGACTTGATGATTAACGGGACGACCGGCGTGTTCGCGGATCGCAACGGTGTCATTGAGCACATTGAACTGCGCACACCGTACACCAACGAGCGGCTTCAGGCGGCCATCGAACGCGTGGCTCGCATTCTCGGCCAGGACCTAACCGGCCAGAATCCGATTCTGAATACGCGCTTGCCGGACGGTTCGCGCGTCGCCGTTGTCGGCCCGCCCTCGTCGGTTTATGGCCCGACGCTGACGGTGCGCAAATTCAACCGCTGGTTCACCTCGGATGAGCTTATTGCATCGGGCAGTTTTCCGGATCGCGTTCGGGATACCGTCGTGCGACTTATCAGCGAACGAAAGAACGGCATTATCGCGGGTGGAACCGGCTCAGGGAAGACGACCCTGATGAAAGCCTTGCTCGATCATATTCCCATCACAGAGCGGTTGATTGTAATCGAGCAGCCAGCCGAGTTGAAGATTGCGCATCCCAATGCCGTTCGCTGGGAGGCCGTCGCCGCCATTCCCGGCCAGGTTGCCGTCACGCCAAGCCAGCTTGTCGCCGCCGCTCTGCGGCATCGTCCCGACCGGATCATTATGGGCGAAATCCGCGATGAGTGCGGTTACGACCTCTTGCAAGCGATGAACACCGGCCACGGCGGAACGCTCTCAACATTGCACGCCGATTCGGCTGTCGATGCTCTCGACAGGCTGGCGGATATGGCGCTCAGCGCCCGGACCAATCTCGACCAGCAATTCATCCGGTCGCAGACCGGAAAGGCAGTCGATTTCGTTCTCTACTGCGAACGCAATTCCACGGGCCAGCGCCGGGTACGCGAGCTAATCACCGTAAAGGGCTACAGCCACGCGGACCAGTTCTTCGAGACCGAGGAACTCTATCGGGTTTCCTCTGCGCTTGCGGCGTGATCGAGCAGATGGAAACGCGGATCGGAGGCACGGCCATGAACAGCCTTCTTGAGCACGGTGTCGCAGACAGAATCCCCCCCCTGTGCGCACTTGAGCGTGGCCGCACCGAACGTGAAGACGGCAGCATGGGGTGCGAAATGCGGCTCTTTGTCCCGAGGTCTGGCGAGGAACGTGGATCTGGTTTGCCGGTTGATGGCATCGCCGGAAAGCGGAGAGATTGCGCTCAGATGCGAGTCTCCCCGGTTCCATTCCGTCTCTTGCTCGGTCACTGCTTCGGGGCCTATGTGACGCCCGGCGGCACTCGGTCTTCTGCTTCGCTAAAAGCGCCCCGTTGGGGTCTCGGTTCCGCCCAAAACAAGTTTGAAAACGGCGGCACAAAACGCCGCCCAAACTTCTTCCGGGTCCCCCCCAAGAAAGCAGACCTTCGGCGCTTGGGAGTCGCGCCCACTCGCATGGCGTTGCCAGGTGTGACCCGAGCAGATCGGGAATTCAAAAACGGAGACTCAATCATGTATCTGAATCGCGCAACTCTCATTGGCTATCTCGGCAACGATGCCGAAGTTCGTACCGGCAAGAACAACCAGAAGTTCACCACTTTCTCCATCGCCACCAAGACCTCGTACAAGGACAAAGAGGCTGGCGAATACATCTCGCACACCGAATGGCATCGCTGCATCGTCTTCGGTAAGTTCGGTGAGTTCGCGGCCACGCTCAAGAAGGGCGCGCACGTGCAGGTCGAGGGCGAGATTCGGCACACCGAGTACACGCCCAAAAAGGCCAGAAAGCCGGTGCAGACCGACAGCATCCGCGTAACCTCCATCCTCAAGCTCGATCGCGCCGAAAAGGCCGCCACCGAGGAAGTCTTCGAGGAGGAGATTCCTGTCGAGGACGAGGCCGCATAAGGCTTCGTCTTTGCCCTTCACGGAAGCCCGGCCTAGCCGGGCTTCCCCTCTGCTAACCGGCCCGTGGAATCGTGTTCCCGAACGAGGTCAAAGATGAATCGAGTTGCCACCAATTTTCTCACCCATTGCTTCGCCTCCTGCGAGTCGATTGCGCTCCTGCTGCGCCGAGAAGATGCGCCCCGGCCCCAGCAGCGCGTGGTCACGCTCGAACAAGTTCTCGCGCCGCGCTATATGGCTTGGCTCACCTTTGAGAACGACAACGGCGCGAATATCTATGTCTCCGCCAACCCGCTGCGTCCTGGCAGCCGCAAACGGACCAAAGAGTCCATCGCTTCTATTCGCCACATCTATATAGATATAGATACCGACGGCGACGCCCGTCTCGCTGCGCTGCGGGTGTCGGAGTGCGTACCGATTCCGACTGCGATTCTCTCGACCTCGCCGGGCAAATACCAGGCGCTTTGGCGGGTCGCAGGCTTTGACTTCGAGCGCCAGGAACAAACACTCAAACTGCTCGCCCGAACTTTCGGCGGCGACCACGCTTGCACCGACCGGAACCGGGTGCTGCGCGTCCCCGGTTTCTTGAACCGGAAGTATTCTCCCGCTCATCCTGTCACGGTCGAATACCCGGTAGATGCCACCTACGGTCCCAATGACTTCCAGCTTGATGATACTGTCGGTTCTTCCGTGCTGCCGCTGCGCGGGAACGCACGGAAATTGCCGACAAATAAGCACTCCCATTCCGAAGACGATTGGGCCTGGGTTTGCGACCAGCTTGCCCATGGCAAAGACCCTGCGAAGCTGACGCGCGGACTCGCGTCGCGCCGCGCCGACAAGCCCGATCCTCTCTATTACGCGCAGCGCACCGTCGATATGGCCTCGGCCCGGCTCTTGCTTGCCGAAGACATTCCCATTGCCGACGTTATCACCATGCTCGAATTCCGTCGCCGTTTCGAGATTCCCGCCGCACTTTGCTCCGCTCGTGCGCGGGAGATTGCGGCCACCGCCCAGCACATGATTGCCCGTCGAAAGATGGCCTGATTTTACAGCCAAAAGGAGAACGATATGCCACTGCTTGAAGTCACTCAAACCCGTTACGTCAGCGCCTCCATTCGGCTCACTGACACGACCGCTTTGCAGCTCGATCAGTATGCCGCATTCATCCACGCATCCGCGGATGAAGTCATGGAGCAGGCGCTTGGCTATGTCTTCGCCAAGGACAAGGACTTTCAGGAGTTCCTTCGCACATCGGCAGCACAGCGCATTACGCCGACGCTTCGGGTGCGCCGAGCGGCCGCTAATGATGCAGTAGAGCCGTCCGCAAAGAAGCCGGTTTCCATCGCATCATCGGCAGCCCAAACACCGGCAATCGTGGCGGGATCGAAGGCATGATCCCGCGCCTCGAAGGGTGGCAGAGCCACTACGGCGCTTTGCGCCGGAAGAATTTGGACACTCCATCCCTAGCAGGGTGCTGTTTAGCTCCCTGTGGGAGCTAATGGGTTCCGTCACAAACATAGTGACTTACGAAATGCAGGGAGCTAATCGGCTCCACACTGTTTTCCGAAATTGGAGGTAATTACGATGCCGGTTTTGAGTTCACAGACACCGCACAAGCGCGGCGCAATCCGGGGCCGCGAGAGCCGCAATCGCACGCTCACAACCAAATTAACAGAAACCGAACAGCGCGCCGTGGAAGCTGCTGCCAGCACCGAAATGAAAACTTCTGGAGAGTGGTTGCGCGACCTGGCGCTGCACACCATTGATGAAAACTCGGGCACCGGCGCCAGTGCAGTTGTATTGCCGGAAATCATTGGCGTGCGCTTGCTGCTCGTCAACGTCCTTCGCACGCTCGCTACCGGGCAGAGATTGACCCCGGAAGCGTTCGACAAACTGCTCGACGAAATCGGCGCAGCTAAGTACGAGCTGGCGGGAAAACTTATGTCTGAGCACAGGAGGTAGATGTATGCAGGACACCACATGGGGTCGCAAAGAATCGGTCGTCTGGCCCTACCAGATTCCGATCTACGCCTACAGCACGGCGTTCTTCTCTCTTGTGCTGACTTTCTTTTTTGCCTGCGGCTGGATTCGTTTTGCCACGACACCTTTGCAGCGGTACTACCTGCCACTTTACGAGCGCACCTCGGTAATCGGCGCATTCAGCACAAGCCATCGGAGCAACTATCGAGTGCTCTTTATCACGGGACCCGGACTCTCGCCGCAGCCGGCGCGAAACGCCGATGTGAAGCTAGGGAGGACTCCGGAGCCAGGCGGCAAAACCATTCCCCTTGCACTTACCGAGGATGCTTTGCAGCATGGATACACACTCCTTTTCCGTGGTCCGCTGCGCAGCTTCGATGATGCCAGGCTGTGTGACTACATGAAGGATGTTGTCTATAAAGGAACGAGTCTGCCCGCGTTTTTCCGTCCCCCGCTCATCGTCGGGTTGGTGATCTTTCTGGTCGCGCTGCCATTCGCGGTTTGGAAAGATGTGGGACGGCAGAAACAGCTTCGCTATGGCCGTCGGCTCAAAGGCCCGGAGATGCTGACACCACGCCAGTTCAGCCGAATCGTCAAAGGCGACGGCATCGGTTTCAAGATCGACGGGATGCGCAAGATGCTGCGCATCCCCACTCGTGCCGAGGCCCAGCACATGCAGGTTATCGGCGACACCGGGGCCGGGAAAAGTGCTCTACTCGCCCAGGCGCTCCGGCAGATACGCAGCCGGGGAGATTCGGCTATTGTGTACGACCCGGCGCGCGAGTATGTAAAGCGCTTCTATGACCCGGTCCGCGGTGACATCATTCTCAATCCTCTCGACCGGCGTTGTCCATACTGGGGACCGGCGGAGGAATTGCGCAGCCGGTCTGAGGCGAAGGCGCTCGCTGCCTCGCTCTTCCAGCCGCCGCAGGACAAGAAGGGTGAATTCTTCATCGAATCGCCACAGAAAATCTTTGCCTTCCTGATGGCCTACGGGCCGACGCCCGACCAGCTTGTCCAGTGGATGTCGAACCCGGTAGAGATCGACCGACGCCTGAAGGGCACCGAGCACGCCCACCTGATCGACCCGCAGGCGCACCAGCAGCGCGCCGGTGTTCTGGCCTCGCTTGGCCTCGTCGCCGACAGCCTTCGTTTGCTGCCAAAGCGCACCGAGGCCAACGGCCAATGGACAGCGACGGAATGGGCCGAAAAGCGTCAAGGTTGGATCTTTCTTACATCGTTGCCCGCAGAGCGTGAAGCCTTGCGGCCCTTGCAGAGCCTATGGATTGATTGGCTGGTTTTGCGCCTGCTCAACGAACCGACTGCCGCACAAAGGCGCGTCTGGTTTGTCATTGACGAACTGGCGAGTTTACAGAAACTCCCGCAACTCCACACGGCCATCACCGAAGCACGCAAGAGCAACAATCCGGTCGTGCTTGGCTTTCAGGGTAAGGCCCAGCTTGAGTATCTGTATGGACATCTGGCCGAAGTGATGCTGTCGCAGCCGGCCACCAGCGTTTGGCTCACTACCAAGGAGCCGAATGCCGGCGAATGGGTCTCGAAGTTCATCGGCAAAGTGGAAATCGAGCGGCTGCGCGAGACGCACTTTGATGGCACGCGCTCAGGCCGGAACTTCGCTCTTGACCGGCAGGTGGAGCCGCTGGTTCTGGAATCGGAAATCGCCGGTCTCGCCGATCTTCACGCCTACATGAAATATCAAAATTACGTCACGCGATTTTCGTTCCCGTACTTCAACATGCCGGAAGTTGCGGAAGGGTTCGAGCGGCGAGAGCGGCCCGACGACAAGCTGCCCCATGACCCCATGCCCGTCACTGATGCCGATCCGAACACGGAGTTGAAACAGGTGCCGGAAGACTCGCCCGCATCACAGCCCAACACGCTGCCGGTCGTGCAGCAGATCGAACCAGAACCGGCCATCGTTCCCGATGCCGACGACCAGCAAAACCTCATAACGCGAGGTTGAGGTGAACCATGCTGACCATCTCCAAACCGCTTTCCGCCAGCCAGGCGCAGACCTACCACGAAAAGGAATTTACGTCTGCCGAGCAGAACTATTGGAAACAGGCCGACACGATTCAAGGGGAATGGCACGGCAAGCTGGCCGGAAAGTTCGGCCTTACGGGCGCGGTGAGGGCCGAGGAATTCGCCCGGCTCTCTGAAGGCCAGGACCCCATGACCGGCGAGCAGTTGGTTCGCCACCGCAAGGTGCAGGAATATAAGAATGAGGACGGCAAGACCGTGGCTCCCGTCGAACACCGCGCCGGTTGGGATGCGACTTTCAGCGCGCCCAAATCGGTCTCGCTGACCTCTCTTGTCGGTGGCGATGACCGGGTGCGCGACGCCCACCGGGAAGCCGTGAATGTTGCGCTGAATGAGTTGGAACGGTATGCCCAGGCGCGGATCGGCGGCAACCGCTCGGCGGAAATGACCGGCCAGTTTGTTGCCGCCAAATTCGAGCACGACACCGCCCGTCCGGTGGACGGCTACGCCGCACCGCAGCTTCATACCCACGCCGTCATCTTCAATATGACCGAACGCGAGAACGGCCAGATGCGCGCGCTTCAGGAGCGCAGCTTCTTCGCCTCGCAGAGCTACGCGACTGCCGTGTATCAATCGGAGTTGATGTACCGGCTCCGCAATCTCGGCTACGAAATCGAGCCGGGCAAGAGCGGGGCGCCGGAGATCAAGGGCTACTCGCAGGAGTATCTTGATGCCTCCAGTCCCCGCCGTCAGCAGATCGAAGAAGCCCTAGCACGTAGCGGATTCAGCGGTCCGGAGGCCGCACAGATTGCGGCTCACAACACCCGCGACAAAAAGGTGATTCTGTCGCCAAACGAAGTCCTCGCTGCTCACCGGCAAATTGCCGCCGAGTTCGGCAACCAGGCTGACCGTATCGTTGCCGAGGCACGGAAACGCAGCATCGGCCAGGTTCAGAAACCAGTGGCCGAGGAATACCAGAAGCAGGCGCATTCGGCTCTCACTTTTGCGCGTGACCGTGGCTTTGAACGCGAGTCAGTTCTGGATGAGCGGACCTTGCTTGTCAATGCGATGCGGCGCGGCATGGGAGAGACGACCTACCCGGAGGTTCGTGCCAGCTTCGAGGCCCGTGTCGCCTCCGGCGAGTTCCGGCTTGTTCCCGGCGACAAGCATGATTCGGCGCGGAAGTTTACGACCGCGGAATTGATTCAGGCCGAAAAAGAGATCGTGCGAACGGTGTTGGATGGACAGGGCCGCGCGCCGCAACTGATGCCTGTCCAGCAGGCCGTTCCGCTTACGGAATCTCGCCCCCGCCTCAATTCCTCGCAGCGCAGCGCCATCGAGCAGGTACTTATTTCCCATGACCGGATACAAGGGTTGCACGGCAGGGCCGGAAGTGGAAAGACAAGTACCTTGGAAAGCATTCGACAGGGTGCCGAAAAGAGCGGCTATGTGGTGGAGGGCTTCGCTCCGACCTCCCGTGCCGCGCGCCAACTCCGCGATGCGGGCATTTCCGCCGACACCTTGCAAGGCTTCTTGGCTCGCAGCCGGAGCAACGGCGATTCAGCACAGAAGCATCTTTATATGGTCGATGAATCGTCGTTGGCATCGACTAGGCAGATGCGGGATTTTCTCGCAAAGATCAGTCCCCAAGACAAGGTTCTGCTCATCGGCGACATTCGCCAGCATCAGGGCGTAGAAGCCGGAAAGCCTTTCGAGCAGTTGCAGCAGGCCGGAATGCAGACCGCGCGGCTCGATCAGATCTTGCGCCAGAAAGACCCTGAGCTGCTACGCGCTGTCGAGCATCTGTCACGCGGCGAAGTGGCCCAAGGCGTTTCGCTACTCGAACAGCAGGGGCGAATCACCGAAATTTCTAACCCGCAGAAACGCATCGCCTCGATTGCCCGGAACTACGGCGAGAATCCGGATAACACCATCATCGTTTCTCCCGACAACGCTTCGCGCCGGGCCATCAATCACGCCGTGCGCCAGGAGTTGCAGGCGCTCGGGCTTCTCGACAAGAACGACCATTCCATGCGCGTGCTTGCGCCGCGTTCCGACATGACCGGCCCGGATCGGGAGTGGGCCGCGCGCTATCAACCTGGTGACGTGCTGCACTACATTCGCGGGAGTCAGGAGTATGGCATCGACCGCGGTAGCTATGCTCAGGTTCTCTCCACGAACCCGGACGAAAATCTTGTCACCGTGCGCAAGCCGAACGGGGAACAAGTGACCTACAATGCGTCACGGTTGCACGGCATCAGCACCTATCGTGAGATCGAGTGCGAGTTCGCTGTTGGAGACCGGCTGCAATTCACTGCGCCGAATAAGGCGCTGGGCGTTGCTAACCGCGACCTTGGAACCGTTCAGAAGATTGGCGAAGATGGACAGATCACTGTCCGCATAGATGGCAACAAAGAGAAGACAGTCACTTTTGACCCAGCCCAGATGCGGCACTTCGATCATGGGTACGCGGTGACTTCGCACAGCTCGCAGGGGCTCACTTCGGAGCGTGTTCTGGTGAACATGGACACCAATGTTCATCCTGAACTCATCAATACCCGCTTTGCATACGTCTCGGTCTCCCGTGCCTCACATGACGCACAAATCTTTACCAATGATGCCGCCACACTTGCTGAAAGCCTCAGCCGCGATGTGAGCAAAGCGTCGGCTCTCGACTTCGCCAAAGCTCAAGATCCGGCCGCACATGCGGGCTTGGAACAGGCTGCGGCTTTGAAAAAGACGCCCACCCCGGGCCTCGGGTTGACACTCTGAGAGTCGCTTATAGTCTGTGGCAGGAATGACACTCAGGGACAGGATTGACCCAAAAATGTAGTAGTGCGCAGCCCCCCCGAAGTCTCGCTTGTGGGAAGGCCTTTCAAAACTTAGGAAGGGTGTTCGCGCGAACTATTTGTTTCCGCATGAGGCCATGCGTGCCCTTGTTCCACTGATTATTGGGGAGTGTGCTTCGATGGGTGCAGATGCGGCGTCAATCGCTACGCTGTCTTGACGCCGCATCCAGAGGCTAACTTCACACTAACGTGGCAAGATCTGCCGCATCGAAGCCACGCAGGTTCTGTGCCTGGCCCGCGCGGACTTTCTGTACCCACTGAGCATCCGAGATCAGGGCACGCCCCACGGCAATCAGGTCGAACTCTTCTCGCTCCATGCGCGTGTACAGATTGTCCAGTGTCGCCGGGCCCGAACCCTGGCCACCAAAGGCCGCAAAGAAGTCCGAGTCAAGCCCTACCGAACCCACACTAATCGTCGCAGCCCCTGTCAGCTTTTTCGCCCAGCCCGCGAAGTTCAGTCCTTCAGCTCCGTCAATTTCTGGGAACTCTGGTTCCCAGAAACGGCGCTGCGAACAGTGCAGAACATCCACTCCCGCCTCAACCAGCGGCCCCAGCCAGTCCGTCATTTCCTGCGGAGAGGTAGCCAAACGCGCCTTGTAATCCTGCTGTTTCCACTGGCTTACACGCAGGATCAGCGGGAAATCCGGCCCGATGGATGCGCGGACAGCGCGTACCACCTCGGCTGCAAACCGTGACCGCTCGCGGATTGTCGCCCCTCCAAACGCATCAGTGCGTGTGTTGGTGCCTGGCCAGAAGAACTGATCAATTAAATAACCATGCGCCCCGTGCAATTCAACAACATCAAACCCCAGCCGTTTTGCAGACGACGCCGCGCGGGCGTAAGCGGCAACCGTGTTGGTAATGTCCTCTTCCGTCATTGCAATTCCGCGTGGGTCACCAGGCCCGACCAAACCAGAAGGGCTCTCGACCGGAGTGTCCGGTTCCCAGGCGCCGCTGGCTCGGGTCGATCCAGTGTGCCAGATCTGCGGACCGATACGGCCTCCCGCGGCATGTACGGTCTTGGCCACTTCGGCCCACCCAGCCAGTGCGGCCTCGCCGTGGAAGAAGGGAATCTCCGGCATGTTGCGCGATGCTGGACGATCAATCACCGTGCCCTCCGTAAGGATCAGGCCCACGCCGCCTTCGGCGCGGCGGCGATAATATTCGGCGTTGGAAGCGCCTGGAATGCCATTCTTAGCCATAGCCCGAGTCATCGGGGCCATAACAATGCGGTTGTGAAGCGTGAGGCCCTTCAGAGAGAAGGGGCTGAGCAGTATGTCGTAGGACATAAGACTTTTCCTTTCCTAACTGATCTGATCATTGATAGCGTTCTGCGGCATGTTCTTGTCTGAGGCCAGAAAGCAAGGCTTTACGGGCTGCCTCAAAGGCTTCCCAGAGTGCGGCGTCGTGGAGCGGCGGGATGGTCACGGGTTCACGGCGATCGAAGCCGACAAGCGCTGCATCCACTAGTTCGCCGACCTCCATCACTGCCGGTAGCGAGTTGATGTCTGCGCCTGCACGCTCCCAGATCTCCGTGCGCGTAGCAGCAGGGAGTACAGCTTGGACGTAGACACCTTTGGGCGCAAGTTCCTGGCTCAACCCCTGGGAGAGAAATAGCACGAACGCCTTCGTCGCACCGTATACCGTTAGGCCGAACTCCGGCGCCAGACCGACCACTGATGCGATATTGATGATCGAGCCCTCGCCGGTTTGCGCAAGTCGCGGGGCAACGGCACTAGCGAGCCGGATGAGCGCCGTCGAGTTGAGCGCGACGAGTTGCTCAATATCATCGGTAGCTTGATCAATGAACCTACCGGACTTGCTTGCTCCAGCGTTGTTGACGAGGATTCCGATGCGGCCATCCTCGCGCAGGCGTGTTTCGACGACGGCCAACTCACTGGACCGGGTGAGATCGGCTCGGAGGATATCGACTGCCACCTTGTTTTCCTGGCGCAAGCGGCTTGCAAGCGCGTCCAGTCGCGCCTTGTCGCGAGCGACGAGCACGAGGTCGTGGCCACGGCGTGCGAAGCGCTCAGCGTAGGTGGCACCGATGCCCGAAGAAGCACCCGTGATTAGGACTGAGGGACGAGTAGTCATATAGTTGCTCTCCTGAACAACAGAAATTCCATGCTGAAATAGATGGGCGCAGCACGAGACCGCACTTGTGCGCGGCCCCTTTGGTTTGACGGGCGGCTGGTGGCCTCAAAGGCCGGAGAGCCGGTTTACTCCCGTGGCGCAGCCACGGACGAGGGAGCCCGATCGGACCTCATCGGTGGCACACCTGTTTTTATGGGCGGAGGAGTATTTTCCCCTTCCGCCCGGCCTGTACACTTGCTTTGACCGCCAGCGGAACATCGGCCAAATCGAAGATCGCTTCCACGGGCATTTTCATCTCCCCGCCCGCGGTTCTTTCCAATAATTCCTGGACCAGCCTGCGTTTCTCATCGATCGTCATCGATTGGCTCACTTTGCTTCCCCAAAATCCTTTGACGGTCGCCTCTTTGTAGATGAGATCTCCCGTGGGAATCTGCATCGGTTCGCCCGACATCGAGCCGAAGCTGACGAGTGTTCCGCCTGCGCTCAGCAAAGATGACAATTCGCCGCTCGAGTTTCCTCCGACAGAATCGACAGCGGCGCGAATGTTGCCATTCCCAACAATGGAGCGAACCTGTTCCTGCCAACCAATGCCTGCGGTCGAAACCGCGTTCTCAATTCCCATTACCTTTAGTTCGGAGACGCCCGAATCGCGGCGGACAAGACTGACGGTGTGGATACCACGGGCGCGGGCTAAGATCGCCAGGGCCTTTCCTACCGCGCCGTTTGCAGCGTTCTGAACGATCCAGTCGCCTTCTTTGACCTGTAGAAATTCAAGCAGCATCAACGCGCTAAGCGGCATTGCGACGAGTTGTGCGGCAACTTCTTCGGCGAACGTGTCGGGAATCGGTATTACCATGCGAGCCGGAGCGACGAAATATTCAGCCCACGTCCCGTGAACCGAAGCGGCGGCCACGCGCTGGCCAATCTTGAATCCCTCTACGCCTTCGCCCAGCGCATCGACCACTCCGAACCCTTCACTGCCGCCGATGGCCGGCAATGCGGGCTTGTACCCGTACTGTCCGCGTACAGTCCAAAGGTCATGATTATGTATGGGCGCCAGAATCGTTTTAATTCGAATCTCTCCCTGGGCGGGTTCAGGGACAGAGCGATCCGCAACCCGCAATACGCTGGCGGGATCGCCATAACTATCGTGCAAGGCACTTCTCATAGTGGGCTCCTAACTCGAAATCAATCGACTCTTCCCAAGTGAAGGCGGACGTCTACATTTCCACGGGTTGCATTGGAATACGGACAGATTCGATGGGTTGCTTCCAGGAGAGTCCGTGCTTGCTCTTCTGGCAAGCCGTGGATATCGACATAGATGTCGATATCCAATGTGTAGCCACCCTCAGGCGTCTGGCCGATGCCGACTTCAACCGAAGTCTGGCTGCCGGATAGCTCATGGCCGAGCTGTTTCGCTACCATGACCAGGGCGTTATCGAAGCAGGCAGCATATCCCATCGCAAAGAGCTGTTCTGGATTGGCGCCAGCCTTGCCGGAACCCGGAATCGCCAGGTCTAACGCAAGGGTGCCATCATCAAGAGCAGTACGACCAGAACGGCCTCCGGTGGCAGTGGCACGTGTCTTGTAGAAAGTCTTCATATTCGTGTCCTCTTCAGCCGATGTAGCAAAAAACGCTGCGAAGCACGGCCAGCACTTCGACAGTGCTTCGCAGCAGTGCTTGTTGAAAACTAGAACGGAGCGTTGATATCGACCACGTCGATCAGCTTCTGATTGACGAATTCCTTGATCCCCAGCTCGGTTAGTTCGCGTCCATAGCCGGAGCGGCGCACGCCCCCAAACGGAAGGTCCGCCTTCGCCATGGTTGGGTGATTGACAAACACCATCCCGCTTGAGATCCGCTTCGCCACTTCAGCGCCATGCTTCAGGTCGGAGGTGAACACCGATCCACCCAGCCCAAAAGGCGAGTCGTTCGCAATACGCACGGCATCTTCTTCATCTCTGGCGCGGAAAACCAAAGAGACGGGTCCGAAGAATTCCCAATGATAAGCAGGATTCTCCGGTGTCACGTTGGTCAGAATGGTCGGCTGCACAAATGCACCTTTGCTAGGAACCTTCGGGCCGACTTCCGTGGCAGTGGCGCCGTGTCTCACCGCATCACGAATCTTCTCCTTGATCTCGTCCGCAGCTGATTGTGAAGACAGTGGAGCCAGCGTAGTAGAAGGATCGAACGGATCCCCCGCATGCAGTTGCTCAATGCCTGCGATGTAATGCTTCAGAAATTCGTCGTAGACCTTATCTGCAATGATCATGCGCTTGGATGAAATGCAAACCTGGCCGGCATTCCAGTGGCGGCCGAACACGGCCCACTTCACGGTCTTCTCCAGCTCAGCGTCCTGCAATACAACGAACGCGTCCGCGCCGCCCAGTTCGAGAGTGGACTTCTTGAGGGCTTTCGCCGCTTGCGCTGCAACTTCGGCGCCGGCGCCTTCTGATCCCGTGAGGGCGACGCCGTGCACGCGCGGGTCATTCAGGATCAGCTCAATTTGCTTTCGCGTCGCATAGAGGTTCTGAAATGCTCCGGAAGGCAGGCCGGCTTCCAGCATCAGCTTCTCAAATGCGGCGGCGCTCTGCGGCACATTCGACGCATGTTTCAAAAGCACGGTATTTCCCGCTGCAAGTTGAGGAGCCAGAATGCGTGCAATCTGGTAATAAGGGAAGTTCCATGGCTCAATGGCGAGAATCACGCCCAGCGGCTCGTTCACCAGAACGGCTTTTCCCTCTGCGGGGTCAGCGACTTCCAGCTCTTTCAGCGCAAGGAGCTTCTCCGCATGGCTGGCAAAGTACTCGAATATCTTGGCGCAAAGATCGACTTCTGCCATGGCTTCGGCCGTGATCTTTCCCATCTCCAGCGTTAGCACATCCGCGTACTCTCGCTGTTGCTGCCGAAGCAGGCTGGCGGCACGGCGGAAGATTGCCGACCGCTCTTCAAACGAAACATTCCTCCAGTGCAGGAATGCTGTGTGTGCACGGTTGATTGCTTCGAGTACTTCATCATCGGTTGCATTGGCGAAAGTCTTTACCACTTCGCCGGTATACGGATTTGTCGTAGCGTACGCCATCGAGATACTCCTTTCAATTCACCTGAGCCAGGAATCATCCGAAGGAATATTCGGACGAGAGCGGCTTCAGTTCTGTTCAGCTCTGCTTTCGGAGACGGCTAAAGCGGTTCCGGCTTCGATACACCACAGAAATCGCGCCGTGCTGGTCAAGGACGGTGAGGCGACGGTCACATCCAAATGCGGTGTCGGCTCCCCCATCCATGGCCATCTTCGATGCGATGTGCGCGCGCTCCCTTACGCACCTAGAAGGTGAAGGAGCGCGCGCGCCGCATCTGCTGAAGAAGCCGGGTTCTGCCCGGTGATCAATCTCCCATCCGTGACGACATAGGACGCCCAGTCGCTTCCCTTCGAGTACGCGCCGCCATTCTGCTTGAGCATGTCCTCAACGAGGAAAGGAACGACGTTCGTCAAGCCGACAGCATCTTCCTCGCTGTTTGAGAAACCTGTTACCTTTTTGCCCTGAACCAGGGGTTTGCCATCAGCCTTTACGTGCCGCAATACTCCGGGCGCATGACAGACCAAAGCCACCGGCTTCCCCGCCTTGAAGGCTTCCTCGATCAGGGCAATTGATTTCTTGTCCTCGGCCAAGTCCCAGAGGGGGCCGTGTCCGCCGGGATAGAAGACCGCATCGTAGTCGAGGATCGAGATCCCAGACAGTTTCTTCGTGGCAGCCAGAGCTTGATTCGCCGCGGCATCAGCCCGGAAGCGGCGCGTGAAATCTGTTTGAGAATCTGGCTCATCGCTCTTTGGGTCCAGCGGAGGTTGTCCTCCCGCGGGAGATGCGAGTGTTAGTTCGGCTCCTGCATCGAGGAACGTGTAATACGGAGCAGCCAGCTCTTCGAGCCAGAAACCGGTTTTCTTGCCCGTGTTTCCTAATTGGTCATGTGATGTGAGAACAACAAGAACTTTCATACTCTCCCTCTCTTACCCTTATGCAATGGGCATGCAATTCGTGGAATGGACGGCCAGGCCAGCACGGTATGGGCGCTATTCGTCGCTGACTTTGACCACAAGCTTGCCGAAGTTCTTCCCGCGCAACATTCCGATGAATGCCTCAGGCGCATTCTCAAGTCCGCTGACAACATCTTCACGAACCTTCACCTCTCCCTGCGAAACCCAGGCAGTCATGTCGCGCCTGAATTCTTGGAAGGTCGATTGGTAGAAGTCGGAGATGATGAAGCCCTGGGCCCGCAGTCTACGGGTCAGGATTGACGCCATGAGCACCGGTAGACGGTCAGGTCCCGAAGGCAACGCGGTGTCGTTGTAGTGGGCAATCAGGCCGCATAACGGAACGCGTGCCTCCACGTTCAGCAGGGGCAGTACAGCATCAAAGACGGCTCCGCCGACGTTCTCGAAGTACACGTCGATGCCGTTCGGGCAAGCCGCCGCGAGTTGATTGGCGAAGTGCGGGCTACGGTGGTCAATACAGTTGTCAAACCCGAGAGAGCTGACGACAAAGTCGCACTTTTCCTTGCCGCCTGCGATCCCGATAACGCGGGCACCTTTCAATTTGGCAACCTGCCCCACCACCGATCCGACTGCCCCGCTCGCCGCCGCCACTACAACTGTCTCGCCAGGCTTCGGTTGACCAATCTTTAGCAGGCCCGCATACGCAGTGAATCCGGGCATTCCTAGCACTCCAAGGAAGTGTGAGGGATGCTGTGCGTTGCCCAGAGCCACAAGATCGTTTCCGTCCGTTAGCGCGTAGTCCTGCCATCCCACATTTCCAAGCACAAGGTCGTCGTCCTGAAACTTGGGATTGTTCGAGCGCACAACACGGTTGATCGTTCCGCCAACCATCACTTCTCCCACTCCGACCGGAGGAGCATAGGAAGGAGCATCGCTCATACGACCACGCATATAGGGATCGAGTGACAAGTAAACGGTACGAAGCAATACCTGGCCTTCTCCGGGAACCGGCACCTCGTCTTGAATGAGGTGAAAATTCTCCGAAGCTGGCGAACCAACGGGCCGGGAGTTTAGGACGATCTTGCGATTTGTATTCAATGCTTGTGGCATTCCGTCTCCTACGACCTAGAAGCTGACTTCAAGCACGCGGCGGCTGACATCGAGCGTCCCATCGCTGTGCTCTCCGAGATGCGTCATGCCATGCGCTTCAAGCTGCTCAAGAATCTGATCGACCCCACTGGGTTCGACGCCGTAATCGCCAAGATGCGTTTTCACGCCAAGGCTCTCGAAGAAGGTCCGCGTCCGATGAATAGCCTCATCGATGCGCTCGTCTTCACTGCCGGAGGTGATTTCCCAAACGCGTTCGGCGTATTGCAGCAGCTTGCCGCGTTTACTCTGCCGACGCACTTGCAACATTGCGGGTAGCACCACCGCCAGCGTGCGTGCGTGGTCGATGCCGTAACGCGCCGTCAGCTCATGGCCGATCATGTGCGTTGCCCAGTCTTGCGGTACACCGGCTCCAATCAGGCCATTGAGCGCCAGCGTGGCAACCCACATGAGATTTGCGCGGGTGTTGTAGTCTGCGGGTTGCTCCAGCGCCTTGGGCCCGATTTCAATAAGCGTCTTGAGCAGGCCCTCAGAGAATCGGTCCTGTACATACGCTTCCGCGGGATAGGTCAGGTACTGCTCGGTGATGTGGACAAAGGCATCAATTACGCCATTCGCAATCTGTCGGGACGGCAGAGTGTAGGTCTTAGTAGGATCGAGAACCGAGAACTTCGGGAACACATGCCGGCTCTGGAACGCGAGTTTGGAGTGAGTGGCCTTACGCGTCACAACCGCGCCACTGTTCATCTCCGACCCAGTTGCTGGCAGGGTCAATACGCTGCCGAATGGCAAAGCATCCTTCACATTTGCTCCATGCGCCTCCAGGATGCTCCACGGATCACCGGCAAAACATGCGGCCGCTGCAACGAACTTTGTGCCGTCGATGACAGACCCGCCACCAACAGCGAGCAGGAAGTCGATGTTTTCCTTTTTCACTGTCTCGACAGCCTGCATGAGCGTTTCGAATGTTGGGTTGGGTTCAATACCACCGAATTCAACAACAGGCCTTGCCCCTAGGGCGGACTTCACTTCGTCGAGCGTTCCGTTTGCGCGAGCGCTATTGCCGCCATAAAGAATCAACACGCGCGCGGATTGATGAACAAGGTCGGCAAGCTTACCAATCGTGTCCTTGCCGAAGAGGATCCTTGTCGGGTTGTAGAAATCGAAATTTTTCATCTGTACCTTTCTGCGTTAGTAGACCGGTCGTCTACTTGTTGTCAAAATACGAGAGCTCCTGATGCCCGGTTCAACTTATCTATTTTTCGGGAAGATGAAGGATACGCCGCGTGCTGGACATCGCCACTTCAAAGGAATAACCATCGCGATGAATCTTTTCAAGCAGGGTTGCTCCGAGCCACAATTCGTAAAGCTGAGCCCCCGTGATATGAGCATCCGTGATTCCTGTTAAAGAACCGTCGGAAACCCCTTCTTCAATACAAGTGCTCAGTGTTGTAATGAGCCTGCTTGTACCGCGCTTGAGTACGGCCCGCATGGAGTCCGACAAATCGCAAACCTCGGCTCCAAGTTTCACAGCTAAGCACTTGTGCTCAAGACTTCTGTCAGATTGTGATCTCTGCCAGGCGTCCCAGTAGCTCATCAACCGCTGGGCGCCTGTACCAGGCTGATGGAAGAGGAGTTGATCAAGATTCTGCTGATACTCCGCAAAATAGGATTCGAGCAATTCCTCTCCGAAGTTCTCTTTTGAGGCAAAGTAGTGGTAGAAGGACCCCTTCGGAATTCCGGCAGCGGTAAGAATCTCATTGAGCCCGACAGCCGCAAACCCTTTGCCGACGATGATCGGCCGAGCTGTATCGAGAATGTGCTGCCGCATTTCCGTGCAGGATGACTTCATGTTTGAGAATGTACCATAGATTAGACCGGTCGTCTATAGAGAAGTTGTAATCTCGTCGCGTCCGTCTATTCCCGAACGCGGATTACGATCTTGCCGAAGGTACCGCAGTAGAGGTGCTCATAGGCGGAGATAGCATCGTCGAATTGGTAGATGCGGTCGATCACCGGGTGCAAGTGCAGCCGGTCGCGGAACGCCTGCGTCATCTCCTCCAGAGCTCTGCGGGGCCCGGTTGAGATGCCGCGCAGGACGGCTTGCTTCTTGAAGAGCGAAAAGAGGGGAATCTCTGACATGGCCCCGTCGAGCAGTCCGATCACGGCGATTTGCCCGCCCGGCTTAATTGCTTTCAGGGACTGCCCAAGGCTCTTGCCGCCCACCACCTCCAAAATGTGGTCCACACCCTTGCCCGAGGTCAGTTTCAGCACTTCGCTCTCCCACGCCGGCACGCGGGCGTAGTTGATGCCGAAGGCGGCACCCAGCTTCTTTGCCCGCTCGAGCTTTTCGTCACTGCTGGAGGTCACGATTACGGTTGCGCCAAGTGCGGATGCGATTTGCAGCCCGAAGAGCGACACGCCTCCCGTACCTTGCACCAACACGGTTTGACCTTCTTTCAGACGGCCCTTCTCCACCAGGGCATACCAGGCGGTTACCGCCGCGCAGGGCAGCGCCGCAGCTTCCGCATCGCTGAGATACTGGGGCGCGAGGACAGCGGCATTTTCATCAAGCACGATGTATTCGGCCAGCGCCCCGGAGATCGTGCTGCCCAACGTGTGCGTGTTCTCATCGCCCTGCGGCTCGCCATCCATCCACTTGGTGGCATACAGGGTGATGACGCGGTCGCCCTTCTGGAAGCGGCTGACATCCTTGCCGGTTTCGACAATCTCGCCCACGGCGTCCGCGACCTGGATCATGGGGAAGCGCACGTCAGGGTTGTAGAAGCCCTCGGCAACAAGTTTGTCGCGATAGTTTAGTGAGACGGCAGAGATGCGCAGCAATAATTCGCGCGGCCCTGGTTGCGGTACTGGCAGATCGCTGGTCATACGTAGATTTTCGAGTCCAAAGCCGTGCAATTGCCAAGCCTTCATGAGCAGTCTCTTTTATCCCAATATACGAGTATTATCGAACAATGGTAGACTCGAATCATAGGCGCAATCACGGAAATCTGTCAAACCGGCGCCGTGATCTCCCCGGGGAGGTTCACCATGCGAACTTTTTTACCGAAAGAACCCGGCCGCAGCGAGCTGTCACTCACCGCGGTGCTGTATGCCTTGAGCGATGAGGTGCGCCTCGGAATTGTCCGTCAGTTGGCAAAACAGGGGCCTTGCGCCTGCGGTGAATTCAAGATTGACCGCCCGAAATCCTCGTTATCGCATCACTTTCGCGTGTTGCGGGAATCGGGCGTGGTGGCCACAACTAGGGAAGGAACGGCGCTGATAAACACTTTGCGACGAGATGATCTGGATGCAGTATTTCCTAGCCTTTTGAGTGCAATTTTAAAGGTAAGCAGACGAACGAATACAGCGGTTGCCAGATAGACGCTGCTTGTAACTTTACGAGCGTGGGGGTGATTCGCAGCGTCTTGCCGTTAAATGACAACTGAACTTGGTTACCAATTTAGTCACAACCGTGTCCATAATCTGCTCTAAATATGATCAGAATCAAGGTCGCGAAATCGTTGAAACCACCGGTTATGGTTCGGGTGAGTAAATCAGCAGGTTGTAGGATTCCTTCCTGAATCCTACGGCGAATGCTATCTCAATGAAGCCTTCTGCTTTCTTGTCTGTCTAGCGCAAGCCTGCCGCCGCCGTAGCCGCGCTCTCGATGGCATCTTGCACTGACCGTACCCATTTCGCGTCGCCCGTCGCTCGCGCGAGAAATCCCGCGCCGACCATGGCAGCGAACAAGACCTTGGTGTCCCGATTGGAAATCGGGGCAGCATCGTCGCCCGTTTGCGATTCACTCATGTGGTCGAGGAACTGGGTGAAAAGCTCCTCGGCTCCTTTTCTGTATGTGTCCAATGACAGGCGGTCCGGTGCCTCAGCCGTGAGGTGCGGTGCAAAGGCAAGCATCGGGCACGTCTGATCCGGCGGCCTTTTGTGGAAGTAGTGATGAACGATAGCGCCAGAGCGAAGACCCGGATCATGATATCGGCGGTCCGAGACATGGTGCCATGCAGCCGACGCTTGTTTGAACGCAAGAGAAAAAGCTTCCTGAACCAGGGCGTCCTTGGATTCGAAATGCTTATAAAAACCGCCTATGGTCATGCCCGTTGCGGTCATAACGTCTGCCACCGAGACGTTATCGACACCGAACCTGCGAAAGAGACGGCTGGCGTTTTCCACGATTCTCGATCGGTTCTGTAATGCCTGTTCTTGTGACGAGCGTCCCATGAATCAATCCCCTCTATTGAGCGCCAGCAGCTTTGCCGTGAAATCCTGCCGTAGTTTCTCATCCTGGTTGAACGTAAGGCAATGTACCAGCACGAGCGCGCGGTCCGGCTTGGAGCGAGACGGCTTTATGTCGAGCACCTTGCTTTGGACGCGAAGGAGATCCCCTGGCCGTGTAGGGCTGGGCCAGGTTATTTCGCCGCCCACACCGATGATGCCATGTGCGAAGGGAACGCTCTCCACCAGCAGCCTCATCGTAATCGCCATCGTGTGCCATCCACTGGCGGCGAGCCCTTGGAAAAAGGAATCCCGTGCCGCTTCCGCGTCGAGATGGAAGGGCTGGGGATCGAACTGCGATGCAAAGGCGATGATCTGATCGGCGTCAAGGAGATGCTTCGCACTGCGAAACTCGTCGCCCACGGCAAGGTCATTCAGATAGATCCGTTTGTTGGAGGCTTCTGGAATCATTGGAGAGATCCTTCTCAGCCACGCGCCCGACATGGCGGATGAAGTGGAATTGGACAAAAATAGATTACATAGATAATCTATTGTCTGCAACCCATCACCGCAAATACGGCAGAAGGAGAGCTGAAAATGGCGACGACCTACGATCCCAAAATCACGGCGCTTTTATGCATTGATTTCTACAACGACTTCCTAAGCGAAGGCGGCAAGCTATGGCCGTGGGTAGAAGTTATGGCGAAGCAAAACGGACTTTTGGACAATCTGCGAACCATCGTGCGCACCGCCCGCGAAGCAGGCATCAAGGTGTATCACGTCCCTCATCACCGCTGGGAGCCGGGCGATTACGAAAGCTGGAAGTATCCATCTCCCTACCAACTCGGATCTGGAAAGCGACAACCGTTCGCCAAAGATACTTGGGGTGGAACGTTTCACCCTGATTTCCAGGTACAACCCGATGATATCGTCGCGACGGAACATTGGGGATCAAGCGGTTTCCCGAACACCGATCTAGAGCACCAACTGAAGCGCTACGGAAAAGAAAAAGTCATCTGCGTCGGCCTGCTGGCGAATACCTGCCTGGAAGCCACGGCACGAATTGCAATGGAACTGGGCTTCCATGTCACACTGGTTCGCGATGGGACGGCAGCGAGATCACCGGAGGCGATGAACGCTGCCCTTGACATTGATGGCCCGACCTATGCACATGAGATATTGACGACCGCTGAGTTAGTGAATGCAATCAAGGCGAGTGTCATTCAAAAGCAGTAGTGTCAAACTTCAGCCTGCGCCTCAAATCGTACGACCAAGGGACCCGACTTTCGCCGACGGAGCGCAGGAGTCATTGAGTATGCGGCTGTAGACAATATGTTCGTAGCAGGAAAACAAAGTCGAGCGAACAAGACCAGCCCCCCCGAAGAGGGAAGAAGAAAAATGGAGTGCTACCCCTTTTTCTTCAGCCTTGCAGCTCTGGCTTTCTGCTGTAGATATGAACCACATCATCCAGCGACCCGCGTGTCAACTCCACAAGTTGGCGGGCAATGTGGAAGACTGCGCCATCATCTTGAGATACGAGGCCGTCCATGCAAAGCCTCTGCTCCGCACGGGAGATCAATTCACCAGCCCTATCGCGGGTCTCTGGCTCGCATATCTCCGCTATGCGCGAAATGCACACGAGTGCGTCGGCAATTTCTTCGGAGAGAGCAGTGTAGATATCTTTGCCGGAATTCTCTCGATCTCCGCTAAGTCCGACCTGAACATACCCGAGAATACTTAAGAATAGCGTTTCCGCAGTGGCTTGGCACCGAAGCATTCTCTCCCGGAGTACCAAATGGTTCTCACGCTGTGTGCCAAATTCAAACTGCACTGCATCCGCGTATGCCGAAACACTGGCGAAACCTTCTACAATCTGCTCTCGAAGTGAATAGAACTCGCTCCTGTTACTCAACGCTCCGTTGTGGTTAGGAATCCTCACAAGGCTCGCGAGAAGGCGGAGATTGCTCGCTAGTTTTCTGCGCATCTCAAGGATCGCCGGCGAAGGCCAAATATGGTCAAACACCAGCCACATGACGATCAGACCCAGCAGCACACCGGCGATCCGGTCCCGTGCAATGGTCAAAGACGTTGGAGCCGCGAAATCATGAACTGTAACTAAATAAAATGCGAATCCGAGCTGAAGTCCAAAATACGAAAATCTTGGACTTGAAAGTGCAATCCACGATGCAAGTGCAGAGACAGAAGCAACCAAGAGTGCAAATGGCGTGATCGAATCCATCTGTGGAAACAGAAATATCTCGCATCCGAGTCCGATCACTCCTCCAGTAACTGCGCCTCCGATTCTAAGAAACTGCTTTTGCCGCGAAGAACCTATGTTCGAGAGCGCGGTTACAATGCAGGTTGCTACGCAGGTGCTGATTCCCGGCCATGCTATACCCAGGTAGATGAGGTAGCACAGCGTAGTAGCGAAGCAACCTTTTAGCGCGTATCGAACGTGTTCTCTGTTGGAGAATGCATCAGGGATGAAAATACGAAATGGAACTGAACGCGGCACGGTCGTGGCACTCGCTCGCCGATTCGGTTCAGCTGGCGTGAAGGTTTCGAAAATCAGATTTATTGTGCGCTCCACCTCCGACAACAAAGGTAGCGTGGTCGATGGCGCTCTTTCCATTTCGGGGATCACCACGTTGGAGAAGCGGCGCTGCGTGATGCTGTCGCGCAAAGTCGCACAGGCTTCGACAATTCTTTGTGCGCGGTTGCGGTCTTCCAGCGATAGCTCGACTGCCGTGTGCGACAGATGAGCCGAGACGTCCACTAAGCGATCGATGAGTGCCGTAATCGCACTGAGGCGTGCCCGCGCATCCTGATCCGCTAGGTAGCTGTTGTCCCTCTGCTGAAGCAGCCGCCGGAGTCCGCCAGTACCGACGATTGCAAGCTTCTTGGTTGTTTGCTGTTCGCGGGCGTCGGCTTTCCCGTGCTCTGCACAGGAGTGGAACAAAGCTTGAACTGCATCGATACGTGCGGCGAGGCCTTGCAACAGCTCGTTCTTCGGTTGGAGATTTGCAGCAACTGACTTCACAACAACCGCAACGGCTGTTCCCACTCCAACCGCTAATGCGGTCCAAAGTGAATCTTCAACATTCGCTGAAGGGGACAGCGGCCGTTCCCAGTAAGGAATGGAGGCGGCGATCATAAAGGAAAAGCCGGCTGCCGCGCTGTAGTTCTCCACCGTGCGCATGACAAAGAACACTGCGAATAGCAGACCGACCAGAAATATGAACCGAAGGGTGTCGGCATTCCCGAAGATGCCCATTCCCGTGACATAAACCGCAAGCCCCGCCGTATATGCCAGGATAGGGGTGACAAGGGTTCTGAATGCAGCGCCCGGTCTGGTGCGGGCTATGTTGAGCACGTAGTAGCAACCTACGGCAGCGTTCGGCAGGCGGAAAGTCATAACCAGGAACAGCATGATCACCGACGCGATGACCATGCGCGTGGTTGTACTTGCACGCCCCGGGAACGGCGCCAATTCATCTTGAACGAACTCAAAGAAAGCCGGTAGGCGCTGACGCCTTATGGTATCTACTCGGGGTGGCATCGGCATGCTACCGGGCTGTGCCCTTGTTCTCGCCACGAACAACGATGGTTGCAGAGGTGCCAATCCTGAACAACTCCATAGGCGGGTTCTCTACCCGGACCCGGACGGGAAACCGTGTTGCGAGGTGTACCCAATTCAGAGTTCGCTGAATTTCCGGGAGAGTTTTGTGCAAGCTGGCTCCATTCAGACTTTCATCAGGAGCGACCCCAAAGCCAATACTCTCCACGGTTCCCTCAAACTTACGGCCTGAAGCAGACATCAGATACACGTCAGCAATCATGCCCGGCTTAATCGCACTGAGCTGCGTCTCTCGAAATTCACCAATCGCCCACCACGTACGTGTGTCAATCAACGTGAAGACTGGGCTTCCGGCATGCGCGTAAAAGCCCTCAGAAATTCCCAGGTTTGTAATGCGCCCATCAAAAGGTGCGTAAACCCTGCAGTTTGTAAGATCGTACTGTGCGTTTTTCACGCTTGCGGCACGAGCGCCGCGTTGTGCTTCCAGCGGCTGCAACAGCGGAACACCATATTGAGATTGCGTGAACTGAGCGGCGCTCTGCCTTGCCATCGCATGCGATTGTTCCACGCGAGAAAGTTCGGCTCTCAGTTGGGCTTCCGCCCTGGCGACTTCGGCCTCGGCCTGACGGACAGACTCAACTCGAGTTGCCTGCAATGTGCGGGCCTGGTCAACAACGTCAACCGTAACAAATTGCTTTGCTAATAGAGGTTCAAGGCGCTGCAAATTATTGGTGGCATATTTGGCGTCGGCCCTCCCGCGAGCCAAGGCCGCCTGGGCATTGCCCAATTCCGCCTCTGCCGCACTGACAGCCGCGGCGCTATGCTTCACGTTCGCCTGCGAGCTTGAGACGTTTGCGGCCGCAGCATCGATGGCGCTCTGTTGTACCGCGATCGTTCGCCGCATATCTGCGATTTGTCCCTCCAGTGCACTCTGCTCGGAAATTGCGCGATCGAGTGCGAACTGAAATGGCTGAGGATCTATCTCGAATAGAAGGTCACCGCGCTTGACGAGTTGATTGTCTTTCACATACAGCTTGAGGATCGGACCACTGACTTGCGGCGCAATTTCAATCAGGTTGGCATAAACCTCGGCATCCTGAGTCTCGGGATGCTGGGAGGCCTCGCGGAACGTTAACGCCGCGGCCAGAATCGCGCCGACCACGATTCCAACACCAATCGTGCGACCACCCCAATTTCGCATTTTGGATATTTTCAGCATCCTCATCGTCGATCAGGGCCGGAACAGCGTCAGCCAGATCCCGCACGCGCATAAAGCCGCCAGGGAAGGGTAGACAAGTAAAGGCGCTCCGATTTCTGTATCCATTTCCAAACGGGCGAGGAAGTATTTAGCGGCAATCGTAATCACGATGCCGCCAAGTATGCATAGCAGCCAGATTGGGAAGAAGGAACCGCACACATTTACATATGGAGATGTCATAGGATCTCAGTTCTTTGCGAGAAAACTCTTTGCAATTCGCTACAGCAGTTCACGAAAACATGAATGACGATTCGGATGCATGCGTTCATGGGTTTCTCGCCTTGCCGGGAGCGCTGGAAATGTCACTCGTCCGAAATGCAAGTGTGGCGAATTTTTCCAACACCTCTGTGCGCGCGCTCACTTCATCCGTGCGAGCCTGGGCCAGTGCCCGTTCTGCCGACACCACATCGAGGAAATCCCTTACCCCGTCCTTGTAGGCTTCCAGTGCGGCATCGTAGGACTGGCTGGCTGCACTCAGCATGACGCCAGCTGCTTTCTGCTTCGCAATGGCCGTTTTTGCTTCTGCGAACGCATCCCAGACTTCCACCGCGACCCGATCCTGATCGGAGTTCAATCGAGCTTCCTCTGCATGCGCCTTCGCTGTCGCTTGAATGAACTCGGCTTCTCTGGCCGTTCCATCAAAGACCGTCCAATTCAGATGCAAATGAGCACTCCACGTTTCTCCCCCGGTATAAAGTGCCGGCAGAAGTTCCTGTTGCCCCTCCGCTCTCACCGTACCAGCCCACGCACCGAAGCTAAGGGATGGGAAGAATGCCGATCGGGCGCGTTTTGTCTCTGCCTGCGCGGCATGTACCAGCTCTACCTGCTGTTTCAGGTCTGGACGCTGCTCCAGCGCGCGGCGGATCATCTGCTGAATCGATTCATCGATGTCTACAGGCATCTCAAGTTCCGAGATCCCTTGCACGCTGAATTCGCTAGCGGGCGATGCGCCCAGTGCGCGAGCCAGTTCGCCGCGTGCAATCTGCTCCGCGCCTAAGACCGATGCGAGTTCATATTCCGCTCTCGCCGTGGAGGCGCGAGCTTCCAGTACATCTGGCAACGTGGCAAGTCCGTTCTTGAGCCGTTCCTCCGCTGCCTGTTGAACAGTCGTGGCGCTTACCAGAGTAGCCTCGGCCGCAACCTTGCGCCCTATCGCATCCAAGAGCGCGTAATACTTCGTCGTTACCTCGAAGATTAAGTTGCGATGCACATCGTTGAATCCAAAGTCTGCGCTGAGGAGGTGCGCCTTGGCGAAATCGATCTGGCTCCTTCGCTTACCGAAGTCAAAAACTGTGTAGTCCAGAATAGCTTCAGGTTGCCAGGCCTCTTCGGTCTGCCTGTAAAAGGCGGAGGCGAACAGAACTCTTCGTCTGTCTGAGCTCACGGTCGCGGAAAGAGCAATCGTTGGGTATAGTGCGCCTCGCTCCACTCTGAGTTGTGCTGCTTGCTCCTTGGCACGTTCCCATGCCACACGGGTCCCGGGGTTGTTGCGTTGCGCGATATCGATAAGCTCACAGAGGGTGTAAGTTTTCGCTGGATCAAGATGTACTCGTTCGCCGTTTTCAGAATCGAAGTCAGGAGTCCTTTGAAATTGGAGGTCCCTAATCGGCTCGCTGAATTTTCTGGGGGGCTGCTGCGCCGCCAAAACACGGGGCAGTCCCAGGCCAATAAGCAACGTGCCCCAGACCAATGCGTTCGTCCAGGCACAGAGACATTTCGCCGTGCGACGTAATCCTCTGTATGCCGGTAACACTACGTTAGCCTCTAATCGAGGGCTCGACGTTTGGCCCATCAAACCGTGCGCTCCATCTCAACTCTAAGAACATTAGAGCCTTGGCTGGGCTAGATGTCACATATTCTCTACATCAGGATTTATATCGAATAGATATACTGTCTCACCGCGCGGATCTCCATCGCCTGCTCTCTTCCAGGAAATCTCTTACTAGCGGTGAAGAATCATCTTTCCTGTACAGCACACCGGCGGAGAGTCTGCGCTGCCCGCGCATTCTCCGGTAGACCACGCCCTTGACTCGTACTTTCTGAATAGATTCTGGCACAATCGCTACACCGAACCCCGCTGCGACGAGTCCAAGAGCGGTGTGGAGATGATCGGATTCCTGTGAGACATGAACCTTTTGTTTACCGGATTCCTCAATTGAGGAAATGACCATTCGCGCATAGGCGGAATGGTGGCGTCGAGGATACAGTACCAATGGCTCGCATCCAAGTTCAGCGGCGGTGACCGTTGTCTTTTTTGTCAGGGGATGTCCGTGCGCAATTGCTGCCACAAGCTGTTCTTCAATCACGGGCTCAAACGCCAGAACACTCTGGTGATGAAGAACTCGCCCAAAGAAGACGTTAACCTTTTCGCTTGTGACTAAGTTCACTTGATCAACACCTGATGAATTGAGCAAGACCACGTCAACATCCGGATGCTTCGAACGGAATCTCTTGAGAATTTCCGGGAAAGGCACATACATGGCCGATTCAACGTGGCCGATCGTAAAAGTGGCAAGCTGCCCACGTGCAGCTCTCTGCGCGTTTTCGGCCAGCCGGTCCACCTCCGAAAGGATCGCAGTTGCACGCTCAAGCAGGTATGCACCAGCGGCGGTAATCCGTAGGGGACGATTCTTGCGCTCGAAGAGAACCGCCCCAAGCTCAGATTCCAACTGACGAATCTGCTGGCTGAGGGGCGGCTGGGCAATATGGATACGTGTTGCGCCGAGAGAAAAACTGCCCTCCTCGGCTACTGCCACAAAGTAGCGAAGATGCCGAAGCTCCACAATTGCACTCCTGTTAGAGAAGGATTAACGTTTCTGTCCTTCAATGTATATGTATTTTATATGTAGTTTGGCGAAGTATACTCTATCGATCTGATGGATTGGCGGTTCACCTCAAGTCATCCATTTCAAACAGTTCGCGTCGTAAACCTCCGCTTTTGGTACGCAATGTTGTAAGGGGAAACGCACCGCCCTCCTACCCCGCAACGCCCGACCCGAAAACCATGCGGTGCAGCCTTCGGCTGATCCTCCGGATTCGACATTCGTTTCCAGGCGAACTCTAGGCTCCGTTCGGCTCCTTCTGTCAATTCCGCTTGTGCAGCTCCGCGCGGCATAAAAACCGCCGTGCTCGCTTCCGCGCCCCTTACGGGCTTCGGGAATTGACAGCGCCTCTCTGCGCCCGATTCGCCGCTATGAAACGAATGTCTTTTTTTAGCCCTCCCAGGGCTGAAAAACGGACAAATCCAACGGCCGAGGAGCCAACACTATGAACCACACCAGCAGCATCGCCACTACTGCGCCGCACAGCAACAATGCGGCTTTCAAGAGCCAATCGCCCTACCAGCAGCGGACGACGCAGCGCGACAACCCCACGCAACAACTCATCAAGCAAGCCGTAGACTACCTGCTCCAGCAGCTTGCGGCGGGCAAGAGCGAAACGCTAACCGCCTATCTCGCGGCAATGGCACGGTTTCACAACTACAGTTTCGGAAACATTCTCGCCATCGCGCGACAGCGCCCGACCGCTACCCGCGTCGCCGGGTTCCATACGTGGAAGGACATGGGCCGGTTTGTGAAACGCGGGGAGAAGGGTATCCAGATTCTTGCCCCGATGGTAGGTAATCGGCGCAAGAAGGATGACGCCGCCCCGACTCAGACGCAAGACACCACAGCAAAACCTGCACCCGTTCTGATTGGCTTCCGCGCTGTCTACGTCTTCGATGTGGCGCAGACCGAAGGCGCGGACCTGCCCGAGTGCGAGCATTCGATTACCGGCGAAGTCGGTGCACACCGCGACCGGCTGATTGCGTTTCTCGATTCGCAGAACATCCGGCTGGAGTTCAGCGAGAACATCGCCCCGGCGCTTGGCGTGAGCTACGGCGGACGCATTGCACTACTGCCCGGACAGTCTCAGGCCGAGGAGTTTACAACGCTGGTACACGAAACCGCGCACGAGCTCTTGCACAAGAGCGAGCGGCGCACCATCACCACCGCCACCGTGCGCGAAACGGAAGCCGAGGCCGTGGCGTTCATCGTGGGCCAAGCCATCGGCTTGGAGATGGGAACCGCTTCGAGCGATTACATCCAGATGTACGCAGGCAACGCAGAACTGTTGGCCGAAAGCCTTGAAGTCATCCAGCGGACCTCCGCCGTCATTCTCTCGGCTATTCATGTTGAGGATGCGAGCGAGGCGAAGAACACTCTGGCGGAGGTGGCGTAATGCAGACCATTCTTCGCATTCTGGAGCGGGCCGGAGGCTACCGGCCCACGCTCTGCCTCAAGATCGAAAACCCGCCCTTCATGGTTCTAGTGATCGAAGCCACGCCCGAACCGGGACCGTTGAATCTGCCCGCAATCTCGGTTGCGCACTACGGAGAGCAGAACGGCGACCTCATGCGCGACCCGGAGATGTGCTTTGAAATCGGCACGCCAGAAGGTGAGCACCCGAGCGCCTTCTACTTCCGAAACGATTATCTCAGCGTGGAACAGTGGTCCCGCATTGTGCGCGATGGGCGGTACATCGTTCACGCGGAGCTTTACCGGCGCCACGAAGAATTTGCGCGGACGTGGGACAGGAATCTTCGCGCACAGGGTTTTCTCGAGGCCTTTACGGACAAGTCGATTCGCGGCTAGTCCACTCCCTGCGGAGCGGACTCTTCCCGACGTGTGCCGCTCCGCGCGCCTTCACCTTTCAACCGCTCGAAAGGAGCAATCGAAATGACCACGACCATTATCAACGCCACCGAATACCGCGACCTTCCTTTGTCGCAACTGAACGAATCGAAGACCAACCCGCGCCGCGTCTTCGACGATGCGGCTTTGAAAGAACTCGCAACTTCCATCCGCAGTCAGGGCGTGCTTTCGCCCTTGCTTGTGCGGCCACTCACCGAAAACGGCTTCGAGATCGTGGCCGGAGCGCGGCGGTATCGCGCCGCGCAGATAGCCGAGGTTGCCACCGTTCCCGTCCGCATCGTTCACTTGTCCGATGCGGAGGTTCTCGAAGCTCAATTGGTCGAGAACCTGATTCGCGCCGAGATTCACCCGATGGAAGAGGCCGAAGGTTTCGCGCGTCTCTTGGCATTGGAAGAACCAAAGTACAGCATCGAGCAAATCGGTGCACGTGTTGGGAAATCTGCCGTGTTCGTGGCATCGAGATTGAAATTGGTTGATCTTGTTCCCGCAGCGGTCGATGCCTTCTACGCGAACGAAATCGGACTCGGCCACGCGCTGCTTTTGGCGAAGCTGCCCGCCGACCAACAGACGGCGGCGCTTTCGGCATGCTTTAAGGAAGCCTATAACAGTGGCGGTCAGAAGCCCACGCGAATTCTGCTCCCGGTCCGCAGCCTCCAATTCTGGATCGAGACGAACATCCTACTCGTACTGAAGGATGCGCCATTCGACAAGCGAGACATGCAGCTTGTCAGCACGGCGGGCAGTTGCGCCGAATGCCCCAAGCGCACCGGGCACAACAAACTACTGTTCGGCGACGACTTGGGAAAGCAGGGGGACCGCTGCACTGATCCGGTCTGCTACCAATCGAAGGTTGCGGCACACGTAGCAAAGGCCGTTGCCGCCAAACCTAACCTTGTACAGATCAGCACGGCTTACGGCGGACAGAGAGAAGGCAGCCCGGTTCTGCCGCGCAACAAGTACACCGCGATCCGCGATGACAGGCCGAAGTCGAAAGACGAAGCGCAGCGCCCGGAGTTCAAGGTGTGCAAGTATGCGACCGATGCCATCATCACCGAAGGAAGCGACGTGGGAACCGTCCATAAGGTCTGCGCGAATCCCGCCTGCCCGATTCACCATCCGAAGAAGGCGAGCACCGCAAACTCCAGCGATGCGCAGGTCAAGGTCGCGCAGGAGAAGCGGCGGAGAGAGGAAGCCATCGCCAATGCAACCGGCTTGCGCGTTCTCTCGGCAATCGCCAATGCCGTTCCGGTACGGCTGATGAAACGCGACCTTTTGTTTGTGGCAGAACACATGGTGGACCTGCTTGAGGAGAGCCGCGTTACTACCTTGGCCCGGCAGCACGGCATTAAGAAGGCGAAAGAGAACGAATCCACGGCCAAGCTGTTCTCCGCCTTTCTTCGCCGCTCAGACGAAAGCACTCTGGGCCGCATCGTGGTCGAAGCCGTCGTGCTGCTCTCGGCCTCACGGGATAATGCGGCACAGGCGTTGCGCGATGCGGCCACAACCTACAAGGTGGATACCGAGGCTATCGCGGCAAAGGTCAGGTATGAGTTCGCAGCGAAGGAGAAGGCTATGGAGGAAAAGAAGGCATCTTCAAAACAGCCGACGAAAGCCACCGGAAAACAAGCCAAAAAAGCAGCAGCATAGGCCACATAGAACGGAATACCACGCGGAGCTTGAGCAATCAGGCTCCGCATTTCTCTTCTTGTTGCCCGTCCTCCCGCCCTTGTTTGTGCTCCCGCTCAAGCGGGAGGTCACTTTAGCCCACCCAAACGGGCAGCGCCGCACTGCGTCGCGGCCAATTGTTTTTCATGAACTACATATCTATATGTGACAAAACGCGGACAGTTTCACGACAAACAATCAATACTTCATAACGTATTCGCGCTCAGGAAGGGATGTTCACAGGCTTGCCGCTGGCGTATCTAGTGTCTCATTCTGTTCACTTCCAGTTAGTATCGAGGATAAGTACATTACCTTCGATTACTCATGAGCTATATTGCTCTTGACATACACGTAGCTACAGAGAGAAAAGTTGGAGCGCGGACGATGTTGCCGGTAACCAAACTCAGCCGGTGGCGCAGTATCATGCGCGCCCAGGAGACGAGGAGTCTAGCCGTGAGCAACTCGAATCAGCTCAAACGAGAACTCCATCACTTTCACGAATGCGTTCACTGTGGGAGCGTGTTTCGCCGCGAAGAATACGAGAACAGAGCACTCACGTCCGGTGTCTACCTATGTCCTAAGTGCGGGCTCGAAAGTCCTTTAAACGTCGTCGTTCGAGAGGCGGATGCGCCCAAGCAGGACAAGCGACCTACCTAGCGCCGGTGATCTATTGCGCCAGTGGGAGCCGTCTCTGCTGACTGGGATGCGCCGCAGTCAATTTCCGCCCAGTGGCGCGTACAAACTCGCCAACCAGCCGTGATTTGTTTTCCGTGCGCGTTGCCAATTTAGTGACAAATCTGAGTTCTTCGTCGATGAGTGGACGCATGGTTATTCCATCACGAGCGATACGCCAAGCGCCGGCACGGGCCAGAAACGCAACGCCCTTATTTGCCCAAATCAATTCCGGAGTCTCCTCTGCCGTCATTATGTGACATACGTCGCGGACGGCGATACCTCGCTTGGAAGCGGCAGCACAAATCATTTCTTGGAAATGCGGATTAACGTGTGGCGCTGGAAGAATCCAGTCGCAATCGCGCAGGTCTTCCAGCCGCAACTTTTCGTTGTCAGCCAGCGGATTATCTATAGACAGTGCAATGTAAACGGGAGTCACGGCGACGGTCAGAAGGTTGAGATTGGGCATCTCGGGAATCGCCGTAATCAGCGCCATATCGATCTTTCCCGTTGAGACCTGATGAGCGAGTTCGTGGGAATAGTTGGTAGACTGCTTGATCTTTAATGCTGGGAATAGCGGTAGGCGGATGGACAGGAGCGTCGTCACCAGATACGGATCGACATAAAGCGACTTACCCAGATTCAGGAGCTCTTCGGCTCCTCGCGATGCGGACGTGGCCTTCATTACGGCACGTTCAACATGGAGCAGAGCGTCGCGTGCCTCCTGCACAAAATGGCGGCCCGGTTCGGTCAGTTCAACGAGCTGATGGGTCCGCTGAAACAGGCGTAAGCCCAGCAGACTTTCCAGTTCCGCAATTCGTTTGCTGAGCGTCGATTGATCGATGCGCAGCCGCGCGGCTGCTCGCGAGAAGTTGAGCTCTTCGGCTAGGACTATGGCTGTTTGCAGCAACCGGATTTCTGGTATCACCATCGCAATCCTCCTACATGAAGCCGGGAACGACAGCGAACGACAAGATGAACGTTCGATGCGGCTATGGAAAACTAAGGTGCACAAATTCTTCTCGAAATGCCCGTTATGAATGAAAGGCATAAGGATCGGCGTACTTTTCATTGGACGGGTGCTCTATCCCAACCCAATCTGTTTGCACCACGCGCAAGCGTCCAGATTCACGAAATCTACGAGTTGCGCAAGCATGACAGGTCCAATGGAGGTCGTCTTTATGGGGTCCATGTCAATCACAATGCAGGATGCGGTCGATCTACTGCTGACCGCCGAGGAGGTCGCCCTCAAGCTGAAGGTCAGCAAGGATTGGGTCTGGGATCACTCCTCGCGAAGACTGCCTTATTTGCCGGTTATCCGCATGAGCGACGGCGCGCTGCGCTATCGCGCAAGCGGGATTGAAGAGTTTCTGAAAGAGCGGGAAAGGGCCTCCCATTTACGGCGCAAACACCGGTAAAATGAAGATGGCCCGCTTATTCCCCCACACAGAAATCCGAGGAATAAATGGGAAACTCGCATCAGAAAGGCTGGGTCCGTCTTCGCGGCAAGAAGTGGTATGGATACTTCCGCAGAACGGAGTTGGACCCGGAAACGAATCAATCGAAACTCAACGTCGCGCAAGTCATTCTTGGGTCGAAACCGGAGATGTCGAAGTATGAGGCCAGGGAAAAACTGGAGCGCGAGATTGCTAAACTTGGCGGCAAATCGGTAGGCGATCAATCCGTAGTCAACGGCTCGGTCACTTTCGAGTGGTTCGTCAACAACCGCTACCTGCCACTGAAAGAAGCGGATTGGAGAGAGGAGACGGCCAAGGTGAAAAAGCACCTGATTCAAGCTGATCTCGTCGATACTTTCGGGGACGCGCGCCTTGAAAACATCGACAAATTCTCTCTGCAAGCGCATCTCAATCGGCTGGCCCAAACCCGTTCGCGTGACCGCGTGTTGCAGGTGCGGGCGTATATGCAGGCCGTCTTTGCCGAAGCTGTTGACCAGGATTTCATCGGGAAAGATCCTGCACGCACGATCAAGGTTCCTGCGCATCTGAAAGAAACCGACAAGACCGTACTGAATTGGGATCAGTTGCGAGCGGTCCTGTCCCGTCTCGAACGCCGTGACCGGATTTTGCTTGAACTCGAAATGACCAATGCGCTTCGGCCCAGTGAATTGTTTGGGCTGAAGTGGAAGTGCTTCGATGCCGCAGCTTCTTCGATCAGGATCGAGGAAACCACCTACAAGGGGAAGATCCGTTCCTGGGGTAAGACCAAGGGGAGCCTCACGACCATTCCGATTGCTTCCGAACTGGCGGAAGAACTGAAGGCATGGCGCGAGCAGTGCCGCGAAGAACAGAAGAAAAAGAAGCATTGGCATGGACCTACCGCCGATGACCAGGAAGGATTCATCTTTCCCGGACGCAACGGCGGGTTCATCGATTCGGGCAACTACTGTAAGCGCGTGCTGCACAGGTTCGCCAACGAACTGGAATTGCCGAAGCTGACATTCCAAGTGATTCGGCGCACCATCGCCACCCTGGCTCGAAAGAAGGGCGACGTGAAAGATGTGCAAGGCGTATTGCGTCACTCGCGAACGGCGACGACGACGGATGTCTACATGCAGCAACTTCCAGAAGGTGTGCGGGCGACCGTGAACTCCATTCATCAGGAACTGACGCGCAAAAGCGGCGGACCTGGCAAGGGAGGACCGGCGGTCTCAAGGCCAACTGTAAAGAAGGCCAAGGTGCTGAGCTTCAGTACGAGGAAGCCAGTATGGCAAGCTGCTGTAGGAAATGGGAAAAGTGAAGTAGCTTTGGAAGGCCGTTGAAAATTTGCTGCCAAAATGCTGCCAAGCTGGGAGGGGAAGGGTGCCACAAGTTGTTGATAGGATTGGTGGACCTGGTCGGGATCGAACCGACGACCTCTTCCATGCCATGAAGTAGAAGAAATCGCAAGTTGTAGACGGTACAGCACTTACGAACCGGCAAAACCGGCAAAACCGGCCCTCTGGGCGGT
>Ga0255336_100574_pt1 | contig 50885 bp, 62 predicted proteins | sample MeOH1_35cm_T3_17_FD_189102 | JGI IMG/M metagenome (GOLD analysis project Ga0255336, IMG submission 189102) | Sandy soil microbial communities from University of British Columbia, Vancouver, Canada - MeOH1_35cm_T3_179 | ecosystem: Engineered > Artificial ecosystem > Sand microcosm > Unclassified ... | reverse complement strand
TCCTTTGAAGAATCCATTCTCCGCGGGAGAATGTCGGCCGCCCCATCGAAGCCGCTGGACTTTGTCGCACAGATCGGGGTCATGGGCAAGGGCCATTGTCCCGCCAGTTTGAAATGTCCGGCTCACGTCACGGTCCCCTTTCCTGCCGTTTTCTACAGTTATCCTTCGGCGAGCGGATCAAGATCCATCTCCGACGATAGTCCCAGCCCATATGTCGGGAATATCGACTTGGAACGCAACCTGAAACCCGTGGAACCGCCGGTGCGGAAGAGTCGACGGTCTGAAGCCAGCCTGGACCCTGAAGCTTTCATCGCACAGATGACGAGCCCTGAAAATACGGCCATGGGCAAGGCATTGACCAAAGATACTCGCCAGAAACGGCGAACCCACACATTTACGTACGCTCCTCCTGGCGGTGCCTATCGCGTGCCCCAGCAGGGACAGCTGCAGATCATCATCAAGAATCCCAACAAAACCGCGGTCAAGCTCTTTCTCATACCCTACGACCTGGAGGGGATGACACCGGGGACCAAAACGTTTGTCCGACAGCGAAGCTTTTCTTCGGGGCCCATTCTCGAGGCGGCCGTCACAGACAAGGCATCGACCTCGCTGCGGGACCCGTTGATGAACAAGGACATCCTTCGATATCTCATACACCTCAAGTTCTGCTCGCCTTCGAAAGGACGGTTTTATCTCTATGACAGCATTCGTGTGGTCTTTGCGAATCGCGTCCCCGACGGCAAAGAGAAACTGCGCAATGAGATTCAACTCCCTGAGCCGAGATATACTCCGTACAAGCCGTCCAATGAAAGTGGTGGTCGGAGTCGCAGTGTCTCCGAAAGCGGCTCTCCCAATCACACCATGGGTGGTCGGCCCCATCCTTTTGACGACGTCGACAGTTTCTTGGGTGGTGAGAGGAGATCGCAACACGATGAGTTCTTGCCCCCGTCATCTTCACCCCTTCCGTTTCATATCGCAACCATGTCGATTTCAGACCAGAACTTGAACAGGGCAACACCGAAGACGGACTCAGACCTCCGTCCATCGGACATTCGGGGTGTCCTGAAGGACACCGATCGTTCCATTCCCCCTGTGCCGGGCTTTCTCCCTTCAACCTCGACTCGCAGCTCACCGGTGCCATGGCTCCATGGCAGCAACTCATCGTCTGCCCGCAGCTTTTCTCCCGTGCCGGTGGAGGCCGGAGATGGCCTGCTTTCCCGACAACTTCGAGAGCTCAACAGCGGTGCGGGAACATTGAAGAACGGCAGCCATGAAACGAAGACGGAATGAGAAAGGCTGACAGACAACTGAGAGCTATTGTCGGATGTGACTCTGTGGCGAGAATCGGATTTTCTCGATAATCCATCCCTTGTGTCCGGTTGCTCGATTTGATAGATGAACCGACATGACTTTGTATGTGCTGCTCGAAAATGTAATGACGTTTCCACTCATGGGCCGGTCCAGAAGCAGTCGTGGCGATATCTAGGTCTAATGATCCTCACGGCCACTGAAGGGAGAGACCAGGAGAGTGGTGCCAAAAGCCGGTCATTGGCCGGCATTCTGGGCACTGCCACCTGCGCCCGCGTCGGCCCCAGCCCACCATGCCTGTACAAGGCAAGCTCGCGAGGCGTGCCCTTTGTAGCAGTGTCCTAAGGTTAACTGCCCTATGGATTTGAATCCAAGAGGCAGCGTCACCTTACCTGCCACTACTGCTCGAACGCCCACATCCTGACCTGCTCCTCCACCGTTCGCCTTTGGCCCGCAAGACCGGTGGAAGGGGTTCACCTCCACGTCCATGCAACAGTCATAGCTCCTGCCGAGTTCCTCCTCCGCGTCGATGAGCTGGAGAGGAGTCCGACGATGCACAAGATCAGCAACTTCACTGGCCAGGCCCGTCATGGATGGGAACGGATGACTCCAGCGGCGTTTGGCATGTCGAGATTTCATCAAGACATGTCCAACCCGCAACCGCTGAGACGTCCTCAAGGTTCTGCAGGAATGGTGCCCTTGCCGGGGGCTGACGCCACGCCGGTCACGCTCTCCTTCAACGTCCCCTTCGCGTCCAGCCTGGCCGGACCTGAGCCAGACGAAGTCCTGCACTCGAGCCCGGGCGCCTTCCAGAGGTGGACGTTTCCGGTGGGCACACCAGAAGGCACATCCATCCACCAGTTACCAGTTCATGTGCAAAACGAGGACAGATTACGATCGCTGTGTCAATACATGAGTGAGCAGAGCGGAGGCCGTGTGCAGGCGACGGTGACCTCTTCGGAGCCCAAAGCGGGGCCTGCTCTCCATCGAAGATCACAGGGCTTGGTCACCAATGTCTGCATCTCTGGCGACGGAGACTTGGTCTACAAGATGAGGTCGAGGGTCCTCAACGAGACACCCATCTTAATGGTATGAGGGACGAGGACGCCGACGACATCTGCTGCGACTGGCACAAATACCAAGCTAACGGATCTTCTAGCGCTCTGCCATCGTCGACATCGATCCCAATCTGATCCTCGACGGTGCCGAAACCGGCATCCGATCGAGCGTCCTCAGCCACATCGACCTCTGCGCAAAGTACACGGGAACGGATATTTTCCTTCTCAAGCCGCGCCAGTCGGTCCCCCAGTCTGCCGGGACCTCGTACCGAAACGGGGTCGACAGTGGGTTGGACCAGCGATATCGTGTGAATATCTTTGGGGACATGGAGAGCGTCGAGCACGCCAAAACCCGAGCGCTGATGATGATCGACCAAATTGTAAGCAGGCCGGAGGCCGAACTATGATCTGCACGCGCTGACACGGATCCAGCTGAAGCACAAGATCGACGTGATCAAGCTCGACATCACCATGCACACGCTCGTCTCGGGCCGCAGCGGCAAGAATATCAAAGTCATCGAGTCGGCGACCAAGACGGCCATTTACTTTCCTCCACCCTTTCCCGGCGTCTTTGGATACGTTCCTCCCAACGCGACGCGCCGAGCGGCCGATGAGGTCTTTATCACCGGGGAGACGCAAGAACGCATCAACCATGCCAAGCAAAAGCTGAAGGAACTGGTCATGGGGATTAAACTGTATGCCAAAGATGCGGTCGTCTCCGCGAGCAAAATTGACAATATCCTCCTCGACCGTCTGGACAAAGTGAGAAAGATCATGGAAACCAATGGCTCCTATGTCCTGTTTCCGCAACTGGGCAGTCAACGCGGGCTGGTGAGAGTTCAAGGAACGGATGTGCTGCATGTCGAGAGAACGGTCAAGGAGATTATGGCCCTGGTGTGCCCGACCCCCCCATGCCCATTGGACTTTGTACTGACCCTCCGACCACCAGGCCGGTCAATTTTATAGTGCGTCTTGGTGGATGATGATGCCGGATCCATCTCAGGGCCCGACGCTCCGTGAGCCGTCGCCGGACGACGTTCGCGTCATGCTGAGCGACATATGCACCAATTCGGGAGCCGAACTGAGCTTCGAAAAGTTCACCTTCACCATCAACGGCTCTGACGACGCGGTCAAAGCGGCCATGATGGTCATCTACCAGATTCCTTTCGTCAAGCGGACGCCTTACCAGATGCGCGTCAAAATCGAACTGGCCAACGAGCACAAGGAGTTTGTCAGCGGCAAGAAGAACGGGAAGATCAACAAGATTATGGGTCAGAGTAAGCTACAAGATCGAATCCCGTTTTGACATTTTCATACTCATGATGCCACCTTCAGGCAATGTCCAAATCATATTTGACGGCTTCAATGAATATAACTTCTACATCGACGTGGTGGGAAGCCAGTATGAAGCGACAAAAAATGGTCTCGATTTGGTGGAACAGGAAATGCCCGCATCCATCTCGTTCCACGTGCCGGACCAATATCACAAACGCATCATCGGCATCGGCGGTCAGCACATCCAACGAATCATGAAAAAGTACTCGGTCTTTGTCAAATTTTCCAATGCGATGGACCGCGGCGGCATGGGCAAGGAGGATGACGACATCAAGGTGGACAATGTGATCTGTCGCACCCCAGCTCGTAATGCCCAGAGCCTGGATTTGGTCAAGCAAGAGATCATGGACATGGTGGAGAAAGTGGTAAGCGAAGCGGATTGCCCCTTGAGTGATTGATCCGGATCCTGATCAGATGATTCATCTTAGGACGCCGAATTTGTCTCCGAAACCGTCGTCATCAACCGACTGTACCATCGCGAACTCATCGCTCGTCTTCCCGAGATCGAGGAGCTCGAAAAAAAGTGGAATTGTAAAATTGACTTCCCCAACACCGAACAGGCCAGTGATCTTGTCACCATCTCGGGCCCGGAATACCAGGTACCCCAAGCGGTGGATGCCTTCCTCGGAATGGTGCCGGAAAGCCATGAGATTGCTTTCCAGAAATCCGACGATCTGGAGGCTTTCTTTGCCACCCCTGAGTTTGTCAATGACCTGCGTCAAAAGATGCGAAATCAATACGAAGTCGACGTCCACGTCAACCCACAGCTCAACAGCCTGCCCAAATCGGCCACCGCCTCGGTCGAACGCATCGTCAGCGCGACCGAAGGAAGGCTGGTCCTGACCTACACCCGCAACAACGCGGGCGGTCTCAAAGACGCCATCGACTTCCTCATCTCCCAGCTCGTCCCACACGGTTTGGACGCCACGACGGTGAAAGGAGCCATCCCCCGGCCCAAATCTGACTCTTTTGAAGACTCACTCCCCTTTTTCGATTCGAAGCTCCTGCAGAATGCACCTTCGCTGCATTCCACCGATTCTCCGACCAGGGTTTCGTTTGGTGACGGTGAGAGCACTCCCGTCTCGGAACGGGCGTCGTCCTTGTTCGACCGGCTGCGCAAACCCGGAAGCATCTCGTCGATCTCGTCGTTCATGAGCCGGAAGAACCAAAACAATTCCCCCGGCACCTTCTTCAAACAGGCATCCTCCAATGCCAGCAAGGCCTCTCTGATCTCGCTGGAAAGTCGCGAGAGTGGCTACCGAAACTTCTGGAACGACAGCGGTGTCAACTTGCCCGAGGAGGATATCTCTGTTTCCTCGGCCAGTGGGGGCTGGCTGCCTCGATTTGCCGATAACAAATTCCCTTTCGGAAGCCCTTGCACCCCGTCCGGAGACCGCACGCCCAAGCACGAGCCGCGGGCCAGCTTTGACTCTGGAAGGCCGCCAACCTCTCATTCCCTGTCTGGATACCCGACACCGATTGGTCCACACCACCCCAGCCATCTCGGCACGAATGGATCTGCCCACAATTTGAATCTCCCTTTGCGCTAGACTGTTACAAAGGTCTATGTTGGTCGGAAACGATAAATGATACCCTGATATGAATATGGAATCACGATTCTGCACTTATGTCAAGCGAAGATACCCTTTATGCTACGCTAAAAGAAAAGAGTGGGGAGTCTGCAAAGTTGGTCTATGTTTTGGCGGACATCGAGCTGATACACGCCGAGTCTGATTGCAACGCTCCGCTTCATACGATACACGACGGATCCCTTCTCTGGTTGCAGAATCCCCGCCCGGGATTTTGGTTTCTCTTTAAGTTTCCCAATTTACCTTGCCTCTTTCTCTCCCTCTGATGTTGTCTATTTGGCTATGAAAAAGCTGTCAGGATTCTATGTGCTCTATATTTGAGAAAGTTATATAGAGCAATGCACAATTGGTAACATGCACAGCCTCATGTAGTTTACCCCGGCCACACCGCACACTGCTAGGAAAATGCACCAAGGGCGGAAAATCTGCGCGCTTTGCCATGCATAATATTATTGGCTTTGCTTAGAGCTTCACCTACATCTGCCCTTTGGACTAAGCAGGCGAAGCTTGGTCAAGAGGACACTAGATACTGCGGAATAACCACAGGAACAACGTCCAGAGAAGTCAGACCCATTCCCTCCTGCCGAGTGCTCTCAGGTGTGCTGTGCCGCCGAAGTTCGAGAGTCAATCTCCTGCATCTATCGCTGACTGCCCTTTGCGCTGCTGAGCTGGGGAACTTGAGGACAGAGAGTAGATCCACTGAAATGTCGATGAAGGACTGAAAGTGACCGAAAGGAACCTCGTTCTCCCCCCAAGGTGTCTCTTTACCTGGCCGCAACTTTAGATCCTGGTTTCCAAAGGAGAGCGCGTGCTACAGAAATCAGCCCAGAAAGCGGAAGGGGAGTGGCTGATTTACTGCCAAGGAATGTATCCGAGCTCAGCGCGCCTGGCGCGTCCGGGGCCAGTCCCTGCAGGAGAAGACCAACAGTTGCGGCGTGAATTCAACAACATCAGCTTCCTCGTGACGTCCACTTCATGTCCCTGTTTGTCCACAAAGCCTTCCTCCTCGACCATATGAATTGTCATGCCCTCGCATAGACCGCGATTACCTGCCAGCAATGGCCGACTTGAACCTGAGGGTTGGCCTCACTATCCAAACACAGGATGGCCGAGAAGGTGCTATCCGTTATATCGGACCTTTACACATCGCAACAGGAGAGTGGCTGGGCTTGGAGTTGCCCAAAGAGAGCGGCAAGAATGATGGATCGGTCAAAGGGGAACGATACTTCAAATGCGAGCCTGGCCATGGGATCTTTGTTCGCAAGGAGTCGGCCGTCAAGATTGTGAGGCCGTTGTCGACGACGACAACATCGACCCCCCAGCCTAATGGCACGGGGACAGGTTCAAATGGCATCCATGCTCGAGCCAGGCCGTCCAACGGAGTGTCCGCCGACGTCGCCAAAAAGAGACAGAGTTTAATGAGTACGGGGTCAGGAGCAGCTGCCGGATCGTGGCTATCCATTCGGGTAAATTGATCAGGTTGACTGGCCCGGCGTGTGAGCAGTTGGCTGACATTCATATCCTTCAGTCCCCGACAAAGTCTCCCACAAAGCCGGCTTATTCCTCTGCGAGTTCAGCCAATTCGACACCACGGACCGGCACTCCCGCAACGACGGCCAGGACGTCCGACTCCAGTACGAAGTCGCGATTAAGCACAGCTGGACGGACCTCCACCGCGCCCACCGTCTCTACCGCCACACCGGCCGCCCATCGCGCCCGGCCATCCGTGGGCGGAGAACAAGCGAAACCGGTCCCCAAGTTTGCCGCTCCACCGCCACGACCGGGGCTGGCGGGTGCGCGCGTGTCCTTGCAGCCACGAGCTGCCAGACAACATGAGAAAACCGGGTCAGGACCGGTGCAGCAATCCGTACGGCCAGTAAAGCCGCCTGAAAATGAAGACAGTGAGGGGCGCATATCATCGCTTGACGACCAAAACGAACCTGAAGACGATGGCCTGGCTGATGCACCTCCGAAGCGCCCACGACCAGAGACCGAAGCCAAGACGGTGCCCCTGGAAGGCCCGCAAAGTCGGGCGACGACGACTGCTCGAATGGGTATGCCGGGGACGACCGAAGAAAGGACAACACAGGCACGAGTGATCAAGCAGCTGGAAGCCAAGGTCAAAACACTTCAACGACAGCGACAAGAAGATCAGGAGCAACTGAAGTCGGTTCAGGATCTGCAAAATCAGAGCAGTCGATATGAAGGCATCATTCAGGCCCTCCAGAAGAAGCTGAAAACAAACCAACAAGAAATCGCCGAGCTGAGAGCGAAATATGAGGAAGCTGAAAGCCGGGCCAGTCACGTCGAGAGTCGGACGGCTGAACACGAGTCCGAGCTGGAACTGGCCGCGCTGGACAAAGAGATGGCGGAGGAACGTGCCGAGATGTTTCAGGCAGAGCTCGAGGCCCTCAAGTCAAAGCATGAAGAGCTGGAACTCGAGACTGAGATTCTGCGTGAAGAAAATCGTGAACTCGGCTCGACCATGAATCCAGAAGAGAGGGCGAGTGCTGGGTGGTTGCAGATGGAACGCGAGACGGAGAGGCTTCGACAAGCCTTGATCCTGTTACGCGACATGTCACAACAGAACGAAACTGACCTCAAGTCCGAAATCAAGGAGTTACAAGAGATGCTGGATGAGGCCGAGAAAACGGCGTCAAAGTATCAAGAGATTTCAGAAAAGCTCAACAAGTCGGAGGCCACGAATAAGCACTTGATGGAGCAACTAGAGGCCGCGGAGACCAACGACGAGATTGTGGACGCCCTGGAAGCGCAGCGGGAGCAGAATCAGCACATGATCGACCAGCTCAAGAAGCAGGTCCAAGAGCTGGAGGAGCACATCCAGGTCACCGACGAGCTAGAATTCTTCCACGTCGAGGAAGAAAAACGGCTCCATTATCAACTAGACGAAGCCGAGGCCTTGCTGAACGAGAAACGGCGGCAAGCGGTCGAAAGAGAACGAACGATTGAGGACCTCGAATACACACTGACCAAATTCCGGGATGTGGTGCAGAGCCTGCAGAGCGACATTGACGAGTTGCGCCGGTCCCGAGACATCAGCGAACTCGAGGCACACGAGATGGGCAGCAAGTCTCGGGCGATGATGGACCTCAACCTTCAACTGCAGAGCACGGCCGCGAAGACGCAGCTCAAGGCCATTGACGTCGAACTGGGCAAAATTCGAGAAGAGCAGGCCACTTTACATCTGGAAATTGTCCAGCTCTTCGTCCCGGAGACGTTTGAGGCCGACCGCAATCCCGTTCTCGGCTTGCTCTGCTTTAAGCGAATCCGGTCCAAAGCCCTTCTCAGCAAGCTCGTTCTGTCCGACCGACTCCGCGACCGACCTCACTTGGTCCAAGATGATCTCTTTGTCGTCTTTGAGGTCATGGAGAAGATGAACTGGGTGGCTACGTTGTGCGATAAATTTGTCCACTTCTTGTCTTCGTGTTCGACCGAAGATTTCGCCAATTACAGCGGAGTTCTCTACGAACTCGAGCCGGTCGAGCGGGCCATCACCGGCTGGGTGGAAGCATTGCGACAAGACGAACTTGGACCTGACGGGCCCGAGCATCTGCAGCGCATGATTGGCATCTTGGTCGACCTGGCCGAGAAACTGATTCCCGAGAGCGATGAGACCAAGGCGACCGAGTTGTTGAGCTGCAGCGTCATGATCGAGACTTTGACCGACTGTGTGGGAGGTCAACTCGCCTCCATCACCAAAGCCGTGCAGTCGAAACTCGGCCCGCCCAAGGACGACGATGCGGATTCACTCATGTTTGACAAGAAGATGGACCAAGTCGGGACAAAAGCACGCACGATCAACTACGTGTCCGGCAAGATCACTCGTTCTCTCGACCGTCTTCGATCGCGATCCATGTGCTTGGGTGACTCTGCGTGGCCTTCGTTTCAACACGCTGAGCAATCTGCCCAGGCCTTGTCCCATCTTGTTCGGCACATGGGCCGGACCGTGCTGGAAGACCTTGGCCAGCTCGAACGAGAGGAACCATTGTCATATTCGGCGGTCATGCGGTGCATGACCCAGGCCGTCAGAAATGAACTGCATTGTCGTGATGGGAAAGCCGGGGTCGACGACGACGACGTTTTTACCGCCCTGGCGGAACGCTTGCAATCCCTTCAACACCGAGTCGACGATCTGAATAACAAGTCGTCTGATCTCACGGCTGCCTTTGAATTCGAGCGCCGCCCTGCACCATGGATATCTCGCGCCAAAGAGATCAAGGCACACAAGATCTTGTCGCACGACATGCAAGAAGAGATGGCGCGTCTGAAAGCCAAGAGCCACGAATATCTGGCCCAGCTCAGCGAAAAGGACCGACACATCGAAGAACAACAGATCAAAGTCGAACTGCTCGAATCCCGGGCCAAGGAGACGCGGATCAAGGACGAAAGTGTCAAGGCCATGAAGACAGAATTGGACGAACTCCGGGCCCAGAGAGCAGCGGTCGTCGAAAGTCTGGAAAAGATGCAGACTGAGCATGAGGAGCTTCTTCAAAGTCGCGAGAGCGACAAGGCCGAGCTTGAGGCCCTGAAGCAGAGTCATCTGGCGGATGGGCGGCCCTTGGTTTTGGGCTCTGTCGATGAATCGGCCACTCTGTATCTAAAGGCCGAAGTTGACTTGCTCAAGGCTGAGATCGCCAGCTTGCAGGCCGCGGTGCGCTTCTTGAAGGCCGAGAATACCAGCCTGCAGACCCCGCCGAGCGAGGCGGCCATCGCGACCGCTGAATATGCCTGGCTGGATCCTGCCGGCCTCCGAGCGCCAACAGCCCGTCGGGCGGCAAGGTCTCGTTCGCTCAAGGCCGAATCGAAAGATGTTTTCGCCGGGCTGATGGAGCTTGCGAGGACGGCACGACCAGTGCACCTGGCCCCCCGGAACGAGCACGGGGAGAAGGGCGGGAGAACGACGTGGCGGCCGGTCAAAGACACGTCGATGTACCAGGTATCGAGGCAAAGGGAAGATCTCGAAAGCTGGTATGGATGGAGAGACGATCTCATCAAACGAGCACGGCTTGCCGGCCGCAAAGAACGTTCCAAGAAAGGGGATGACGGGACTCCTATCGGCGCCCAGACTGTTCGCGAGATACGGCTCGATGGGTATGACAGTGGACCGGAATGGGGCGTGGGCGTCGACGGCATTCGGGTTGTAAAGTCTGCTACTTGAGATGTCTATTGTAATTCTTACTGTGTTATCATCCTCCTAGTGGTGGAGACGTGTGCGCGTCATCTTGCCCTTGGTTTGGCATTATCTCATTTTCGAGCATTTCATCTTCAGCTCGAACAAGGAGTAACGCATTTTGTTCCATTCTTCAACGGTCAACATAACTATCTAGTTGCATATGCCTCCGCCCTGCATTCTGTTGCTATCTCGGTTTACGGCTTAGATTGATTTTCACTAGGCCGCCGCCTCCTTCGGTCTCGCTGGACGCGCTTGACCTGGAGATTTGACAGCGTGATAGTAGATGTCAGTATTGCCACATCCATTATAACCACTCGGACATACACAATGCCTTGCACTCTCAACGCGGCAGGCCATGAACAAGCTCGACGACATCTAGAAGCACGATGCTCGCAGATGACCCGACAATGTCTGCAAAGTGTGGTGTAAGTGTGTGCCTCTTCCATCCTATAGACCCTGTTTTCTTCAATGTTGATGCTCTAGCTAGATCCGCTGTCACGCCTGTCACATTCCATCTCTGGGTTCGCCTTCGGGTCGCCGTCGTTGATCGGGGCAACCCCTTCCAAGCTGAGGCGACAGCTGCACGGGTTTCAGCTTCAGGGCCTTATACAGCGGCATGGAACCAAGGGCCCACTCCCAGGCCGTCATCCTTCGACCATCACAAAGGACAGGGCAAATGACCCATGGAGCACCGATTAATTAATTACCTTTTAGGACCTGCTTTCTTCTGCTGTGGGCAAGGGCTCAAGTGACTCTCCGCCTTTGCTCGCCGCAAGTCGGATCGAAGTGTGCATGTCCAACTCCAATTTCTGGTATCGTACCACTGCAACTCGACGACGCGAGCTAATTTCTGGACTCGATCAAAGCTCTTGTGATCATCATTGTATTCGCCGGCCGTTGACCTTGGATCCTGTTCCTGACCGGGCTGGCACGGACTCGGACATCTGCCGAGGCCATAACAGTCCACGATCTGTGATGGCCGTCGCCCTTGGTGACGGGGAGCCGTTCTCTTTCAGGATGTCTGAGGTATGTTGTGGTCATGCTCACTTTCCGGCCTTGCCAATGAACTGTGTGGCGCAACATGGTCTCTGCGCAACGTCTGATCAACGTGGCGACAGCATCCTCATCTGCAGACTTGCCAACCCGACAGAACGGGCGAGGATCTGATCCTCCTTATTACTGACATCTGCCACGTTTCGTCTGCTGCGGCAGGGCGGTAGACCTCTGGACCCCACGCGATGCCTTTGAGTGCTTGCTCCCTCTTTATTTCGTAACCGGTAACCTGGATCAAACATGAGCCGCGGTGGGCGGGCAGTCGTGGTATCGACCGTCTTCACCGTTCTCGCCTTCTGCTTCGTGTTGGTCCGGTGCATCGGCCGATTCGGCATCGTCAAATATGTGGGCAGAGATGACATCTTGATCATCGCGGCGCTGGTCATGTCAATCGGGTTGACGGTTTGTATAGCACTGGGTAAGTCCTGGATCCAACAATGTCTGGTGGAGAATCAACGTTTAACGGAATGCCAGAAGCGCACTGTGGCCTCGGAAGACACTTGACCAGTCTCAGACAGGATGAGTTCAAAGACATGCTCAAGGTTAGTCGGTCTCGGGAATGGGTCGCTACCACCATCGGCCACACACACTGAGATTCACCAGTCTGTATGGGCCGGGGTCATCGTGTACAACGTCGGCCTCGTCCTTACCAAAGATTCCATCTTGCTCCAGTTCCTGCGCTTCTTTCTCGAACCCGGCTACCGCGGCGCCGCCTGGGCCTTGGTCGCTCTCCTCAGCGCCTACGCTATCGTGGTCGTCTTGGTCAACATCTTCGCTTGCACGCCGATCGCATTTAGATGGGACAAGGACATTTCGGGAGGGAAATGCCTTCACCTGCTTGCCTTCTGGTTGGGCAATGCGTCGTTCAACATCCTGACCGACATCGCTCTCTGCCTCTTGCCCATCCCGGCCCTCCGGAGTCTCCACCTCCCTCGACGGCAGAAATACTGGCTGCTCATGGTCTTCGCTCTGTGCGCATTGTGAGTCGATCTGGCCAACGGCCGACACCCCACACGCTAATTGGTGGTCAGCGGATGTCTGACGTCCGTCCTGCGTCTCTATTCGATCTACGTGGTTGAGAACTCCAAGGATTGGGTGTGGGACGACGTCGGGGCGGCGACATGGTCATCTGTCGAACTCAATACCGGCATCGTGTGTGCATGCTTACCGACATTGCAGCCGGTGCTGAATCTGCTGTGCCCGCATCTCCTCAGTCCTGCCCGAGGCCCGCGAGATTCCATGCCACTGCCTGCCCGTGGCATCCGTGGCTCGGGGCACGTTGCTCGCCTACCTTTGGGGTTGTTTTCCGAGGATGACATCGTGTTGCCATCCTGTACGCTCTCGGTCACCCCTGGCAGCGGCTCGCTATCCAAAGCTAGTCCGCGGCACGAAGAACTGGCGTTGTGGCTTGATCAGAGGATGTGAATGGCTCCATGGATGAAGTGGCGTCAGGAGACCACCGCCGCCCATGGTCCGACGTGTGGCAAATTCAACAGGCAGTTTTCTAATTGACACGAGACATATTGTCAGGAATTACTGCCACGGCCGTACGGAACAATATTGTCCGAGTGGACCGTAATATGTCTCGCTGATATGGCCATAGATCCGAGAGGAGCTATAATCTTCAAACAAGGAGTCAGTTGACGTCAGTAATCGTACGGCCCTTGATGATCAAATCATCAAGCTGACTCCGCATAGAGGGGCAAAATGCAAGAGAGCAGCATTTCCCGCGAGCCGTGCCAACTTCTGAGCGAGAATCCCCCCTGTGGCGCCAAGAGCACTGCCACAGCAAGGACAGACCCTCATGGGCCTAGTCTCCCTAGCAGCACATCTTACTCGCCCCCCCTCCAACTTCTACTCCTTCAGGGCCCGCCCAACAACCGTGTGGTCAAGACTAAATCGCTCGGCGTGATGCAACATGATTTTCTGGCCGTCAAAAGCTCAGCGTATCGCAGTAGCCGTCGATTCGGTTGCCCACCTCGTCCACTCGGTCCCGATCAATGGTGAGCGAAGGAGGTGAAGAGCGGTTTTCACTCTCTTGCCGCCATAGCGCCCGATTGTCATATCTCCGACCAGGGCAACATTCCCTTGCCAGCCGCTGCATCCGCACACCTAGAGCCGGTCCTGACAGCGACCTTTCCTTTCTTCTTTGGCGCTTGACCAAGAGTTCTAAGGGTAATGCGTACGTCGTACTCCCCTTCTTGTTTTCCCCTCCCCCGACCTTTCTGGTCTTCCGTAAGCTTCTTAGAGAGTGTTGTACTGACCACGAGGCCTCATGGCCACCTCCAACCACACAGTTCCCACCAAGGTCCGAAAGACCTTCTACCACTCGGTGAGCGACTCCCGCGACGCGATGCCCGACGACGACGCCAATGGCGGCGGAAATGGCAGCTATGATCCCACCGAGAGAACGGGTCTGTTGAGCCGGATTACGACGACCGACTCCGGCACTCCCTTCTACAAGCACGAGAATCGGGCGATCAGATGGCCTTTCCTTGTGTTACACATTACCTGGGAGATATTGAAGACGAACTATGTGAATGTCCTGCTGGTCTTCGTGCCACTGGGAATTCTCGCGGGGGTGTTGAATTGGTCGCCGGTGCTACAATTCACACTCAACTTTGTCGCCATCATTCCCCTGGCGTCTCTCCTCGCATTTGCCACTGAAGAACTTGCGGTGCCGCTGGGACAAACTCTAGGTGGACTCCTGAATGCCACGTTTGGAAATGCCGTCGAGTTGATTGTAAGCCCCAAAGTGTCTGGCTGGCCGCGGCTGCAGCAGGATCAACGGAATCTAATCTGATGATCAATAGGTGAGCATTATTGCCCTGCGCAACAATGAAATTCGCATTGTCCAGGCCAGCATGCTCGGCAGCATTCTCTCCAACATTCTGCTTGTCCTCGGCTGCTGCTTCTTTGTTGGCGGCCTCAAGCACAAAGAGCAGTCGTTCAACTCGACCGTCGCCTCGACCATGTCGTCTCTGATGACCGTGGCAACGTCGTCGCTGATTATCCCCGCGACCTTGTATGCCGTCATGTCGGACAATAAGTCGCAGGACGATAATATCATGATCCTGTCTCGCGGGACGGCCGTCATCCTCCTGATCATCTATGTCGCCTATCTCTTCTTTCAGCTCAAAACCCACGCGGATCTCTTTGATGACAGTGAAGCACAGGAGATCGAGGGCTCAAATCCGACGCTTCTCAACGCATGGGCTGCGGGCCTGGTGTTGGTTATCATCACTCTCCTGGTTGCCGTCTGTGCCGAATATCTTGTTGACAGCATCGACGCCATCGTGGAAGAGGCACATATTAGTAAAACTTTTATCGGTCTCATCCTGATCCCCATTGTGGGAAATGCCGCCGAGCACGTCACCGCGGTCATTGTCGCTTGGAAGAACAAGATGGATCTCGCCATCGGCGTGGCCATTGGTTCCAGCTTGCAGATCGCCCTGTTTGTCACGCCTTTCCTGGTCGTTCTGGGCTGGATCATGGACCGTCCCATGACACTGCACTTTGAAACTTTCGAGACCGTCTCGTTCTTCCTGGCCTCTTTGGTCGTCGTGCTTCTGATTCAAGATGGCAAATCGAACTATCTCGAAGGACTGCTGTGCCTGGGAATGTATGTTATTATCGCCCTTGCCTTTTACGTTCTGCCGGACGATGCTACCGGCGGGCTGGACTTGGGCAAGCTTTTCGGGGGATCCAGTAACTGATGTCACTGATATCAGTACTGCAGTACTGTTTACCTTCTCTCCTGTTTTCTTCTCTGCTGTCCTATTGCAACTAGGTGCGGCGAATTTCAGCTTCGGAAATGGCGCCGAGGAGGACAAGGAGTCGTACATTTTGTTGAGACTGAAACTTGGAGATGTGCCATTCTATAGATACCCAGGGGTTTCTCTTTCGGGCAGCATACTGGCCATTGTATTTGATTATTTCTATGTCGGCAAAATCCATTTATACAGAATCAAGCTCTTATGACCAGCAAAGCGACTTCTCTTTGCTTCAACTGTACACGTGACGAGGCCGGCCGGGATTCTCTCTTGGCATGAACTGCAGCTCCAATCCTGCTGTATTTGCAGCAATGCAACCAGAACCATCACCTCGTTGCATCGGCGCATTCGCAATTACGCCTCCATGGCGCCTCGACTGTCCCTGTTTACGGTACGGTCTGTGACTTTCAGAACGAGGCCGATTGTGCCTCAGAAACGATTCGCTCCCTGTCGCGTGCACGAGCGGTTTGCGAGCGACGATGCTACGAGCAGGACTGCGGCGAAGAACTCGAACCAGGACCCGCTGCCAAACGTGAGCCAAGAGGCCGCTGCGATCGATAAATCTATGGGTACAAATCCACCCGAAATCGAGCAGGGAACGCCCATACAGGAGGTGAGACTCTCTCGGTCGGAGCTGCTCTCACACGGCTCACTCGGCCGCAGATTTTTGCCCGAGACACAGATGCACAAGAGCGGGCCCCCGAAGTGTTGAAGAAACAGTTGAACGACAAGAGGAATGGCGGAGCCAGCAGTCCTAGCGCCCCGAGGTCCTCTTCCATGAGCGCACAGAGTAGTGCCGAAGCTGAGCTGGTCAAGTTTGAAAACACGAGAGCTGAAGGACTCGATTACCCAGACGCTGGGCTTGGATACAAGTTCCCTTTGCCCAACGTTGCAGATATTCCTCGGACCGATCACTTGAAGAGACGGTATGATGCCGTCGTGGACCAGGTCACGAAAAGTATCATGCGCGATGGGAAGTTGAGTCGGGCACAGGCGGTATGCATGACCTTCCATCACCAGACCGGGTCTCGACATTAGGTGAGCAGCGCTGACTTGACGTCGTGGTAGAACATGTCTATCATTCTGGACATCTTACGCACCGCCCCTCCGCCGCAGGCAAACGCTCAATTTCCTGGCAGAAACTTATTGACCTCGAAACCCCGCGACGCACTTCCGTTGTCGCCCGTCGAGTACCTCACCACCGTGATCGACTCCGTGGCGCCGGTCATAAAGATCAGACAGCAGCGCGGCATCGCCGGCGGTGGCGCTTCTCTTCCCATCCCCGTGCCGTTGAGAATCCGGCAGAGGCGACGAACGGCCATCCAGTGGATTCTCACCTCGGCCCAGTCAAGGAGAGATACTCGACTGGCGGACCGGGTGGCCAAAGAAATCATCAGCGTGGCTGAGGGGAAAAGTAGCGCGTGGGAGCGGAGGGCAATGGTCCACAGGCTGGCCGTGAGCGCTAGGAGTAATGTGAGGTTGAGCGCCCCGAGAGGCGGCCGGAGATAATTGGTGACCGCCATGTCGTGCGTGGTATGTCATATGAGCCAAAAAGTGTACAACATCGACATGTATTGTAGTGGTCGCTTTGGAGGCATTGAACATTGTACCACTGCAATCAACCACAGCCTCGTGCCGAATGTCAGGTCTTGGCACGCGACATCCTCATCCTTACTCTGCTCACGCCTTCCACCATGCCCTCGCTTCTAGTCTTTCCTTGTCATCTGGCTCTTTTTTCAAGGTTGTGGCATTCCAATCTGCAGAGCGTTCAATAGCAGACACATTTGCTCTTGATGCTCCACCGTTTCTGCAATTCAAGTTCATACTTCCGGCATGTGAGTAGCGGAAGGTGGAGGTTTCAATTAGGCACGGTGAAACAAGCCCAAACAACATTCGCCAGGTTCGCGTCGAGCGATGTGGACGTGGATAGAGATGTTGCTGGGACTGCTGGAACTTCCGGGGCTGATGAACGAGGTTCACACTCTGGTACGGCCGACAGAAAGTTTAGCCTGCATGAACACGACACAGCCTATGATAAAAGCGCCACTGGGCCCAAACTAGAACCAGAGGCCGTTGGAATGTCTGACCCAGGTCTGACGGCGGAGCATGCGGAATCTCATGTTCTTGATGAGAAACGAATACACCAACAGAGACTACCACTTCCTCTCTCGGCGCTATTGAACCACAACAGTAGTGGTACCACTTCCACGTCTCCGCAGCACCATGATCTGCGGTCTTTCCTCAACTACGTCCAGCGGACGGGGCTGTCGAAGGCGAGCAGCGTGTACGCGGGCACACGGTACGAGTACGTGGTGCAGGCGACGTTACAGCGATACGGCTTTGACCTCGTGCGATGTGGTGGACGAGGCGATTTGGGGGTCGACCTAGTAGGCTACTGGTATCTGCCTACGAGGACGAAAGGACCAGGTCCACTAAGGGTGGTGGTGCAGTGTAAGTGGGCCGGTGGGAAGGGGACCAAGATGGGGCCGAATCTGGTGCGGGAGTTGGAGGGCGCCGCGAGAGGTATCAGGGTGCCCGGGTGGCGAGACCTGGACCACACCGTCGGTGTCCTGGTGGGATCGAGGCCCGCGACGGCGGGCGTGACCGATGGGATGAGAAGGAGTACGAGAGCGTTAGCATGGGTCATGCTTGAAGAGGAGGGCGAGCAGCAACAGGGCGAACATCTGGATGGAGAGCTCAGCTTGGGAAGGGTGAAGCAAGTACTGTGGAATCAGAGAGCGAGAGAGCTGGGCTTGGAGGGTGTGGATGTGGTCAGGCGGTATGACAGGAACGGCAAGGAGGAAGTGGTGTTGATGTACCGAGGAAACCTTGTCAAGGGAGTTGACGAGATGAAGGAAGAGGAGAAGAATCTCTCTCAGGCCGCACAGGAATCTACGTGTGGTTGATCAGGTAAGCCTGTTGATCACAATAGGACTCGGCTAATGCTTCCCCAGCGTCTTTATGTCTGGCAGATCTTCTAACTCTAAATCCCTCTCATCATTCTGCCACGCTCGATCAGGCCAGCGCCGCCGGCAATGCTCCCAACATATTACTCGCGAACGTCACGACGATCTCTCCAGACTAGTCGTTAGTCAACTATGGTTCAGCATGCCCCAACTATTGTACGCCTTGACACCTTGATGATGGTCCATTTCCAGCTCAATGTCCGCGTGTGGTGAAGAGCCGACCTGTGCAACTTGCATCTTTTGAAACGCCCATCGGCCGTTGTCTCTTCCCTGGGCCTTGGGTCTCCAGCCGATTTGCATAGATCTGGGTTATGGAAGAATAGTGGGCGATACCGACGACAGGCCCGCGTCCGGCCGGCAGCAGGATGGTGGCACCGCCTTCTTGGTACAAATGTTCAGTTATCGATCTAATAGACGCAGTATGCGCAGATTCAAGCGGTTGAAATGGAAGACCTCGATGTTTGGAGCAAGAGTGGCAGTCGCTGATATCTTTATCGTCTCGTTGGACACCGAGGTATTTATTATCCGCTGTCTGCGCTTCTGCGCTACTGATGGATGAAGCTTCTCGTCTATGAACCGGGTTGACCGCTCCTACCAGCCGGCTGTTTCTAGGGAGGTTGTTGGACAGGATGAATCATTTCGTGGACGGAAATTGACAGCAATCCAATACGGCATCCTCGTATCAAGTCTTTGGCAAATGGGCACACTCCCTACACGCTATCCCTTGCCGCAGCCTCTGGCATACTTGATTGAGAATACAAAGTTTTCACGTCGTGGCGCAAGGATATCTCCTATCAGCACAGAGGTGGTCTCGAGAATCAACCCTCAGTCAACCAACCGATTGCCTAAAAGATGGCCGATAACGATCGATCTGCTAATAGGCGAATGGGTCTTCCGTCACTTTGGTCTCACACGAAAGAGTCAGCGTGTATACGAGTACGTGAGTGCTCCCTCCGTCTCAATGCGAGAGTGCATGAGGGTGCTTGGCTGCAGATCCTCGCAAATTCAAGGCTATCGACTTCATGGGATTGGTAGGAGCATGCATTCTGGCGTCGAGGTCCACGTTGGCTGTACTTAAACCTCGTCTGTCGATCAGCGATCGAACGAAGGCCCCTTGGCCTGTGCAGGAGGATCGCATTCCCTGACCAAGTCGTGCCGACCTTTGCCCTTGATAAATCCTGCAATCTGTCTGGAGTGCCAGCATTTAGCCCAGTCACTCTAGGCCACTTCATGTTCATGAGGCGGACTGGGCGGATTCGACTGACGCTCCTGTTCCCCTACAGTGGAGTGACAGTCTGTTTGATCCTCTCGACCAACGGACTTCTTACCAAAGAGACAGCTGTGGTAACGAACGTACTCGTATTATCACACAACAAGACCAACATCCACATGTTGTAAGGAATCCAAAAGCGGAGGACGTGGTAAGGATGACTCTCGCTTGGATCTAGCTTGGAATCTAGCTACATTTACACAACCTCGGGGTATATACACGATGACCTCGACTCACAATTTCGCTTTAGGCGCCTCCAATGATGGTAACAGCATGTCTCTGATCTCATTCGCCGCCTCATTGAGATAGAAACTCATCCTCTCGCAACCAAGACGCTTGGAAACCACGTTGAATTGTAAACTGGATCAAGGTCAGCAATTCACACTTCCAACTTGGATAGGAGCCACGTACCTATTCTCGTTGATCATATATGCAATACCCCAGCCTTGCTCGATCACCTCACTCCAGCCGTAGCCATTGAAATACTCACTGCTCAATTGACTGCTGCTGATGTACCACGTGCTGCTGTAGGAATATGCAGGGTCCTTGAACAGTTCCGGAACCTCTTCGCCTTCTTGGATCAGTTTCTTCAAGCCGAACAGGTGGCGGTCAACGCCGTAGCCTTCACTGGCATCCTGTGTATACTTGACGTGGGCGTTGACGGCTTCGCGGAACAGTTTTTCGACCTCTTTTCGTCCAACGTGCGGATCGGTGATGGCTTTGCAGAAGGCGACTGACTCGTCAGACACGGATCGCGTCGTTTCTGTCCTCCCCAGCTTATATTTTCTTGTCGCCGCGGATTCATATGTCGGCCTGTTCTTGCCGTACATCTTGTAATAGGCCAGCTGGATGACCATCTGCACATACGCGTCAGGCGAGCACTTGAATTTCTTGATCAGTCCTTTGCCGTAGGCTTGGTATGCTTGCACTCGGAGATCGTGTGCCCCGATCACTTTCGTAAATTGGTCTTGTGCAGAGGAAAGGTCTTCCAGCAGGGCTGGCGACGTTTCGAAGTGGAGGGCGGCAGGCTCGGCCAGGGTGGAGCGCACGGTAGGATTGTCAAAGTCCAGCTTGTTATGGAAAATATAGGCATTGATGGTGTCACAGAGACGATGGGTTGGAGTGCCATCCATCATGCTGTGCTCACCCATGAATCCGGCGGTGCCATTGTCGTTGATGATAAACTGGCAGGGCTTGTCAAACCACCGATTGGCGCCATCGCCGTGCCAGTACACATGGGATCGTTCCTCCAACGTGATGGGTGTGGCGTCGTCCAGACACACAACGAATGAGGAGGACTCGATCTCCTTCAGGGCCAGCGCGTTGCCCGGAGACGCCGCGAGCAGGTCCTCCCGAGCCTTTGCACCCTGGTCCCGTGGGAGGGTGGTGAGCAGGCCGATCGGCGACGACGTTTCAGCTTTCTGGTACACATTGGCGAACTGTTGCTCGAATTCAGCCGTGGTCAGTTGTTTGCCGTCAACGTGCGTGGGAATCTTGAAGAATTGGTTCTTGCGGATCGCAATGATGTGCTCGTTGCCCTCTGGACCGTACTGGATCGGGTAGTCCGAGGGCAACGCGGCCACGCGGGACGTATTGAACATGTACTGATAGCTGCTCATGGCCATGGGCTTCTTGCGCATGTACTCAGGCTCAAGCGTCTTCTCATCAACCTGGCGCTTGAACTCCAGCGCGGCCGTCGTGATGGCCGCCGCTCGTTTGGCCGGATTCCGGCGTTTGCGGTCGTCTCGGAAGGAATAAAAGTACGAGACATAGGGCACGACAGGGTCGCGGTATCCCAGATAGGCAGATTCGTTCCACCAATCTATTATCCAATTCTCGATCTTGGGATCTTGGGCTTTGGCGATTAATCTCTCCTGCAGCTTCTCACCGATGCCGCCCTCCTGGACGAATGCCGCCACCGCTTTCTCCGAGGCCGCGTATTCTTCCTTATTCAAGAGCGGGTGAATCGACTTGAGGTATCGTTTTGCCGTCTCTGCAAGGCTGGGCACCGGTAGACGCGGGAGCGACTCTTCGAACCGAAGCATCTTGGGCTTGGAAGGGTCTTCTCGATAGTCTGGACAGGAGAGTTGTCAGTACCCAGCTCATCAACCACCGGACCGAGCTCCACAGACCTTCGGTCGTCCGAAACGCCTTCGTTGAAGCTTTCCTCTTGTTGGCGGGCGCCATGGTGAATGCCTGTGACAATTCAGCAACTGACGTCAACGCTGGGACCGGACCAGCTGTGTTACCTTTACAGCAACCGAAGTTCGTGAAGCACGGGTCAGAGCCAGGAGCGATGAGTGTCCGCGGCCAATGGTGGACAACATAGGTGAAGGAGGCGTGGACGCACGGAGAGGAGAGGCCTACAAAGGAGAGAAAAAGTCACAGTTGGAATTATGCTGGTAATCACGAGTTTACACCCAAATTACCTTGGTTCGGACTCTCGGCATGGGCAAGGGAAGGGGACGGCGAGAAACAATCGCAACCGCGGTTCGAAGGGCCGGCGGGATGGACGAGAAGGGTATGGAGGCGTCGGAGCGGGTCGCCCTCTACCTCCCCTTCAACCGAGGCAACAGGAAAAGCCGACCAGCCAACTGGTCAATCCTTGGGGCCGGGCCAGGCTCGGAGTAGCACAATGTTGACTGATTAAGCGTGGTACATCTGTCCCTGCTTTCTCAACGATCTTATCTTGTGCCTACGGTGCACGCTGTTGGGTGGGCGGCGCAAGTCTGAGCGCTATACTCCGGTGTACCTCTTCCATACGTCACCGTTCCCTAGGCGATCGTCTTGTTGCCGGTCGCACAATCCATCGCCTTCGCGCCAGGTGTCGATGGTGTCGAGACTGCAGAGATGCCTCATGGTCGGCCGGCCATGAGGGCAGTTCCAAGGCTTATCGATTGTGCCCATGTGGACGACCACCGTCTTCATCTGCCTCTTGGACAAAGTCTTGCCGATCATGATACTGGACCGACAGGCCCGCATGGCGAACATTTTCCTGACCTTGGTCGGCCGTGGAACCGCCGACGAGTCATGGGCCAGCACTGGAGACTCGGCCAGGAGGTGAATGAGTTCGTCGAGCTCGCGAGTGTCGAATACCACCTCTTTGCTCAATGGTAGGCTGACCAAGGTGCATCGCCGGCCCACTGGCTTCTCGCCGCTTGTATCAATGTCCACCAGGAAGCCGTTCTTCTCGAGCGCGGCGATGTTGTCAAGGATAATCTCCTCTTCCACCGCGGTCAAATCGAGTATGACTGGCCGCACAGACCTCTGGCTGCCGACCACTGTCTCGGCTTGCAGTCGCTCGAAATGGAACTTCTCATCCGAGGCGTGTTGATCAATGATGAACAACTCGTCCCTGGATGTCTCGCCACGCGTCCTTCGCTCCTCGCTGGCGGGACGCACGGCCAGAATGAACCCGAGATTGAATTGGCCGACGATGTCCATCTGTGCAAAATCGGATTTCGACACGGTGAGTGAAAGTCGGACTTCATCGTCCTGGCCGGCGGTGGTATCATTCTCTTCTTCCTGCCCTGGACCGACTACGTGTGAGCTTGCAGTGTCCCCGAGCACCTTCATCTGGTCTTTGATGGCGGAAATCGTGAATGATTTGCGTGTGAGGAGTGTGGTGGTCGAATCTCTCGGTCGACCTCCTTTGAGTGCTTTGCTGGTTCGCTTCAGGTTCTCTTTGCTCGGTAACGCAGCACTTTCCTCGGCTGATCGGATTAACCTAGCCACACGGGCCTTCTCTGCTTTCTTTTCTGTTTCGTCTGCATCGTCAGGGTCAGAATCGTGGGTATCTCTCAGATCGGACAATGCCTCTTCATCACGGTCGGACAATGCCTCTTTACCGCGATCGGACAATACCTTTTTGCTGCGATCAGACAATGCTTCTTCATCACCGTCAGACAATTCTTCATCGCCATCAGAGAGTCCTCGAGATGAATTTGTGGCACAAGGCACGCTTTCTTCAGATCCTTCTTCGTCGCTTGCTTCTATCTCATGTCCCCGCTCACTGTCTCCGCCAGATTGATATGTATCCGGAGCGCCAAATTTACGCAAGCTCTGTGAGAAGTGTTGAACTTGAGGGCTTGATCTCTTTTCAAATTCTCTCCGTCCCCGGATAAATCCAGGTTCGGCTCCGTCAACCCGCCTCCTCGGAAGTTGTGAGCCTACGATCGTCGTTACGGTGTTGTCTCCAATCGTAATGGTGGCGATCTCAGCAGGCACTCTTCTCGGACGCATGTGATCGAGTGCGCTCGGCATGATACCCGGACTGTCTTTCGGCCGGTGCTGCGTGATGGCTGTAATCGGTTCTTCAGTTGGTGCTTCATCCATCCTCTCCCGGTGAGCCTTCTGGCTCCGATCACGGTGTTGTTCCACGACTCGAGGGTTCAGATCCGCGTTGTCTGCGCCATCGTCACGCTTGTCCCACCTGGCCCGCTCAACAAAATTTTTCTCAGCCCGGCCTTGTCGTTCTCTTTGCGGCTTCGACTGCACACTATCGCCTTGCTTGTCCATCTCTCGTGTGGTTGCGGGAGTGCGAAAACGCTCACGAGACAAACGATCCGGAGAGGCCTCTTTGCCAGAGTCGTCGCTGTCTTCACTAATAGGGGATCTTTTCGACGCGTCCGATGGCCGCTCTACACTTGCAGAGCAGCCACGTGATTCAACGTTCAGCGGGCGGAAAGCAGGGAGACGTGGAGTCCGCAAGAGGGACTGGGGGACGGTCTGGTCCTGCTGGTCAAACATTTCGGTCAAGGAGCTCTTCAATGTCTCGATGAGGCTGGCAGAGTTGTGAAGCAGGATCGTACGCTTGTCCGGGGACACATTGACATCGTAAGCGTTTGTGTCCATGAGGAAGTCTGCAAAGATGAACGGAGACTGGGCGACATTGAAACTTTTGTATACCTCATTGATCGCTTTGGCAATCTGAGGCAGGCCACATGGTCTCCCATTGACAAAAAACATTTGACGGTCAGGAGTTTGTCTTCCCTCGCCAAAGACCGGTTTCGAGATGTGGCCGCGGACGAGAATCTTCGTATTGTCTGTATCTTTCCGGGCCCCCACTGGTGTCGGCGCAGGCTGAAAGTCAAGGTCCAACTCCAGCGGGACGAGAGCTGACAGGGTCTTGGCACCATAGACGTTGGCAATGTTCTCGCGAGTGGTGGCATTAGACTCGGTAGAAAAGACGGTCATGCTTTTGCCTTTGGCCATCGCGTTCTTTACCGTGAACTTGACATTGACGCAGATGCAGGCATACGCTTGAAGCAGTCCAAGTACTTTGCCGTATTCCCTCTTGATATTCTTGGTCAGTTCTTTACGCCGCACCGGGAGCGATTTGAACAAGTTCTCGACCACGGCGGTGGTGCCTTTTTGACACGCGACCATGGTGGCCGATTTCAGCCTGCCAGCCACGTCGAACTCGAGCCGTTTGCCCTTTGGTGCCTCGACTGCCTGTGCGGTGATGATGGAAAAATGAGACAAGGCGCATAGAGACGACAACGCCTCGCCACGAAAGCCGAAGCTCTGCAGACTTGACAGGTCCTCGTAGCGGGACAATTTGGAGGTATAGTGCTTGAGGGCAACATTTTCGTAGTTGGCTGGGGCAATGCCGGAGCCATTGTCCTGAACTTCGATCGAGTCGACCCCGTGGTTCTTGAAACGCACTTCCACTGAGCTGGCGCCGGCATCGAGGCTGTTTTCAACCAATTCTTTGGCCACCGAGCACAAGTCGACGATGACCTGACCCGACTGAAGTTGATGCACGGACCGGCCGTCGATGGCCTTGATGGTGGCCATGTCCGCCCATGATGGTTGTCTGAAATCCCTAGAGTGTAGGAAGAGGTCTGTGATAGTCCTGATCCAGTGAAATCGAGACTCGCGCCTAGAACGCGTCGCGAGTGGCTCTGCCAAGAATGACGTCATCATAGCTATAATTATTAGTTCGCCTCATACTCTGATTTACAGGCATTTGAGCGGTGATCTGCCACTGAGACTGTTCATTGTACGCATCACTCTGACTCACGGTGGAAGTGACGGTCTCACAATGCTCCAACACCTGCCAACAGAAGTCCTCCTGCAAATTCTCAGTTACCTCCCGACTGCTTCATCCATCATCAACCTCTCCCTGACCAACCACGAGCTCCACGACCTGATCTCGGCCGATAACTATGCCGTGTTTCGTCAGTTTGTCCAGAGATCATTTCCGTCGATCAAAGTCCCTCCCTTGTGGCGGGATGCCGCTCGGGTCTTGACATCGCGCTCACGGGCTTGGGACCGTCGAGCGATCATTCCCAGGGAGTGCTATCCCCCAGGAGATGACTTGCAGCCGTCACCGTACGGTCGGAGCTGGTCGGTCGGCTACGTTCCGGCCATTGATAGCTATGAGTCCTGGAGCGGTTCTTGCTGGGCGGATCGAAAGGAGGTCCTCGCTTGGGGCGCTGCTGGCCGACTCCAAACACGTGTCAAAAAGGATGGCACTACCACGTGGAGGACTCTTCGGACCGCTGGTGACACCTCGCAGCATATGGATATTTTAGACACCCGGCTCCTACGTCCCCATCAGCACGACAACGCCGACGGAGAGTCCATCCTGTTCAGACGAGCCAACGGAGAAATAGTCAAAGTCGAGACCTTGCCCACACACGACTCATTCCAGCAAACGTCCCAGTATCTGGCCACATCAACCGAAGTCGACTGCATGGATGTGAGCAACAATGCCCAACCCTTCCTGGCCGTGGGCGATCCGAATGCGATTCATCTCTACCCCGTTCATGGGGCGGACCATGATGTTCGAGCCGTGGACAGCGTTTCTGGCTTGCAAGCATCTCCTGTGAGACAGAGGACACGGTGTATCAAGTTTTTGGCCGACCAGATGTTGGCGGTGGGGATCCAATTCCTGCAAGGGCGAGATTGTGCCCCGATCAATGTCTACGACATCGGTCCCAGTGGGTTGTCGACGGCGCCATTGACCGTGGTCATGGCTGCTCCCCGCTCCGGTCATGGTCAGACTGGGAGACACAGTGCCAACACCATCGCGGCATTGGATGACTCGACTTTCACCTCGGCACATCCTGGCCGCACCTTCTTGTCGGGCTGGACCGACGGCGTTGTGCGGCTACACGACATGAGGATTCCCCATGGGCCAGTGGCAGAGTATGTGGACCACGTGGATGACGGCCAGATTCTGTCCATCTTGCCGATTGGCTGTGAACGGTTCCTGGCCGGGAGCCATGAGAATGCTTGTTTGAAGACGTTTGACCTGCGGATGTCGGGAGCAAAGCCATACTCATATCTCGATGCCCGTGCCCCTGTGTCTCGAGCGCGGGTTGCGAGAAGCACCGACGATCGCGCTTCTGACGTCCAACGAGAGATCAACATATTTCTGGCTCTGAACATCAACTATGGCGGGAGAATGTGGCAACCGTTGTCACGGAGGGTGCAGCACAGATCAGAACGATACCGAGGTTCAATCTACTCATTATCCGCGCCGTCGCCAAGTTCTCCGACCGTCTATGTGGGAATAGAAAATCATGTGGTGCAGCTGGACTCTGTCTCGACGGATGACTTTAGAAGTGGTATCCCAGACCTGGTCGATCCATTACTTGGTCTGGAAGAGGGAAATCATATTCTGAACCTGTCGTGTTACCAAAGACCGAGAGACGGTCATGAGGCGACTGACTCCGTTCTGTTGCGAAAGCAGTTTGATTGGCCCGATGGAAGACGTGATAGTGCGGCCAGCACGCGAGCACATTTTCCGGGAAATCAGATTGAAGACGGCTGGGATGAAAGATGGCACTTGGCTAGGTATGAATGGAGGTCCGTCACACATGCCGATTGGACAATCCCTCCAAGGTACCATTTGTATTCCCCCCAAATATAAGAGAGATTCTGGATGCATTGTCCGTTGCATAAGACGGTTGGGCACGACGATGCCAAGCCCATGCAAAGTCTCCAGACTTGGAGCCGCTCTCACCTGTAATTCAACTCTACTCTCACATCTATCAGCCGTCCTACAATGGCCGCCGAAGCTCACGCCCGCTCGCTGTACCGATCCATTCTCCGTGAACTCCCACCTCGACCGCCTCGCTCGCCACCGTCATCTATCCACCTGAGTATCCGCAAGCACTTCTCGACGCCGTCGCCGGCCCACGCATCGCCGGAGTACAGTCTTGCGCGACGCCAGGAAGTAGAGCAGTTTGTTCAATACCTGCGGGCGCAGCGGATGTACGGAACGCTGTTGGATCGGTACAATCCGGGGATGAACATGAACGACGAGGAGCGTCTGCGGTTGACGGCGAAGAGGGTGGGGATGGAGATGCCGATTGAGTGGAAGGACGACTGGAATCTGAAGAAGAAGTGATGGAGGAATGTTAGGGCCATCAATGTGAAGGACATAAGGGAAATGTCAGGGTGAGGGACACGAGGGAAATGTCAGGGTGAAGGACAGGAGGGAAATGTCAGGTAAAGGACGAGAGGGAAATGTCAGGTAAAGGACAGGAGGGAAATGTCAGGTAAAGGGCAGGAGGGAAATGTCAGGCAAAGGACAGGAGGGAAATGTCAGGTAAAGGACAGGAGGGAAATGTCAGGTAAAGGACACGAGGGAAATATCAGGGTAAAGGACATGAGGAGGCAAATGTCAAGCTCGACAAAAGACGACGAGGGCTAAAACGGTCAGTCCTGGAAGAGATCACCACGACCAGATGTTTCCACTCTTGTCGCGAGAAAATCGGAGCTCAACTCGACAATATACCAGGTCGCCAAACGAGCATGTCTCGACAGTCTAGCTATGGTCAAACGACATCCTCTCAAACGACATCCTCACTCTGCATCGTAAAGGCAGGAGCGACACACCGTTCGGCATAGCACGTCGGAATCAGACTTCTACCTCCAGCGGGATTATACAGACTCGATGTCAATTTTGTATTGGCATCACGTCACCGCCAGCTAACCATATGACAATCCAATGGTGGTTAACACACTCCCATATCACAAGGCTCAAGGCGGAGCCAGACACGATGCACTCCCGACTTCAAACCCATTCCTTTTGAGATTGGGGCCCGAAATTGGACACGGAAGGGAAATCATGACTCAGGACAGCCACTGCTCGGTCCTTCATCGAGGCGAGATTTCATATCGGATTGCTTGCAGAGAGGCCATGCCAGCAAAGCTGTGTGATTCTTCGTTGCAGCACCAGCAACATGGATGCCTGTAGCGTATTGACATGATTTCGCTCCTCTCACCAGGATGAAATGACTCGTTGAACTTTTGGTAATAGATGAATCCGTTTTACAACAGCGGGTGGAGGGTGAAGCCCAGCTCAGATAAATGTGTCATCCTAAAACTCATCCCAATTCCGACCTCACACGTTCCGGCCCGTCAGATCAGTTAAAGGGAACAGATGAACCTCCGATGCTAACCACGATCATGCCAACAAAGCAACAACACCGGCCAGTACCCCTGCAGCACTCAGCACGTACTCGGAACCCAGCCGTCGTTGTCCATTCGCGGTGCTGGTGCTGGACGCGCTCGTTGCGGCAGCGCTAGCCTGGCTCCTGCTGCTCGTGGTGCTAGATGCACTGGTCACGAAACTGCTCGCGGTCCGTGTTGCCCCAGGCGCAGTCGCACTGCCCTCGCCGCCGGTGACGGTCCCGCTCAGTGTGATGTTTGGCTCCGAGTTCGTGGTAGCAGGGTCGCCGCTAGGATTTGTCGTCGCCGCCGCACTCTCGGTCTGCGCAGCGGTGCTGGCGGCTTCGGCACTCGTGGCGCTGACGGTCGTCAACTGGCCGTTTGCATTGGTCGACACCTGGGTGCTGGTAGCAATCAGGACCAATCCTGTCGACTCGGCAAGAGTGGTTCCGTCACTCAGGATTTCAATCTGAAAGTCCGTCCCAAAGTCTTGAATCGTGTTCGGCGGGACCGTGTAGGAGCCGGAGGATGTAGACACGCCTGTTGCGAGCGTCACGTCTGTTGAGAGGAGGTTGGAGTTGGCATTGTCGATTCTGAGGTCAACGGTAGATGGATCCGAGGAATCAGACGTCCAGGAGATGACGAGTGGTTCTAAAACATCGATCGTGCTTCCCGGCGCTGGGGAGGTGATGGTCAGCGCCGAAATACACGGAAAAAAGGCCACCAGGCTAACACAAGGTATCGAAAGGTAGCGCATGGCCCAGGCCTTGCGTATACAAAAGCCGACTCTGAGAATGTGTCTGGAGAGCGCAGGAGAATAAAGGAGTCAAAACGAATGGACGCGCCGGCACAACGCCAACGGCAATGAAAACAATGTCAACTTGAAGGAGGGCATGGTCGAGGCGGCTGAATGCGAAGACGGGATGAAACGACGTCAATCAAAAGCCAGGCACATTAGGGCTGACAGGGCGTCGCTGGGCAGGATGGTCGCCCTTAATGAGTTAGTTCCAGGCCGCCGAGATCCTGGTGGAGCAGGGCCTGGAGAAGCAGGATCGGACCCGAAACTCGGTTGCATTGAAAGTCTGTGCTAATAATGGAAAGCCCCAATCAGACGGACGCCCCTGAGCAGCGATACGCGACATAGCAGATCTCTATACATCAATGGATTAAGATAGCGACAGACGGCGCACTGGGGGAATAGGGTGTATCGTTTTCCACGGCCATGTTACAAATCAATCAGACTCCCACCTTGTTGTCCCACCGGCCTGGCCCCAAAGGGACCGTTGATCTGCTGACCAAATCCTCCAAAGCCCACGGATCCGGTCTGAGCGGGGGCTTGCTGGCTGTAGCCTCCTTGCACCGGGCCTACACCCGTGAATTGCTGAGAAAAGAATGGGTTGGTGCCAGTTTGCGCCACTCGCAGTCGCTCGAGACCCTGGCCGGCGGAATTGACAAACGTCCCGGGGGCCGTGTGCTGAGCGGGGATGCGCAGCTCGCCCGTGTTGCCGAAGGTGTCGAGGCCTTCGCCAGAGGCGAGCAACGCGTTCAGCTTGGCATGTTGAGGATTCTCTGCTTTCTGCGGCTGCTGCTTCGGCGGCGGCGCCTGATAGTTCAAGATCGGGTTGGGTTGAGTCGGCTGATTGAACTGGGCCGTCGGCTGTTGCTCATACAGCGTGCCCAACGACGGCTGCGTACTCGGCCGGGCAAAGAGCGACGTCTGTGGTTGCGGGGCCTTTTGCGCAAAGGGATTGTTGGAACCTGTCGGCAACGGCTGCAGCGCCTCTGCAGTTTGAGTCGATGGGGTGGCCCAAGGATTGTGACTTCCGGGCTGGGGCCCTGGCTGTTGTTGAGGTGACTGTGCGCCGTAAAGGTCCGCCGATGGCTGGAGACCGTACGGGTTGTTATTCTGGAAAGCGGTCTGCTGCGGCTGGATCGTGTTCTGTTGCTGCAGGAACGGCTGCTGGCCAAACTGATCAAACCCGGTGGGCTGAGGTTGGAAGCCGTTGGTGTAGCCGTTTGGATAGCCCGTCTGCTGTGGCTGCGCATATTGGTTGTTCAGGAAGCCGGTGCTCTGTGGTTGTTGTTGCAATGGATTGCCGAACCAATCCACGGCCGGCTGTTGTTGGTACCCTTGATTGTAGCCGGTGGGCTGAGGCTGTGCCGGTGCCGGAGTATCATCAAACAGTGATGCGGCATTTTGCTCCTCAAGTTCGCGCCGACGCGCTTCTTCTTCCTCCTTACTCAGCTTGATGGCCTTGGCCAGATCATCGTCGTCGTCCACCGTTCGCGCTCGTTCTCGACGCTTCCGATCCTCATCGGCTTCGTACTTGCTCGCTTCAATGGCCAGACGTAACTCGGCGTCCTCCTCGTCGCGGCGCGTCGTCTGTCTTCGCGGTCGTGGGGACTGGATGGGACCGGCAATGGCCTGCGGCGAGTATTCGTCGATCCCCGTCACACGAGCTTTCCATAATTTCCGATCCGATCGTTCGCTTCTCAGTCGGTCTTCGTCCAAGATGAGAGCGGTCAGTTCTTTGGCAGAAATGCGGACTGTGGAGGTTAGCACGTCTGTCAACGACCGAAGCACGCATCGGACACGCACCATTCTGACCGACGTCCCGACCCTCATCGTCAATGTACTGGAACTCCCGAAGTGTCTTGATGATGTAGATGTTTTTCCGGGCCCAGGTGACCACCAACTCCGAACCCTCGTGCAGACAGTAGTCCAGGACCTTGAGAGATTTCAACACATGTCGCCAATTCTTTCCTTTGTCATTCAGTCGCTTGTCTAGCATGTCCATGATCTCGTAAAAGTCGCTGGGGCTGCAACCGGTCAGTGGTCAGACAGATGCCACATGGGAGAGCTATACTTGTTGAATGTCAGAGCGGCAATCTCGCTCATGTCGGTCCCGGTCGGTCCCCATGGGTCATTCGACGTCGCTGAAACTGTCAGCATTGACTTGGAGCATCGTCCTTCCGAACTTACCATTTCGCACCTTCACCTGCACACTGCTATAACCCTTGGTGACATTCTTCACACTCCTCACGACCTTGGACATTGTTCCGCCTGTCCTGTTGATCGGTGCTGTTTCTAGAGAGCTCTCCCCGCGAGACTGGTAGCGCGCGTGGACAGAAGGAGGCTGGGCAGTCGCCGCGATGGAATTGCCGCGCGAGGGATAGTGGTCAAGTGAGGGTTGGGCGTCTCAGTGACCGAATAGCTGCGACCGTGTCGGTCGGTCACTGTCCGCACAGTGGGAATACTGGGATCAAGGAGAGCCGAACTGAAGAGTCCAGCTCTGCTTCGGTCGATGACGGCGAGATGACCCAGGCAACGGCGAAGCTGATGGTCAGCGGTGGCGGAAGCACGGCTGATGGATAGAGTGGCGCAGTCGATGTGCCGTCTAATCACCCAAACCAGTCGGACCGTTGTGAGCCACGCGAAGGAGGAAGTTGAACGATTGGTCCAAGGTGAAGTTGAAGAATGAATTGTGAGAGCAGTAGCAACGTCACATGGGCAAAGGCCGCGCAGCAGTGCCAATCCCACACGAGATTGCTCTTGGCATGCTGTCAGACTCCAAGGTGTGATGATTATGGAAAATCTCTATCCCGAGTCCACACCCGCGGGCCGCATAGGCCCGGCCCAGTGCTCCCACATGAGGCATGCACAGCCATCTTGGGATGACTGTGGAGGGTATCTGGATGCTAAAACCGCAACCTGTATGTTGACAAAAGACACAGGTCCGAGGCAACCGGTCCTAGCCACAGCTCGAGTCCACTGTCCCTAGCCACAGCCCGAGTCCACTGCTCCCAGCCACAGCCCGAGTCCACTGCTCCTAGCCACAGCCCGAGTCCACTGCCCTAGCTACAGCTCAGTCCCCCCTAGCCAGCCCGAGTTCACAGCCACTTCACCAACGCGTATGTCAATGCTACTCCAACAAGACTAGAGTGTTTGCAAGCCGGGTATTGAGGCGTGGCGCTAGGTGAGGAGAAATGCTCAAACACGCCTCGGACGTCAGAATTACAGCCGTGAGATTCAGAAGGCGGCTATGCGGTGGGCAAGAGTTGAAGACCAAAATGAAGCTGATCATCCAGTCACGTGATCTCGACCTCAGTGCTGAGCAATGCTGTACGTTGTCCATTTCTATCTCCGTTCAATGTCTTTATGGTCCCAAAGGCAGACCATCCTCCTCGATCTGCAAGTCATTCCGGACCATCAGTCTCTCCACAGAATCAGTCCGCAGCATTGGGCTACGGTGCTGGTTGTATGCTCCAATTCGTGGCAATGCCGGTGATATACGCCGAGCATGGTGCTGTTGGCGGAGCCTGCCATTCATTCTGCTCTCAGGCAGCAAAACTGGAGATTGCAACGGTACAATCCCTGCGAATGGCTATTTGACTCTTCGGAGTCGGTGAGCTACGAATCAGTAGCCCTTGCGTCGTTGCGCAACTCGAAGCCGGGCCATTTGACTGTCGCATTTTACTCAATATTTGGTAGCTGAATATCCAGGTTGACATGGCGAACACTTACAACTCGTCGCTCCGAATTCCATCAATACTCTACAACGACAGTGTGCACGCTACAAGTAGAGACCGAACCTTGCAAAACTCGGCCGAAGCTGAATGTGATGGACGATCCTTATACTTATCCCCATGTCGATCTCCGTTGTGGGGCCTGTGGGGTATCTGGCTTTACTCTGTGGGGGACATCGACCTCGGCCTGACGGTTAATTACCACTGCTATAAAGCCGAAACGGGTGCTATAATGCCGAAAAAGTTTCCTATTCCTTTGATGAGTATAAACACGGTCCTGCAGACTCTCTATCGAAATCGGTACTTCGCCATTCGACGAAACGATGGCCAAAACATATGATTCGCCGTACACTTTGGACATTCCACCCGTCGATTTGGCGACTTACATCTTCACGGCTGGAGATGCCAAATCACGCAGCCAGCCCCAATACTTTGATGCGGACAATCCGTCGCGGAATTTCAGCCTGGACCAAGCCGAGATCCTCGTCCGGCGGCTGGGAAAGGGACTCCAAGATGTTGGTTTAAAACCAAATGACAAAGTTTTGTTGTATGCCGGCAATTCGCTCTATTTCCCCATCCTGTTATGGGGCATTGTCGCCGCCGGTTGTGTCTTCACTGGGTGTTCTCCAAGTGCCTCCGTCATGGGTACGTCGTCACCACCAGGGCTTGCACGCTCCAGCTCAGATCACCATGCTTCAGCCCGTCCGCGCCACTACTAAACGGATGAGCAGAACTCTCACACCAGCTGGCCGATTCTGAAGCTCAACTGCTGATCACAAGCTCGGAGTGCATCCCGAACGCGCTGAAGGCTGCGAAGCAAGTCGGAATACCGGTGAACAGAATCTATGAGTTTTGCGATCCGTCCATGGAATCTTCTACCCAGGGTCTGCGCCCGTGGACTGCGATTTGGGCTCCTGAGGAGCAAGCCCGTTCTTGGAAGTGGAAGAAGTTTTCCTCCAAGGAAGAAGCCATGTCCACAACGGCAGTGATCAATTATTCCAGTGGGTACGTCACAGTGTTCCCACTCAGTGAACGGTCCCGAAGAGACATCAGACTGATTCACTCTTCAGCACCACTGGGGTGCCAAAAGGTGTCGAGATTTCCCACTGCAATCTGGTCTCAAATTCATGGCAGGTCGTCTTTAAGCGCAGCATGGTGGGGGACACCGCAGCAGGCAAGGCGCGGAAAGAGCGGATAGATCTGTCGGGAGAACGCTGGCTGGCTCCGCTTCCTATGTTTCATGCTTATGTGAGTGTCATACGCGGGCGACCGGTCGGCGACAAGTACGCTCGGCCATTCCTCCTTTCACACTGACAGAGCCCAGGGTCAAGCATACTACTGCACGACAGCAGCGCGCATGTCGGTCAAGGTGTTCATCATGATGAAATATGAGATCAAAAAGTACCTGCTGTACTTGGACATCTATCGCATCACGTTCTTGACCGGCGTCCCGACCTTGTTGGTGGCGCTGTCGAAGCATCCAGAGGCTAAAGGCCATAATCTCAAAGCGATCGAGTCTGTGGTCACAGGGTCGGCGCCATTGAATCCAGACATTGGTCGGACGGTGGCGAAGAGTCTCTTGCGCCCCGGTGTGCAAGTGAAACAAGGTTGGGGTATGACAGAATCGACATGTTCTGCGACAGGTTTTGCACAGGATGACACGGACGACGGCAGTTCCGTTGGATGGTTGAACCCGAACCTCTCAGCCAGGATTGTGCCCATTCCAGAGCATCCTTTTGACGGTGACTCCGAGATTGGATACACCGTCGGCGAGATCTGGCTGTCTGGCCCGAACATTATGAAGGGTTACTACAACAGACCGACCGAGACGGCATCGACAATTGTGCATGAAGATGGGAAACGGTGGCTGCGGACCGGGGACATTGGATATGTGGACCGTCGAGGCTGCTTTTATATCGTGGACCGGATGAAGGTACGGCCCACAGACTCTGCTCGACAAAGACCACATCACTGATGACCCGTCCTAGGAACTTATCAAAGTGAAAGGCCTGCAAGTCTCTCCCACGGAGGTCGAACAGACACTGCTGCTTCATCCCAAGATTGCCGATGCTGCCGTGATTGGCGTCAAGAGGTGCGTACATGTTCAAGGAGCACGACGAGCAGCGCAGAACATCTGCTGACGAAGATGCATCCAGGGGAGACGATGAGTATCCAAAGGCCTTTGTGGCCAAAAAGCCCGGCAGCAGCATCAGCGGAGAAGAAGTCCAGAAGTTTATTGAGGAACGTCTGGCCAAACACAAATGGCTCACAGCGGGCGTCTCCTTCATTGATGCTATTCCTCGGACCGCCAGCGGAAAGGTCATTCGGCGGGAACTGCCTCGAGCGGACGAGCCTGCCACCGTTGCGACCAACAAGCTATAGTTGTGAAGATCCTGATCCTGCCCCTGCCCTCACAAGCGAAATCAATAGACGCAATCTTTGAATGACGATGAACGGTGCTACAACACTTGGAACCTGCTATTTACCTCGAATACCCGTCTTATTGCCGCTTTCACGCATTCTTCACTTTGTGGCTTGAGTACCCTTGGATCTGTACTTCGACTGACAATTCACCGAGACTCGGTTGTGCGACCAACGATGACTAGAATAACACCGACAGCTAGAGATATAATGTTAGAGTCTGAGCTTGGACAGGTATTTGGAGTGGGAACAATGGTAGAAGACAGCCTGCCTTGGCTCGGGCAAACTCAACCCGTAAGGAGTGAGGTAGACCATGGAAGCTGGAGTACTTGTGCTTTCGGACATATAGATTATATCTAGCTCGAATTTGAATTGATCGGTATCATTACAAGTCTAGCAACCAGAACCCAAAAATAGAGGAATGTATAATAACGCAAAATCTAGCCCCGTGTCGAGATGGCTGCAGTGCACAAGAGATCGTGGTCAGCCTAGATTTATACACAGGATGACTGGCAAAACTATGATGCTCGGATCAAAGGATTAAGACTTCGCCGGGCGTCAAGGCTACTAATTTTAACTAGTACACATGGCTGACCGTCGGTCACCTCCCTAAATGGCCATGTCATCGATCTTGTTCTGGATCCAGGACCATGCCCTCTCCCTCGACTCCTGACGGTGGGCGCAATATTCTTTCCAAAAAAGGTCTTCTCGCTTGACACTCTCGTACGCCACATTCACCATTTGTTCCAAGTGTCCTGGCATATCAACCTCGAGGCCAAGAGCCCTTACCAAGTCATCCATCACAGCGCAGCTCAACAGCCCCAACATGGGGACCTCCACTTGCATAGGTCTCTCCCGCGTCCATTCTTCCATGACACATGTGCACAGGTTCCAAAATGTCCAGGCATGGATGGTTCGTATTGGGTGATGAGCCTGCGCGAAGAGGACCGGATCAACCTTCACCACCAAGACTGCCAAGTGGTACAATGCGTCGGTAAACTGTTGCTTCGCGAGCAATGCGAGCATCAGCTGTTGGCGAAGCTGAGGAAAAGGGTACCGATGGAGCGGCCACACTTTGCTCTGCGCCAGAGACTTGACAGCGTCACTGAGACGCTCCGTTTGACTTGCTTCGCTCCCAGGTTTGGACTCCACATCTCTGAAAACGGACTCTGCACGCTGCTCCATTTCAGTCAGCGCAGTTGGATCGAGTGGTGCATCCCTGGGATTTGACGGGATAAATCGATCTGTGATCGCATTCTGTCTCTGAAGGCACAGATCACAATCGCATGTGAAGAAATAGCGGTCTTGTAGCTCTTGTTGCCGCTGTCGGAAGGGAAAAGTGGTCTCGATGTAGGACACCGTGATTTCTTCGCCTTTGGAGATAGGTCGGAGAGCGTGGATAGCTAGAGATCCATACTGTGGAAATGTCGAATCGTGCGGAGATAAACGGGCATCACAGCGAACCACGGCATTGGGATTGCAACTGTGGTTCAGAAGGGCCGCTTTGGGATGAAGGACGAGGCCGATAGGATGCAACGTCGGCGTCGTCAGCGTGAAAGAATTGACGATGAGCTGGTCTGTGTCATTGACATGCTCCGGTGACCGCTCAGTCGCACTCACTATGCAGTAGATTTGCAAGACAACGTCTAAAGATTGGGTGGTTGAAGAGTATGTCTTGGCCGCCTTCATCATCAAGAGCAAGTCTTGCCAGCGCTCACCACCGGCGAGGCTGAGCTCATTTCGATGGCTTTCCAGGCTGAGGAGCTGGTCCCATTCTCCATCGGGGAGAACTTGCGCTTTGCGTTGTTTGAGGACACGGATCACGGCTCGGACAGTGCTGGGTAATATTCGCGGACGCAGTTTGCCGTACAGTTTGCACTCCCACTGATGGTAATGCGACCAGGCTATGGTCTGACATGTCTGAATCAATTCGCATCAGCCATGGACTTAGCTGGACTTGTGATCTCATCGTCTAGTCGAGTCTTGGACTAGACTTGTGATCTCATCATCTAGTCTCGAGCCGGCTCCAAGTCATGATTGCTCACCTTGTCGCAGAATTTGACTGTGTGACATCCGCTGCATGTCTTCAGGTGGATGGGGACTTGCCCAATGGTCGCAGCCGAGCCAATAATCCCTTCATTCGACCGGTAGCATTGATAACACGTGGTTTGCAATTTCGAGGTCTCAATCGCCACCATCAACGGTCGCGCGATGAACAGGATCTGAGACTTGGCTGGAAGATCTGAGCGGGCGAAAAGGCCATTGCCCCGATGGGGCAGCGATCTGACCAAAACATCCGCCTCTTCTACTCTCTGTTCGAGAGGACGGGATTGAGCTGACATTGGCACGCCATCAGTCGTGGATTCTCCAGCTGAAGCGCGAAACATTTGCCACAGCTATGACGTCATTTGCCAGAATTTGTCTACTGCGCCGGCCAAATTAGCAGTGCGGGCCACAGGACCTGGATGGAGCGAACTCGCGATGGTTCGATGTCCTGTTCACATTAGACGGTCTATTGTGGTATGCAGCTTCAAGCTTCAAAGACATCCGTGCAGTGCCCATGGGACTTTACCAGTCTCCAGAGGTCAGCGGAGGCACGCCTGTGGGATGTGGCATTTATCTTCGAGATATGATGACGTTCAACAGACTTGAATTGGTCGGCCAGTATTGAGCTGTGGTTGCCGGTCAAGTACAGCACCCAGAATGGCGACGGAGCCGCTGCTTTGGATATGACCTCTGAACTCGATTGGGATTCCAGTGCTTACTGAGTCAAGTGGAGGACCCCCCAGTCTCACGAGAAACAAGAGGCTAAATGAGACGATATCACCGCATTCTCCTAGGATCCGATCACCCTCGACTTCTGACGCCGAATGGTGGCGTTTCTTTTCCAGCTGGACAATCCAGCCCGACATCCTCGAGTTTCACATTACACGCGGCTTCGATCAGAACAATTACAGCATTGGCGATAACATCGTCTCCTGTGGTGTTTCACCTAAACCAACGATGTCATGATGCAGGACTCTTATGACGATCAAACAAGCCATACTGAGGTGGCTCGGACTCAGCTGGTCTAATCAGCCTCTCCACAGCTGCCCAGAACATCAAAATACTGGGACTAACATGCAGAAACTCACCGATGGTGGACCGGCAGTCCCGCACTTGCTGGCATTTAATTTCAAAAGGCTGGCAAGATCCGCCCAGCCAAAAGACCGGGCGTTGAGTTAGCTGCTGCATGAAAGCCAGAGCAGAGGTCGTCCAAGGTTGGGTAGCCTAAGCTTCCAGGTTTGGCGAGCTTGCATGAGCTTGGGCACACTTGGCGCGAAGCTTGGGAAGACTGAGCACAACCAGCGCTGTGCTAGTGGCCAGAACCGCTTCGGCCTTTTCAAACTTTACGTACGGCCCGACAATACTCTCCAATGAGGCCGCATTTTAGGAGGATGTGCAGGTGCATGATCCTCCCCATCTCCTCGCTTCCATTTATCAACTTCGGAAAGAGGCCACTAACCATTGGCCGCATAGAGGACAGGGATCACTCGAGCTGAACACCCCACCATGCCTGTGATAAGGGCGACTCTGCGGGGCTATCAAAAGCAGAGGTCCTGCTGAATTCGTCCCATCTTTCGTATCTTTCTTTGAGACTCAGACATCCCACTCCCCTTCCTTTCCTCGATTGCCATACACAAGACACACGAGATCAACATGGACAACTTGCTTCAGGAAGGAGAACAATTTCTCCAGAACCAAGGCGACAACAGCCAAGGCAATTCTCAGCAGGGTGGGAACAACCAGCAAAGCAGCAGCGGAGGCAGCACTCTCCAGAACTTCGAGCAACAAACGGGTGATGCATACATCAACCAAGGCAAGTCTATTTGACGACGTCTTGAATACCTCGTCTGACATTTGGACCAGAAGTGAACTCGTTCTTGTCCAAAGAAGGCGTTCCGACTGCCGTGGATGGTGCCATTGACGGTGCTGTCGACACCGAGGTCAACAAGCTTGAGAAGGAGTTTTGAATCACTGAAGGGTAACCAGCTCAGGGAGTATGAGGACAACCGAGAGGGAGACGGCCACAACGGTGTACGAGCTGCCCTTGGTCGGCACAACCTGCACTTGGTCGGCACCACCTGATCCCCTGGCTTGTAGACAGACAGTGAGATCACTTCAATATCGAGGTTCATTCACACATTGTATCTCCGTGCTCTGTTACCAAGGATACCAAGGAGAATGCTGTGATCGTCAAATGATCCCCGGTATATTCAGACTTTCCTGCTGGGACAGTCCTTCATATTGGACATCCAAAAATTTCCAGCCATTCTTGGGACAGGTCGAGGAGATCGTCGATGCTTCGACCATCGTAATTCGAGATCTAGGTCTAAGTAATAGCAGTTATCTGTCAGAGATCTCTTCATGTCACAGCATGGAATCTTTAGTTCCGGGCTGTACTCACGGGTCGGTAGCAGGCAATTTGAGAAAGTTGGCCGAGGTGATGAGGCAGTGGAGTTGGTCATGTCCGGGTATTCCGATGCTCGTGTGGGCCAAGAGGGATCTGGTGGATTGGTTGTCATATTACAAAGATGGCTGCGGCGGCGGGAATGTGGTGGATACCTGGTGGAATGTGTGGGAACTACAAGTCCCCGTCGTCGTACTGCTCTCCATCGTAAGTCTACTGAATCTCTTGTTTCTTTCCCTTGAGGCTTTGCCAGCACAATCCCCAAGGCATTGGCTGCTTTCTGAGCCTCACGAGATGAATCACTCCATTAGAGCCAGACTTGATGTTACACCATCGACGCTGCTGCCATGCAATGATCGAGTTCAAGGTACAGATGGCGCTTGCAAGGAGAAATTCCTGTTTCACCAACGACGAGAGCTTCCATTATTGGAACAATCGGCCTCCAGGCGGGGTCTCCTGGTGCAGCGTCGACTGGAAGTGCAATAGAGCTTCGATGCACGACGTACGGGAGCGGGCGTGGCGAAGTCGTCAGGTCAGACATCACGGCGAACAGGAAACCAGTTTATTCTTGGTCAGCAAGAAGCTGATCGCGGTTCGTCCGTTGTCTGGCCGAGGAGGGGCCAACGTGGTCACACTCGCGTCAAAATCCTCGTCCAGGAGGTGGTGCGGTTCTGCCGTGTCTGATGGGGACCCGTGGATCATTCGAGGGAGGCCAAACTGCGCCGATGCCAGAGCATCGAGCTGACGAATGGCCGCCCAGGTTTTCGCCTCATCTCTGCATGGAAGGGGAAAATCCGAGGGAATGAGAACGCCCGACGATAGCCCATGTGCGGAGCCAGGCGCAGTCATCCCGAGAACAATCCAGATGCCGCTCTGAGTATCTTTACTTTGTCGATGTACTTGCCGAGGATGAGACACTGACTGACCTTTTCCTGTAAGTTTGAACTTGCCGAGACCCTAGAGCTGATTGTAGGGAGACCGGTCGATCTGATGGGTCGCACAGAGTTGCTTGTATAGTGCCCCTAAGCACATCATTGCGAACAAGAGACCAATCCCCATAACGGGCATGCCCTTCGGATGCGTCCAAACCCGTTCATACTGTCTCAATCAGTGTCAGAGATGCATGGTATGGGGCTGCGATTAGACAGCTTGCACTCACCTCTTTAACTTTTGTTTGTGAATGAGCACTATTTCTCTTAGCCAGAGACGAACCGACACGGAATGGAGTATACCGCGCGCGACAGACATGTAGGGAAATACTTGGTCGTGAGCCTGTCTACCGTCGGTCGGGACGGGATAGCCGCTAAGATGTCTTCCTTACTGACATACAACCGGTGGACGTCATGAGACAGCGCAGTACCTCATCGCTGTGATCCCCCATGGCTTTGCTCGAAAGGGTGTAAGAATAAACAGACATTTGTTCACTCATAATTTGCAACCACGCTCCCAAACTCCTTTCCCTTGATCTCCAACGAGAACCTCATCAGCGCGGATTTGAGCGACACCACCAGATCATAATTCACATCCACATAAGTCTCTCCATCTGCGCCAATCTTCGTCCGTAACATCGACCTTTCAATCGATGTGAGATCCGTCCACAAGGTGCAGTTAGCTTAATGATGCCTTCTTTGGGATACTTGTTCGCTCTGGCCGACTCATCGGAGTAGAGTGTGTTTTGGAAGACAAGATCTTCGTCTTCAAAATCGTGAAGCGGCGGAAGAAAGGAAAAGAAATCTTTTGCTCTCGTTGAAGATCTTTGCCCTTCTCAATGTACCATGTCATCTGGGAGTCGAGTGAGAAATGCTTTGGTGGTCAAAGAATCTCGAGCTGGTGAACGGCACGTGATGGTGAAGGCACGCGTCATTTACAAGGCTCCAGAACTCCCCATTGTTACCTAAAAAACCTTGCCACACCTGCACCCATACATTTTCTACGTACTCGGATCACCACTGTGGTAATGGTATCTATAGACATGAAGCTGGTAACTGCTCATCACTTGCCGTCAATCATGTGACCTGGGTCCAAAGTTTGACACAGATGTGTCGTGACAACAAGGTGGGTCCTGATTTGAAATCAAAGAGTGACAACAAGGTAGGTCCCGATTTGAAATCAAAGAGTAAATGCGGCCCTTATTGGACTTTCGAGTATTCGAAACTCGGTGGTAACAGGATGTACGAAATTCTCGTGCATATTCAAACTTTGGTGACAGGATGTACGAAATTCTATTTGGTGAACACCTTATCGATCTGCGATGACAAATACTCCAATCCTCTCATCCTCTGGCCAGAAGGTTCAAGCAGTTAGCACAGCAAGGCCTATGCTATATAATTTCCATCAAGGCAAAGCCGCTATATGAAATTCCAACCTGCACGTGCAATAAAACACCAGTTTCGATCTATACGTGCCCAGACACACGTTTCGATCCTCCAAAGTTTCCCAGCCAAACCCACAAACCGCCAACCACGAACCAACTGTGGTGATAGCTCCAGCTCCCACGATGCGGGTGTTGATTGTTGTGGCGCATCCCGAGCCACAATCACTCACCGCGGCTCTGAGCCGGGTCATTGTGGAAGAGCTGCAGGCTGAAGGGCATGAATTTCGCGTGTCCGATCTGTATGCCATGGGCTGGAAATCTCAGGTCGATCGAAACGATTTCCCAGGTTTGTCCAAAGATCTCCGGCTCCGGGTCGCGAGTGCTTCGCAAAACGCATATTCTTCGCCCAATCTCACGGAAGACGTGATGGCCGAACAAGAAAAGCTTTTGTGGGCCGACATGGTCATTTTCCAATTTCCGCTCTGGTGGTTCTCGATGCCTGCTATCCTCAAAGGATGGGTCGACCGAGTGTACTCCTGCGGATTCGCCTACGGAGTCGGAGAGCACAACGACAAGCACTGGGGCGACAGGTATGGCGAAGGGCCTTTCATGGGAAAGCGCGCCATGTTGGTCGTCACCGCAGGTGGCTGGGAGCAACACTACTCGGCACGTGGCATCAATGGGCCCATGGAAGATCTGTTGTTTCCCATCAACCACGGCATTCTTTTCTACCCGGGATTCGACGTCTTGCCCCCTTTTGTTGCCTACCGCGTTGATAGCATGGACGAGAGCGCCTTTGAGACTCTCGCCGACGAACTTCGCGAGCGAGTGCGGACACTGGCCGTAACAGATCCCATTCCCTACCGTCGTCAAAATTACGGCGACTACGAAATTCCGGCTATGGTTTTGCGCAAAGACATTCAGACCGGAAACCTCACCGGCTTTGGAATACATAAAAGAAGTATTGAATGATGAGCCAGGGATCGTTTTAGACCTGAGAGCGTGTTTGAGATTTGAGAGCCTGCTTGAGTCTGAGGCTGAAGGCTTTAAGAGAAGTTGGAAAGACAAGGCAATGCTTCTAATTCTGGGTAGACGCGGATCAGAAAGCTTGTTGTGGAGACTGGGTTAGGGAGTGTAGGCTCCCTGGTTAGAAGCCTGTTGAATTAAGCACATTGCAATTAGCATCATGGTCGTGCCATGAAGAGCAGCGTCGACAGCGAACAAGAGAAGCCCAGACTGATCTGATGTTTGTCAGACGATCGATAGCTTCAACTTGATTACCTGGCTGCTTCAAGGCTTCGCCGTCCATGATCCCATGTATGTAGCCATCTCCGACTATGGAAAACGTGTCTCCGTCACAAGACGAAGGATGTGCTATACCTGACAATTGTGAAGAATTGCAACTTTGTCACCCACCTTTATGTCAATAGGCACCACGCCGAGATAGCCTCTTGGCGTCCCACAAAGCTTGGAAGAGGAGCAATAGCCATGGGCAAGTCCGCGGAACTCTATGCCGCAGAGAACAGGTGGGCCAAGGCTGTTGGACTTTGATACTCCAGGCATATCCTTGAGTATAAGTTTTAAGTTGTGGAAAGGTGACAAATTTCCTGGCTCAGACGCGTCCAAGCCCAAGTCTTGATTCTCTCGTAGTAGATCAATGAGAGTCGTCACGGCCGTGCTTCATTGGGGCAATTCCGTACTCCCCCCTCGTCTTCATTTTCGTCAGAGTCGCCAGTGATATCAATCACGACGTGCTCATAGAGAAGGTCGTCTCTGCGGAAGGACGGCTGATCGCCCTCACCCGCCTCGTGGTGACACTGCCATTCGATTTCTGTGCCGAAGACGCTCGGGTCTTCAACACCGATGCTGGCGTCACGGCGCGGGAGCGCACCTCGCCAGGGTAAGGAGTCGGGCACTCCAGGCCTGGCGAGTTCGAGGGACATTGTGAAAAGTGCTGGCTAGTGCAGGAAAAACTCGCTCAGCTCCAGGTTTGGAAGAGGACAGTTTCCCATGACCTGTTGGGGTCCTGCCGGAACTTTAGAGGCAAAGATGCTGCACGGCGCTCCTCGACGTCGCACGTCTCAACGCGCCCAGCACGATCTTCATCCAGGCCCCGGTCGAACGCCGAGTCTCTAGAGAAAAATCTCAGAGCCAGGTGCTGCGTCCAGTCTTGACATCTTTAAAGGTCATTTTCCAGTTCCCATCGCTAGGTCGGTACTGCGCCTAGTTCCTCAAGACCTCACGGTGGAAAGATCGGCGCAGTGCCTGCGTGCTCTGTCTCAGGCATCGCACTCCCAGCCGCACCGATTGTCCATGTCCAGCGACCTTGATATTCCAGCTACCTGCTTCGCAGATTGCTGCTCCTGCATACTGTCCGCCTGATGGCCACGGAAACCTTGACGGAGTCCCAGATCGCGTGGCGCTCTCGCTTCGTGAAACCGTGAGGCGACCGGTCACAGAACGAGCGGGGACGGTGTCGCGCTGATTTGGAAAGTGCAATATTTTTGCCATTGGTCCGGTCCGGTCTCACTGCACATTTGTGACGTGCCGTAGCGAAACCCCCGTAGACAGGACGGTGCGTCCGTGACCACGACTGCGAGCCTACCTCGGCGACCTCAATGAAAATCGTCGGACCGCCGCGGAATACGCCGAGGCGCCGTGAGGCAGGCTCGTGGTCGGTGAGCGGAAGCGGGAACTTGGTCCCTCGACATTGCCTCGAGCGTTCTCGGAGGCGAGAACGGGACGACAGTCATTGTCGCAGCCGCCCGGCCTCCTCTCTTTCAGGAGCTCTTGCTGGAATGGCTTGGCGACATTTTGCCATTGGGTATCTCAGCCCAGCCGGGTCCATGGTGCACCGTTGACGCCTTTGATCTTTGCTGCTTTCGGGGTCAACGGGGAGGCGGTCTCGCAAGAAGTCGGCCCCTGCGTGGCCAGGAGGAAAGCTTCGGAGGCATTTTTCTAATTGGTCGTGGAATGAGCGTCGAGCCGCGTCGCTCGCCGTTGAGGTGGCTGAGAAAGAGCATCACAGCTCAGGTCTGAGCAGAAGATGCAGATCGGAGAGCTGGCCAGCAGCAGGGTGATGAGGCCGAGACTGTTTCGGTCGAGAGACGAGAGAACCGCGGCACCGCCGTGTTTGAACAAAACCTTCGCTGGCGTCGTACTGGCGTCGCAGCCATGCGGGTTGAAATTGAGGAAAGTAAGGGGCTGAAAGGAATGGGCCCGCCAAAGGCGGTGAGATACAGAATGACTGGAAGGGAAGAGGAGGTCGCAGCTGGTGGACGTATGGTCTCTTTAGAGACTGAAAAGCGGCGAGTAGCCGCCATTCCTCTTTGGGCAGGGCTTGGCTGTAGTTGGTTTAGGCGGCGATTGTACCAGAGGCCTTTATCGATAAGCTGCCCGCATTGCATCAGCGACTTTGGCAGCAAGGCTGTGGAGTCACACCTGTCAAACTCTTCACCTCACGGCTTCATAACCTGACCCTCTTTCTATATCTTCTCCTTTGGACACATAAATTGGTTGAAGAGCTCTTGACTTGTCCCCTCGGTCCAGCTTCCACGACAGACCCACTTCGAGACTCCACTCGCCGAGTCACGTCCACAAAATGCCTCTCTACAATGTATGCACGCTCAAATGCCGACTGATTCGCTCGACTGGACGTTTTGCTGATGACATTGCTCAGGTGACATTGAAAGAGAATGCTTCGCCTGAAGAGCTGAACAAGGCAAAAGAGAAAGCCAAGATCGATGGCGGCGTGATCAAGCACGAGTTCACTTTGATCAAGGGTTTCACGTCAGTGGAAGCGAACCCCCTTAGACTGATTTCTGCTGACGGGGGCGACTGCAGCGTCGAATTCCCCGCGGACCAAGTCGGCATCCTCGAGACCAACGAACATATCCACGTTGAGGAAGATGCGGAGGTGAAGACACAGTGAGGGGCAATTGGGAGAGGAACCCAGCCATCCTGGCCGCTGATATGAGCTGGACTGAGATAATCTACCATGACCAAGCGGGATTCTCGAATCAACCGACGACCACGTCATGACGAGAATATGGTGGATCGTGGCATCGTCCACGGGCATGTACCGAGCTTGACATGGCAAATGGTGGAGCTAGACAGAGCAAAACCTTGAATTCTAACTCATCAGATACAATGGCCAACGTGTTACTGCCTAGAAATCTGTGGTTCTTCCATTGTAACTCCATTCCCCGCCCGGACCCCATCTGAGCGGTTCATTCTTGGGCCCACCAATCTCTCCAGTTTTTGGATTCCTCTCTCCGTCAAACTCGGGCTGCGCGCCTCGAACGATATTGGGATGCAGTTCTTCGCCGGGACCCTCCACTTCGATGACTGGGTGGTGTTGGTCATTGAATCTTGACGGCGGCAGGTCTGATCGCGTCTCTGTCTGCGATGCGATTGTACTCTCAGTCGGCGCCAGGTCTGCGGCGGAAGCGTCAGGAGACTGATTGATCTGAGGTGGCGACCGGGGGGTGGAAAAGGCGCCGGTGGACTGGCGCTGCAGCGACTCGAAAAGGTCTTGTTCTTCCTTTGGTAGGCGTGGCGGAGCTGGACCACCGCCAAAACTGCCAAAGGGACCGGATTTGAAGTCGTTTTCGCTCCCGAGACGGACCGTCGTCGAGCTCCAGGGCCGAAGACTCGCGCGAGGCGTGAAGAGGTGAGCACGTGGTGCCGCGCTCACGAGCCGGATGGACTTTGGCAAGGGCGCCATGCCAATGTATGGGGGTAATACTGGTAGGGTAGACTGGACAGTGTACTTGACAAGTCGTGCAGATTGGGCCCGTAACACTCGATGGAAAATTGAATGGTATTTGGAACCAGATGCGTTAATAATCACGTGATAGATAATGTCACGTGATACAGAAAGCAGATCTGGGGTTTGTTGGAAAGAGTTTCGATATCGACTTTGTCGAACAACCACCCTGGTTCTGCGCCTGGCCGCACGAGGCTACCCTGTCCTGGTCAATTCCCCCGATACTTGGTGGTTGATTGATACTCCTAAGATGGTGTCTACGGTAGTATTGTAGGTGTGCCGGAGGCCAAGCGCTCATGAAGTGAACACTCTGCCTGTGTTCCCAATACTCACCCCTCTTGTCTGTTCACATGTATCATCTGTGCTAATATTACTCTCTCCATGAGCCGTTTGGCCCCAGTCAAAAACCACATTTGCTCATACCGCCTGGATTTCCACGTGACGGTGAGCGCCACGGGCGGTACGGCCAGCTGGCTGCGCTTGTATATTACTGGCCAGGACCCAAGCACCTCCTGAACGACTCAAGCCGCCATAATGTAGCAGCCTCAAGCGCCTTCGCGCCTTGCGCGACATCTTTCATGATGTCTTACGACGCAGCTTACGACGGCGATTCCGGCAGTCAAATCTTGATGTTGAACGCGGCTGCATCCAGCCCGTCGTTCTATCCTGGCATCCTGTTCCTCCCCCATTGCACCGCCGTTTTTGGCCTGATTTGGGGGCTGACTGCCGCGCCTTCATTTCATGACGTGGAACAACATTGCGATCATTGATTCATCAAGCCGAACCGAATTATGCCTTGTCGATCGATCGAAGAATACCAGGTGGGCTGGGTGTGCGCCCTTCCCATGGAGTTAACCGCAGCACGAGCCATGTTGGACGAAGAACATGCGGAATTCAAGAGTTGTGTGACACAAGACAACAACAGTTATATATTGGGGCGAGTTCATGAACATAACGTGGTGATAGCATGCTTGCCAGCGGGCATGTACGGCACCAACTCTGCGGCAACGGTGGCCAAAGATATGTTGAGAACGTTCACCGGGATCCGTTTTGGCCTGATGGTCGGCACTGGAGGTGGAATTCCAAACCTAAACAAAGGGATGGATATTCGACTTGGAGATGTCGTTGTCAGTCAACCCGATGGGACCCATGGTGGCGTGGTTCAGTACGACTTGAGAAAGAACTTGGGGGAAGGCGTGTTTGAACATATGGGGCTTTTAAGGCCGCCTCCGACCCTCCTCCTGACCGCTCTGGCGAACTTACAATCACGACATGCGATGTATGGTAACCAGATAGCGCATACTCTATCGGACATGATTATGCGGCTGCCACGGTTGGCCAAGTCAGGATATGTGCATCCCGGTCCGGAGAAAGACTCGTTGCACTGCTCCAACATCGAAGGTCACCGAGAGTCCAGGACATGCTCTCAGTGCCACAACGGGATGATCCGCCGAGAACCCCGGGAAGATCAAAGTCCGGAAGTTCATTACGGGATTATTGCATCAGGAAATGGATTGAAGAACGTTGTCGAAAGAGATCGATTGGGCCAGGAATTTGGAGCCAAGTGCATTGAGATGGAGGCTGCAGGTTTGATGAATGATTTTCCGTGTCTTGTCATCAGAGGAATTTGTGACTACGCTGATTCTCACAAGAACGATGTGTGGCAAGAATATGCGGCCGCCACCGCAGCCGCTTTTGCAAAGGAGCTTTTGCACGTTGTCAAGCCGACAGAAGTGGCCATTGTCAAAAATGCCACAGAGGTGATGAGTGAGTCCTGATCCAGGATCGAACGGTTCTCTGATATCAGAGATCTTTGTTTTGCAACGTAATCGTTTCTTCATGCACGTATGGGAGCGCTAACATGTTGATAGAGTACAACCTCGGTCTGAACCTCTTTGATGCTCCCGACATGGGCGAAGGTTTCTTCATCGGTCGTCAGCCTGAAATCCAAGAAATGGAGAAGATTCTACAGGCCCGGTCTGAGTCTCCGGGTCCGGTCAGAGTGTTGCTCATTCTAGGAGGCATGGGTGGGATCGGTAAGACGCAGCTGGCGATCACTTATGCCAAACAACATCGCTCGTCTTACGCTTCGATCTTTTGGCTGAACGCAAGCTCTGAAGTCGCAATGACTACGAGCCTACGTGCTCTGGCAAATCGTATCACACCCCCTGAGATGGTCAGCAATCTGAAAGATGATCAACTATGGATTCATGTCTCTAATTGGCTCTCCGAACCGGAAAACACCCGATGGCTGCTCATTTTCGATAATTATGATGATCTTGATCAATATAACATCAAAGCCTACTACCCTCCCGCAACGCATGGCTCGATCATCATCACCACTCGGCAGCCCCGGCGGCTCAATGGAGGACAGCTCAAGCTGGGATCCCTGAAGAGGGTGGAGGATGGTCTACAGATTCTGGCCGGTCGGTCAGGAAGGGACCATGTCGAATCAGGTGAGAGAATTTCGTCAGAGTATGTCAGCTACTGAATGACCAGCAGACCCCAGCGCACACCAGCTAGCTGAGAGGCTTGATGGCCACCCTTTGGCTTTAGCCACCGCTGGCGCATTCCTGAAGGAGTCATCGGTCAGCTTCGCTGAGTATTTGCAACAGTATGAAGCAAAATGGAAAGTGACCGACCCGATAGAAGAGTTACCCGACTATCCCGCGCGCACGCTTTTCACTACGTGGAATCTTTCTTTTGAGCAGATTCAACGAGAAAACATGAAAGCTGCATGGCTTCTGAAATTCTTCGCATACTTGGACAACCGGGATATCTGGTACGACCTCCTCTGTGGTGCTGGACAAGACAGTGATAATTTGACTTGGTTTGTTGATTCAGTTCGGAATAAGTTCACGTTTGAGAGTGTGATGAACGTACTGACAAAGTACTGTTTGGTCGAGGCTAGCCATGAAACTGGATCTTACAGTCTTCATGTGTGTGTTCACGATTGGACATTGAAGGACCTGAATCAGGAGGTGGAAATGACTTTTTACAGACTGGCGCTGGACTGCCTTTCCTACCATGTTTTTGCATCCGATTGGGCAAATCTATCCTCTCAAACATACACTCGATTTATTTCTCATGCGACACGATTAGCGCATGATCATTTTTTGACAATTCTGGATCAACAGCTTTTTTCTCAGGAGTTCGCGAAAGTCGAGCCTCTAGCGGAGTTACTCTACAGAAAAGGCCAATTTACGGCCACAAAGTCGCTCCAGCTGCTGTTGTTGACTGGCAAAGAGCAGACGCTAGGCCCCGAGCACAGCTCGACCCTGGACACGGTCAACAACCTGGGGAGCCTGTATACAGACCAAGGCAAGCTGGCGGAGGCGGAGGGCATGTACCAACGGGCGCTGGCCGGGTATGAGAAGGCGCTACTGTCTGAGACCATCCCAGCCCTCAACACGGTCAACAACCTGGGGCTCCTGTATGCGGATCAAGGCAA
>Ga0255336_100573_pt1 | contig 50894 bp, 62 predicted proteins | sample MeOH1_35cm_T3_17_FD_189102 | JGI IMG/M metagenome (GOLD analysis project Ga0255336, IMG submission 189102) | Sandy soil microbial communities from University of British Columbia, Vancouver, Canada - MeOH1_35cm_T3_179 | ecosystem: Engineered > Artificial ecosystem > Sand microcosm > Unclassified ... | reverse complement strand
TCCTGCCAATCATGGATGTGCTTTATCAAGACCAACGTCATAGCTGTTGTGGCCTGGTAGCAATAGCATGAGAATGTATCCCTCGTGCCACCCGGCTACCGAGAAGAGCCCCAGAAGGGGAAACACTTTACTCACAAGTTACTATCGCGGCAGGAGAGTTTCTGAGATACGATCTTGATTTGGAGCGTTAGGGCTAGCGACATGAGACGTCAGTCGAACTAGTCATGTCGGTATTGACTAAGTTTACTGGCCAAAACCGAACTTTGATCAGGTGCTCCCTCCTGCTGACTTTGTCCCGCAATTTTGGGGGTATGCACTGGGCCACTGGGTCAGCTGATCGGGGGTCCAACAGGTCGGGGGCCAACTGGTCGGGTCAACTGGTCGGGGGTCAACTGGTCGGGGTCAGCTGGCTGGGTCAACTGGATGGGTCAACTGGCTGACTGGCTAGGTCAACTGGCTAGGTCAACTGGTCGGGGCCCTGGTCGGGGTCAACTGGCTGGACTGGCTGGGTCAACTGGTCGGTAACTCTGGCTGAGTTTGTCTAAGGGTATGGATTTATACATCTAATACAATAATAACCAATAATAATTTCTCTTAGCCTAGCCTACCGAACTTACTCGGTCTATGGAGGCGTTACCCTATTCCTACGTCATTTCCGTCCTATCTGTTAACGCCTCGTTCATTCTTCCTTGTCGCCAGAGTCTCGCCTACGCTGCGCATGCGTTTAATATTGCCAATACCAAGTTGCATCAAGCCACTAAGGTCCCAGGCATCCAAAACTATATGTTCGAACACTCCGTCTAGATTTGAGATATCTGGGCAGTGTGACACTTATACGAGCTGTTCCCTTGTCATAACCTCATGCATTGGTGAACCTGCCAGACCTGGCCGCAACGAAATTCTCTCAAGGTGTGGTGGGTCAGTTGCAGAGTTTGACAAGAGCCGGATGGAGAGCATTCAAGGACTTCATAACGTGCTGAACATAATTTCCCCAAGATTCCAAGCAAACAATTTCACGAGGACATAGAACATTGCACGACCATTCTCAAAAGAGCACTCCGTCCTTTGCATTGACCCCTGGTATTGCTTGACCATATATGAGATTTTCATATCCGATGAGGATCTTCACTGGCTTCTGGATGAACGTTGTGCTGTCTTCCGCCAATGTGGTAGTAAATTCTTCGCTCTGGATAAGCTCGAGTCAGTTCAAGGATCTCTATTGACTACATGCTTTGAGACACCTACACCCAGAAACTTGAGATAATCGTCCCAATTTTGGACCAACATCTCTGTACATCCATCAAAGTCCAGCTGATCCAGTCCCTGCAATGATTTTGCAGCCTCCTTGGCCTCGTTTGTGATGTGAATCTTGAATTGTGTTGGCTAGTTAGTTTCGACTGCCCACTAGAAGAGTGTTCGGGAGTGGAAGACTATCTGACCTGTGCATATCGCCTGACTGAGCCAACCCGAAAGGCCTTTGTGGCGATGGTCAGATCTGCGTGAACCGTTTCCCAGTGACGGTGGAATTGCTCGTCGCTAATCCCCGGCACTTTCTTGAAGAAGAAAGAGACCTTTATGTATGCTTCCAACAGATCATTAAGTTCTGGTACTGACGATCAAGCACGTACTAGGGCTTACGCTGATAGTTTGGCTTCTCATCGTAGGAGAGTTCCTTGTGCGCAAAGTCATGGTCAACTTTTCTAAAAGGCATTGGGGAGCCTATTCTGTCAACCTATTGTCTTTGGCAAAAATGTCCCGTCCTTGGGTGAAGAAAGAGGAATTTAGGAATAGTGAGATATAAAGGTACCAGCATGCCTTATAGCAGTTGTGCAGATGACGAAGAGTGCGCAATCCGATCAACCAGTTCGGATCAAGCAAATTGGCATATACCCGACCAATCGGCCTATGCAATTCCGCGGTAAACTCGGACAAAGACGTATTGGAAGCCACAGTGTCGATTGCACTGTACGTCATCAGAAATGATGCGAATCAGGCTGTATTTTTCCTCGGCAAGAGTATCCGCTGGTTGGGCTGTACCCTGTCCAGTGGTCGGGTTCGACGCACTAATTTAAGGAGCACCTCGGCTTACCTATCCGCCCATTATTGTCTCTTCCCACTGCGAGAATCGGAAAGGCCTGGGCTATTCAACCCCCAAAACGCGGAGGGAGGGAGAGAGTCCTGTCAGGAAGAACACTTAATTGGATAGCCGCCTAAGTGTAAGTCGCACCAGCCTTCTATGCTTCGGCTTCTCTCCATGCCAAAAAAACGTCCAGCCCTCTTTGGGGTGATAGCCAACCGGGTCGTGATTTGTACCTCTCCTTGTCTACCAGCTTGACTTGGAAGCGCCGAAAAAATTCGGGGATAAACTTAGTCACCTCCAGTAGGGCAATGTTCTTTCCAATACAGACTCGCGGTCCGGCGCCAAAAGTGAACAGCAAGCTCTGCATGCGTTTCACATACTCGATGTCGCTGTCCAGCCAGCGCTCGGGCCTCCAAATATCGGCATCGGGGCCAAAGACTGACTGGTCCTTGTGAACCGTATACGCGTTGCATCCTGTGATGGTCCCTGTGGGCAGGTAGTGGCCATAGAGCTCCAAGCCGCCCTCTGGCACCACTCGGGGCAGAATCTGAGCGATCGCAGGATGATGTCGAAGGCTCTCCTGGATGCAAGCTTGAAGGTATTTCATGTTGCTTCCCTCTGCCCAGGTGATGGGCTTGTCATCGACAGCTGTGCGAGCATGCAGGACGGTACCGATTTCCTGCATCAGCCGTTCGTACGCCGTAGGGTGGATGAGAATCTGATACACAATCTCGCGCAGCGCGATTGCAGTTGTGTCTGAGCCAGCACTCACAATCGTGTTGGCGTAGTCCACCATTCGGTCCTCGGTAACTACCTCAGGATCCTTTTGCCTCGCGGCAACGAGTCGGGTCAAAATGTCAGGATGTTCGATTTCTGGCTTTTCGACATGTGCTCTGATTTGTTTCAGGGTCCACGAGACCACGTTTCCTGTCGGCTTCAGAGCGTGCAGAAGGATATTTTTGACCCTAAAAATTTCGTCCAGGGTGGGCAGTTGGCCCATCTTCCCAACGAGGTTGATCGTGAGTATCCAGTCGGCCGAATGAGGGAATCATGACATGTCTGACCTACCACACCGCTGTATTCCATCACTTGGTTTGTATAGTACATCATATTGTCCACGTCTCGGCCACTTTTCAGAAAACCAAGATCGGTGCTAAATGTGATCTCTCCACTGGAAGAAAGGTCCAGCGTCAGTGCTCTATCGGCGACAACGGACCAGCCGTGAGCAGTTGCACCTACATGATGTCGAAGGCGTACATCTGAAGCCAGTCGGCAAGTTTGCACTCCGTGTCGGTCTGGATGAACCTTCGGTCTATTTCGCGGGTAAAGTTCCTGAATGTTTTATCCACCAGGGGTTCATATTCGACCAGCGTGGTCATCGAGAAGGCATTGGCCACAGGTCTTCTCAGACGTCCGTGCATTTCTTCGTCCATTGTTGATGCGAGATTGGGGATTATCTCTCCCTTCTCACTAGCCTGAGATTGGGTGATGTAAAACCGGCTCTAGAAACATTCTCGAGGTCAATGGACATGCGACCGTGACGGAGCAAATGTGGAGGAAATACTTGCCTTGGGAAACACCCGCTTCCAGCCATATATGATCTTGACGGCCTCGACATCGCTGACAGCGACCGTGGACGGCCCCAAGCGAAGAAGCTTAGTCTTGTACTTTTGATGAAGCTCAAAATCGTTGGCCGAACGCCCTAAGAAACAGTGATAGAACAGCCAAAGTTGGGAAAGGGAGGCCAGCAACGGCCCTGGAATGGAAGACAGGTGCGTTTTGTACCGGTTTCTGAGGAGATGGACGAAAATAAGGCCGAGGAGCAGAATAGGCCACGAATTCTTTATGTGTACGAGAGATTCTGCCAGCAAGCCCATCGCCGCAGTTCTCCGTCGAATATACTGCAACTGTGAGTAATGGCCGAATAAGTCCAGATCGCGTTATATGACAGTCTGTTTGTTTGCTCCCCTTTTGTCGACCCACCTTGAGCCCTGTGAAGATGGTGGAAGATACTTGATGTGGTATGTCTACCCAGCCAGAAACACGGCGAGCTGACCCCACCCCCAAGCCTTTATGTCCGGCTATGCTTGGTCGGTTTTTACCGGCCCGCCCTCCCTATGACCCCCAAAATATGACGTTCCTCCATGCTGGCTATTTATCAGGCTGCGGGTACATTATTAGCCTCGAGGTTGGAGCGAGCCCATTCATTCCGCCCAGCCAATTTCGGTTCTGCACTTGAGACTTGGGGCTCCGCAAAGTCCAGGTGCGGTTTAATTAACCCCTCGGCAATTGCAAAGTGTTGTCCCGTTTCACTTCTTTAGAAGTACTCTTCCACGCGCTGCCACCAAGAAAAACTTCTCCCAGAGGGTGGGTTAACGGATTTGGATTTCTCAATACGTTGTGATTCGGAGAATCGGCACTATGGCATCATCATTAGCTGGCAAAGTCATCACCCTGACCGGCGGTGCTTCAGGGATAGGAGCGGCAACAGCCAAAATTCTGGCTGCCCGTGGAGCGAAATTGGCCCTCGCCGACGTCAGCACGGACGAGCTGGAGCAGGTCGCGCAAAAAATCCGCTCAGAGGGTAATAACGATATTAGCACGACGACTGTCGACATCAGGGATCGCCAGCAAGTCAAGGACTGGATACACAGCACCATACAGAAGTTTGGCCCTCTCGATGGAGCTGCGAACATTGCTGGAGTTGCTGGGCGTCACCAAAATGTTCACCACATCTGGGAACTTTCCACCGAAGAGTTCGACCTACTGAATGACGTCAACTCCAAGGGGCTTTTCCATTGCCTGGCCGAAATGTTAACGCCGGGAGTAATGAAGGATGGTGGTAGCATTGCCAGCGTCGCAAGCATCTGTGGCCTGAGAGGGTTGCCTCGGAGTTCTGGATACTGCGCGAGCAAGCACGCTGCTGTTGGCTTGATCAAATCAGCCGCAATAGAAGCTGGTCCGAGCCTTATCAGAGTAAACGGAGTGGCACCGTGAGTCCTAGTTGGCTTCCCCCCACTTCTGTCGGATAAATTGAAGCTGACCTTTTTTTGGATACATAGTGGCTTGGTTGAGACACCCATGCTTCAGAGATCGCTGTCGTTGAATAGCGCAAAACCTCAGGCCGCATATCCACCCATTAGTCGCAACGGCCAGCCCGAGGAGGTAGGAGAGCTTTTGGCATTTCTCCTCGGAGATGGTAGCAAATACATCAGTGGATCTATTTACAGCATCGACGGGGCCTGGAATGCATAAAACTTGAAGCTCTACGATTGGCATTTTCAGCAGAAGAATGAAATACATGGCGCTGACCTAAGAGGAATGTGCTAAGACGCTAGGGAGCGCAATCCTCGAGCTAGAGGAGTCGCAAGTGACTGACCACTTGGTAGATGTAAAGTTAATAGAATCTAGCTACAAGCAAATGGGTACAACGTTGCCTTGTCGATTGCAGGCCGACCCATTAATTGCTTTGGAACCTCGCTCTGTAATTTACAGTATTGAGCCAGAGGTCGGTGCCCTAGACTAGGTAAACTGAGTCAGGCCTTCACGGCCGTAACCCGAAGGTAAACTGACTCAGCCCTCAACGCCATATATCTGCATACAGCCGCCAATTATCCGAGGTGTCATTGGCTGAATCATGATCTCTGAATCAGGAAACCTGACCCTGACTCTTGTCATGTCGCTCAGATATGTGCATAATGACAGATGCAACCAGAATGACTCGGGGACCACATTTCCAGCCTCATGCGCTAGGTATACGGCTAGGCCAATCAACTCTCACCCAGTTTACTGAGGACGACATGAAAGGGGACTGAGGGATGCCTAGAGTTGCTGCTTTGATTGCACCTTCCAAGTGGTATGAACTCATCATGAACTCATGTTATATTGTGATATCCAACACGGACATCCCAGCAAGCGGCATTGACCTAGCAATAGTCAACGTAATATTGACGGTGAGGATATCAGAGGCTCGATTGCCGCGCAACAAGACATTTCAGACTAGCATGTAGCATTGCTCTGTCATAGGAACAATTCTAGCATCGTGAGTACCGAGCCCAAATACACGAGGCTGGTTTAGGGTGACTATTATACTGCTCCAAACTATTCTGTTCCAGTTCGAAAGGTGTACTGAGAAATCCTAATCCTGATGGCAACAGATTAAAGCTTTAGACGAATGAATACAATCCTTTCATTGATGACACGAGACTAGCTAAAAGCGAATATGGTTTTTTTCCTCTGCTTTAATTTTATAGATGATGGCTAGGATTTCATGTCTCCCTCATGCACCGGGCGACTTCATTCTGAGAAAGTGGTGATCTGTCCCTGTTTTTCGTCTGCTTGACCAGACACTCTCGGGGGACCCACATTCGCCTGCTCCTGCGGGCTCTCCGAGGCCTCTTCATCCCGACCCTGGTTTCTGTCTTGTAGCCGTCTCGGAACATCATCCGTCAAGTAGTGGTCAACGTTTGGCACGAAGAAAGACGCAATAATCATAATTCCCCCGAAAATCAGAGTTATTTCAAACACCATCTCAAAATTGCGGGCATATGCCCTTTTGTTTGATGCTACTGCCGCCTCTACAACTTGTGGTGTAATGTTGGGAACTAATGAAAAGTTTCCCGTCTGGAGCGCTTCAAAGAGTGAAGGCAACGACCCTGGTGGCAGCCCGACTTCGGTGACTGCAGGAGTCACATACCTAGGCATATATTTTCGATATTCGCTCGCCAAAATGCTGGAGTAGAGTGAGGTAGCTATGGCGCCTGCTGCTGTACGGATGCATCCCATGGCGTTCGCGACTAGACCAAAGTCGCTGGGATCCCACACGAGCGCAATGCTGCTGAGACATAAGCTCTCAATGTAGCCTGCACCGGTAGCACCGAGAAAGATAAATGCGCAAGAGCGATGTAGAGAGTCGGGATTAACAGAGGCAAGGCTTCCAACGAAAGCCACCTATATCGAAATCAGCCCGCGAACGAGGATTGGCCCGCTCCAGAATACAAACCATGATGACCGAGCCGACAATCATCTGCATTTTCATGCGTGGTATGTACTTGTGGCCGATACCGCCAGTAACCTGGCCGAAGATCAAACCTCCGCCCACAAAACACTGGATGAGACGTCAGTCATTGCCGTGTGACAAGGCTGGGATGGTGATAGTACCGAGTACCAGCCAATCATTGTCTCATCCGTAAGCCAGAGGCTTCCAATGAGCGTTGGCCACAACACCGTCATGGAATAATATATCATGGCGCCGACAGAGGCACATATGACCAGTGCGTCATATGGGATGTTTCTGAACAGTCTCATTGGGATGTAAACAGACCCTGTCGGTGAGAAGGCCTCCCAGAAACAGAAGCCAATCAGGGTGCCGACTCCAACGAGGAGCGTCGCTAGCACACGGGCAGAGTCCCAGGGATAGGAGGTGCCACCCCAATTGAGCCCGATTAGAAAGATGGTCAGCCCGCCAGAGAACAGAAAGATACCAATCCAGTCCATATTTTTCAGCAGGTTGAGTCTTGATCTCCCGTTGACATGAAGCATGCGATAGTGCGGTGGGTGATAGAAAAAGTACCATAGGGCCAAGGCCACGACATTTAAGATGATCCCCAGATAATAGATCCAGCGCCATCTCTCTGATGTGTGGAGTTGAAATCCGCGTGCGACGACAGGAGCAAAGATCGAGAATGGAGTGGATGTTGCCAGGACAAGCGCATTGAAAGGACCTCGGTCTTTGGTAACGACAAGCTCTCCAAGGACGACGTTGAATGAGAGCTGCCCAGCGGCCGAAAGGCCAATAATTGCGATACCGCCAATGAGCACGTTGAGCGTCCTCGCCGTCGCAGCCACAATGTTGCCAATCAGTGTCAGAGCTGTGCAGCCGATGTAGAACCAACGACGACCGAAGGCGTCTGAAAGTCGGCCCACCAAAGGAAGGGAGACGGCGAAGCCTAGGGTCCAGACGACCGCAACCTTGGCCAAGTCAAAATAATGAAAACAAGGCTTCCAATAGATGCAAACATGTACGAGGCCAAAATCTTACCCACGTAATGTTGTTGCCCCCGTTGAGATCGGCATTGATCAGAGTTAGAATATTTGCTGGAACGCTGAAGCTAAGATAACCGGACATTTGAGAAAGACACGTGGCCTTCCCCTTTGTTAGAAACTAACTCTATCCTTTCATAATCTCTCCAAACGTGGGTGCTGCATACCAGAACAGTGCCAATGAATTGAGGGCGCTTGTAATGTGATCTACCAAGGTCCCAGCCTCCGATGGCCTCGGGGCTGATCTCATCGTGTTTGAGAACAGCCTCGACATGGACAGCCTGTGGGTTGTTTGTAGTCTTGTTTATAGTCATGGTAGGATGGCAGATGCGAGCTATCTAAAGCTGTCACGAGAGCTCGTAGAATTGAGGGAGTGATGATCTTGCCCACATTTTGCCTGACATTTGACTGATGTATCAATATGTGGACTGACGGTTGCCTCGTGTTGCTGCTCCTCCTCCCTGCCAGACACACCCCCTATTTTCACACAGAATCCCCTTGCAACGACATAATCTAGGCAGGGATGGCCGGAAATGCGTTGCGGCTGTAATGCTGCCAGCATTGCCGAACGGGAGGGCGATTAGCCTGGCGGCTGTGCGCCGTCGGGCGGGAAGTGCTTAGCCAACCGGATATTCAGTTGACTCCGCATGAAGCCTTTGTTGCGCCCAAGAAAGGCACTGTTGGGCGGAATCGTTCTGCTAGGTACCTTGTGGTTTGCACCGCTCTGCTCAAGTCTATACAGACTCTTTGACTGGCGCCGTGCTCCGACTCCACCCTGCTCGCAACGCGTAAACGTAGCGCCTGAGTGGCTAGTTCGAGCTTGGGAAGTGGTTTATACATCCTCACCCTAGAAGGATCTGTCCCTTTATTCATTTTTGATTCTACCACATTGTCTTACAAACGCTCAGTCATATCATTTCAAGCTCGAGCTCTCCGAGTTCTGAACCATGTCTCCATCGGCCAAAACTTTCGATGAGCCATGGCAGCTCCTGGACCAATGGCACTCAAAGAAATCGACCATTCGCATGATCCATGTTGGGGCAGGAGCCGCTGGACTGCTTATGGCATACAAGATGAAGAGATTAATGACCGATTATGAGCTGGTCTGTTATGAGAAGTGCGTTTTCCACGCCCCACATGGATGCTGCCATTGCTTACACGCACGCAGGAATCCCAATGTGGCCGGGACCTGGTTTGTCTCCGCGATTTAGTGTCACGGCTTCGGCGCTGACTGCGACTCAGGTACGAAAACAGGTACCCAGGCTGCGCCTGCGACATGTGAGTCTCTCGCGAGTGTGAAAGAAATCCCTCTAAGTTGTTAGCCCTGCTCACAACTACACTTACCCTTTCGAGCCCAATCCGAACTGGTCAAGCTTCTACGCGTACGCGCCAGAAATAAAGAAGTATTTCGAAGACTTTGCCGAGAAGTACGAGCTAGCCCCCTTCATTTCCTTGAACTCCAAGGTTCTCGAGGCGGAATGGGATGGGGAGAAAGGTATCTGTAAGTCCTGATGTGTCGAGTGACGTGGTTGATGCTGCCTCGCTGAAATAGCCTGCCAGACAATGTCAAGGTTGAAAAGGAAGGACAGATCATTCAAGACTGGTGCCATGTGTTCGTAAACGGCACCGGCTTCTTGAACAGTTGGAAATGTCAGCACCGCACATATTCGAGGGAATCATAGAAAAGCTAATAATCCTTCTAGGGCCAAAGATCCCCGGACTGTTCGATTTCAAGGGCACCCTCTTGCACAGTGCCAACTGGGACACATGTAAGAAGTCCCCTTGTCGGTGCTCATGCGTGCAAATCACTGATCAGAGTAGCTGTTGACTGCAAGGACAAAAGAGTGGCTGTGATTGGCACAGGCTCATCAGCAATCCAAATCGTGCCCCAGATGCAGAAAGGTAGGATAAACACGGACCCTTTGGAGATTGAGGCATGGCTAACCAGTGATGCAGTCGCTGAACACGTCACTGCCTTTATGAGATCGGTTACCTGGTCAGCCTTGACAACCCCCCAGGCCCAATCTAGGTCATACACCAATCATATTGTACTGACATTTGGCGCCCAGGATTTCGCCACCAGTTTCCAGTCAAGTGCTCGAGGAGACGAAGAAACAATCCAACGCCAAAAAGGAGGAGATTCCTACCAACGCACAATACTATTACACTGAGGAAGAGAAGAAGCGATTCAGAGAAGACCCAGACCACCTCCAGAAGTATCGCAGAGACCTCGAGCAAAGCCTCAGTGCAGGTTTCGACATGTTTATCAGGGATTCTGGAGTGTCGAAGATGGTCGAAGAGAACATCCGAAACGAGATGCTCCGTAGGATCGGACCTGGGCACGAAGAATTGAAGAAAAGACTGATTCCATCATGGCCACCTGGATGTAAGTCAATTCTCTGATCATTAGCTACCAGTCTAACCTCACTTCATAGGCCGTCGAATCACACCTGGGGACGGCTATCTTGAAGCACTGGTGAAGCCGAGTGAGTCGACGTGTCAGAGGTTGTGGACGCCTTTGCTGATAATCCCCCAGACGTGACAACGGTGCACCAGGAGATCAGCAAGGTTGTTCCGGAGGGCCTTGTCGGTGAGGACGGCACCTTGTACCCTGTCGACATCCTCGTCTGTGCGACTGGGTTTAACTTGGCGTTTGCTCCTTCCTTGTACGTCCCCTGCGCCTCGCCACGCCTCGCCGTGCCCTGTCCTCGCAAGATCGATGAAGAGGGAGAGATGCTAACCAGATGTTGACAGTGAGGTGAAAGGAGTACATGGCGCAATCATGCGTGAAGAGTTTGATCCGGAACCTCAAGTCTATCTCGGTCTCACCGTTCCTCTATTTCCGAATTACTTCATCATTAATGGCCCACGGGGAAACTGGGCATCTGGCTCTGCACTCCCATCGGTGAGTGGGCGGGTTAACCGGCGAACGTTGGTCGGGATGGACTAACCTCTCTGGTGTAGCATGAAGCCCAGATCGAATACGTTGTCAAATGCGCCAAGAAAATACAAGAAGAGGGAATCAAAGCGATGGAAGTCAAGCGTGAGGCGGTCGATGACCTTTATGAGTACATTGAAGCCTGGCACAAGATATCTGTCTTTGATGCACCATGCAAGAGGTACTTGGCGTGTGATTGCAGAAGAACGAGAGTGGCTAATGATTAGCAGCTGGTACAAGAACAACATAATCGGGGGAAAATTGTGGGTTTGGGGCGGCTCTGTAAGTTCACACCAAATCCCGGTGGTCTCCAGGAATCTCACGACTCTCCAGGGTATCCACTACATCAAAACCATCAAAGAGCCAAAGTATGAACATTACAACTACACATACAAGAACAGCAATATGTTTGCTTATTTAGGCAATGGCCGCCTCGAAGCAGAATGGAAGCAACAAGTTGACAAGCTGGCGCCTTATATCCGAAACGAAGACACGGAATGGGATTTCTAAGCTAGTTCTGCTACAAGTGATTTAACCCGCCTATAGGGGAGGCGTTGGCTGAAATAAATCTGTCTGCCTGTGCCGTCATCCTTAGTATAACTTGGCTAATGGTCGACCTTCAACGTGAGCATCTCAACACTACTTGACACACGAACCCAACCGCCATAATACTGCTGCTACAATGCTATGTTTCAGTGGGCTGTCTTGCCACGTGTGGCCGTCTTGGAATTGTGAGATAGTGTTGGCATCGATCAAACCTGGGCACAGCTGGCTGGCCCAGCCAAACACCTCAGCTCCGGAGTCCTGGAGGAATTGACTCAATGGGAAGCGCTCTGATTGGCTGTGAGATTGCCGTCTCCGTCAATGCTGCAGCCAATCACAACGCTGGACGGCTGTCTCTTCACCAGCTGAGCTCCGCGATGATTCAGTTGGGTGAATGACAGTGCCAGGCATATATGTTACATTAGGAGCATATATATCTGCTGCTCAGTCTCTGCACTCGATCTTTAATACATCCATCTCATCCATCCACCTACTTCCACTCTGTCTTGGCGTTATATCCTGGTCATCCACCCTTGTATCACGTGACCCTTCTATACTTGGGTTGACAGATAGTTGTGAAACACTACTGCGCCCATATACTCCTCTTCTACGATCTCGCCACCCTTACCTCTAACCATAACTGTCGCCTTAGTGGACAGGAAACGACTTTAGAGTGCCCCAATGCTGTGGCCAAACCCGCGGTTGCATTAGTGAGTCCTTTGTCAGAAAAATAACCCTATCCTGGGCGGACGTAGTACTACTTTTATGTTCATATCTGTCTTAACCCTGTCACATTCCCTTCACCCCCAACCTAGACCCTTTGGAAGTTGCCTCTTGTGCATCCACTGGACAGGGCATCCCCACCCCGGGCTCACAAGCCTCCTCTGGGCGAGCCCCATGGGTGGCTTCATATATTCACCTTTCCCAATCCTATCACAACATTGCACCACGATCTCCCTTCATGGTTCCTACAGATATCGTTCTCACCCTAACGACAGCTGGTACGTTCTGTTTTAGACTGATCAAACGGGACTCGCGCGAACCGCCAAGATCGCGAATAGCTACCCAAAACATCCGACTCTCACTAACCCTGCCCACTTGTCTTTCCCAAACTAGGTGGGGCGAGGCCGACTTGGAAAGTCTCAAGTGCTATCCAGGTTGCATTAGAAATGTGGTCTGGGGCCGGATTGCCGTCTTTGAGGCGTACCTCTGTTGGGAACACACGCAGTGTCTTCATTTGTCTTCACTTGTGAGCACTTGGCTCCTGCACATCTATAACCACCGCAGACAGCATCTTAGATAGCATTAAGCAACTATATCAGGGAGGTTTGCTCTATCAACCTCTTGACTAGTTGGGGAACGAGGACAGTTGCTGACATGCTGCCTGCATTGGTAAGCCTGTGGGCCTTGGCAACGCTTTTCCTGACCCTCTTGAGAGGTCATAATCTATACAGTTGGACATATCGTGTACAATGTCTACTTCCATCCGCTATCCTCTTCTCCGGTCCGAGGCTTGCAGCTGCGAGCAATTTCCTGCGAATCAGATGCCTTTTTGAAGGCCACGATCAACAACTGTGTCCATGATCTTCACGAACAATATGGAGATGTGTCTCGGAACTCGCTTGGCCAACTATGGTACCGGAGCTCCGATCGTGGAAGTTGTTGGGAACACAGGCAGTGTTCTTCACTTCATGAGCTCCTAGCCTCAGGCACACCTACAACACCACCGTAGACACCATCTCAGCATCAATCATCCATCTCATCAGTGCTTGGTTCATCACAACGACCTTTACAGCCATCGTTCGGGGCATGTCCTCCTGCCAAAGGAGCCATCGTTCAACAGAGAACATCCAGGAGGGTTTCACAGCATCATTAGCCTCCTCAAGACCAACACCAGCCCTTCTGCCGTTTGCATGCTCATGCATTCTCGCAACGGGCTCTCCGAGTGAGACACCACCGTTGACACCATTTTCCCACCAGTGACTTCCGTCATCGGGAGCGGGAATCGATGCAGCCGTTTAATACTCTTAGCCTCTGATAATACAAATACCCATGGTTGTTGTTATGGCTACGGCAGTACCGGAGATTCAATATCCATGCCCCGCTGGAGGTTTCTGTGAAGGGTTTGCCTCGGGCTTTCCCCGCAAACCAGAGCTATTCCGCGCCAAAAGAAAAATCCATCATATAAGTGCACCGCATTGTCTTCGGACAGTGTTGTCTTGGTAACAATTCGGCAAGAACTGTTTTTGGCAAATCTACGGTCTCTACAACGTCCAGTCATGCCATCGTTTCAGGGAAAGGTGATTGCTCTGACGGGAGGTGCCTCGGGAATGGGGTTTGAAACAGCCAAATGGCTCGCTTCCGAAGGTGCTTCTCTTGTTATCGGAGATATTAACAAGCAAGGCCTTAGTTCCGCGAAGGACAGCATTCAGGCTGCTGGCAACGACTCAGTCGAGATCTTTGTTGTAGATATACGAGACCGATCAGCTGTCCGTGCTTTTCTGGAATACGCCAAATCACGCTTTGGACGGCTCGATGGCTGCGCATTCATCGCCGGTGCCATCGGGAAGAACATGAACATTCACCATATCTGGGAGCTTGATAATTCCGAGTACGACTTCATCATGTCAGTAAATGCCACCGGGTTGTTTAATTGCCTGGCTGAAGCCCTTCGACCCGGAATGCTCTCAGATGGAGGCTCTATCGTCACTGCCTCCAGCATCTGCGGTCTTCGGGGTCTGGCTCGGTCGTCAGCATATTGCGGCAGCAAACATGCAGTCATTGGATTAAGCAGAGCCGCGGCCATCGAGGCTGGCCCGAGAAACATCCGCGTCAATTGCGTGGCTCCGTAAGTGCGACACTTCAGCACTCCTCTCATACCGTCCTGTCTTTGTGACTTATCTCTACCACCTCGAAAGCAACCACTAACATCAGGTCTTTTTGGTCATAGGGGAGCTGTGGGGACTCCGATGCTTGCTGCTTCGAACGTTCCTGAGGATGTACAGAGTGCATTACCCAGCACTCCCTTACCTCGCATTGGGAAACCCTCGGAACTGGCCAAAGTTTTTGCCTTTTTGCTGAGTGAAGAGAGCAGTTTTGTTACAGGAGCAGTATACAGTGTGGATGGCGGCTGGAATTGCTGAATTACATGCTGACCTGAAGAGCGACCTGAGAGGGAGGTGAAACACAGTTTTAGTTAATAACGCGAATTGGGAGTCTCACCATGTGTGCTGCAAACTGTTCCACACTCGAAATGATGCTAGATGCAACCTGGTAAGAGCAGACTCGATAGAGTCGGTTAGACGCAATTTAAACGAGCAAACTATGGGCCAGCGCTTTGCTCCAAAATCAACGAGCTCGTCGGTGTGGGAAGCTCTGGCTGTGAGGACTGGCACAGGCTTATGCAGCCTTGTCAAGGTATCACGTGGGGGAAACTGCTTGAGCGCCGTCGCAGCGCCTCTTGTACATAGCCTCTTTGGCGGTTCGTCGATGTCTCCGACAGGCAATACCAGATAGCCTCCTGACACTGGCCTTCATTAGTGGGGACATTCCAGTCGGCCGGGCCCCATATCGCCAAGGGCAGTTGCAATGACTCATGTTTCTCTGTCAGATAGAATTGATCATCTTCTTCAGGCCGTACGTCTGTAGGTATTTGCGGTCTGCAGGCATTCAAACCGAGACCTTGCACGAGTCATTCGGCTATCCATAATGCTCCTAGATGGCCTTTTAAGAACAGCCGTGGTGAGCGATTTCTGTTCCAAATCACCCTAGCCACTCTTCCTTGATACATCCAGTCTGCAGGGCGAGACACAGATCAGTTTGACGCGCAATGACGACAAAGGAAAACGTCGCCGTAGCATCACACGCGTCGGTAAAAAGGCCGGTCAAAATTGCTGGAGCATCTGGAGGTAAGCACTCATTCAATCGCCATGCGATAGATTGTTGCCAACGAGGAGAAAACAGGCGTGTACGACCGGAAACGAGCAATCCATGACCTCGCCAAGAATGAAGACCTCGACTTTATTGTCGGCGACTGGATGTCTGAGGCCAGCATGACATTGAGAGGATCTGATAAACATGGCAAAAATGAAGGGTCACTCATCGGCAAAGGCTACGAGCCGTATTTCTTGGAGCAGATTGATCCTGCGATTCCATATCTCGCCAAAAAGGGTATACGACTTTGCGTCAATGCCGGCGGAAGCGACGTCGAAGGCCTTGCCCTGGAAGTCAGAAAATTAATTGCCAAGCATGGAGTGGGCTTGAAGGTCGGATACGTCGACGGCGATGATATTACCGATACCTTCTTCGAACTTGTTGAGAAAGGTAGTGTATCTTTGCTCCTTCTGGCCTCTCGTTAACTCCTGCAAGGCGAGAAATTTCCCAGCTTGGTGACCGGAAAAGATTTGAAGGATTGGGGGCATGATCCGATCTGTGCCCAGTGCTACCTGGGTGGCAGTGGAATCGCAGCTGTTTTCGCAGCAGGTGCGGACATCGTTGTCTGTGGACGGGTCGCCGATGCCTCTGTAGCAGTAGGGCCTGCGATGTGGTGGCACGGTTGGACCAGGGACAATCTTGATGAATTAGCCGGGACGCTAATGCTAGGGCACATTATCGAATGTAGCACCTACGCAACAGGAGGATATTATTCCGGATTCAAGGAACTCGGCATCCATGATACGGACATGGGCTATCCTATCGCCGCCATCGACCATAAAGGTGAGGGTATCGTTTACATGGAGAAGGACCGGGACGGCCTGGTCACGCCGGCATCGATTACCAGCCAGCTTCTCTACGAAATTCAAGGACAGATTTACTATAACTCTGACGTGGCCGCCAACATTGAGAATATTCGGCTGGAGCAAGTGGGCAAAGACCAGGTCAAGGTGTCAGGGGTCAAGGGTGAGTACGACATCCGAATCAATTTGCCCTCACCTGCCTGTGGCACGATCCATCCTAACGTGGTCTGTCTTAGGCCTCCCACCACCACCAACGACCAAGGTCGGCATTACGGCCCAAGGGGGCTACCAGGCTGAGTTTCACTTTTACCTCACCGGTTTGGACATTCAGGAGAAGTTCGACATGGTCAAAAGACAGACCCTTGCACGAATGGGGCCCAATGTCGACAAATTTACGTTTCTCAATTTCACCATCGCAGGGACTGCGGCCGAAGATCCTCCGAGTCAAGATGAGGCAACTGTTGACATGCGCATTTTTGCGCAGTCGAAAGACGCGGACATCCTCTCAGCGGGCGCATTGGTGGAGTCCGACCGAGCATCATTTGCCAGGTATTGCATTGAAAATCTTCTCCAAGGTTATCCAGGGTCCACAATGGCGATTGATATGCGTCAGGCTGTCGGAAAACCATTTTTCGAGTACTGGGTCTCCCTGATCCCCCAGACTCTGGTCAAGGAGATGGCCCATTTTCCCAATGGAGATTCAATCCGCATTGAAGGGCCAAAAGTGACCAAAGAATATCCAAAAGGGTCCCAACCTTCTAGTGACACAAAGGATCCAGTTGATCTGTCTCAGTTTGGTCCGACGACGAAAGTCCCCCTCGGGTACGTGGTGCTGGGTCGGTCAGGCGATAAGTCATCCAACTGCAACGTTGGCCTGTTTGTTCGCTACGACGATGAGTGGGATTGGCTTCGGACATTGCTCAGCATCGACAAGATGAAGCAACTTTTGGGCAAAGATTACAAAGGCGGACGCATTGAGAGATGTGAACTGCCGGGCATTCGGGCGGTGCATTTTCATCTAATTGACCACTTGGAACGAGGTTATACCGCCACAAGCGGCTATGACTGTCTCGGAAAGAATTGCTGCGAATACATTCGAGCAAAACATGTGGACGTTCCAAAAAAGTTCCTCGATCGCGGCCGAGTCTAATTCTCGACACCGATCGGAGGCCACGGCCAGACGGAAAGGGTCAGAGTTTGAGAAAGATTGTTGGATTAAAGCAGGCGGGCATTCTGGCATTCAGACAGCCGCTCAGTTGGTGCTACTATCGTCGTTGCCAAGGGCCCGAAAAGAATATGTCTTATGAAAACACCAACGCTCGAGGACTAGCCTGGCTTTCTGAAAGCTCTCTGGCGATGCCATAGGACACCAATTTCCAAGCCTTCAAGATCCGTTGGAAGCGACGCAACCACTACGTAGTTACTGCGCCAAGTGGGTTGTTGGGGATCAAGTCCAGAGTGGTCGAGCAGCTCCACCTCGAAGTTGCAGCCGGGTCGGACGCGGTCAACGTAGTATTAACTTGGAGGAGCTAGGAGCGCTCACCCCGCGCTCAGTCTCCTCCGCATTATTAACTAACTAGGTTAGCACCCACACCCACTCACCCGGGGTTGGGTGGAGAGGAGATTGTGGACCGTGCGGCCAGGGTTTTAGCTCTTTAACCTCGGTAGAGCCCCGGACTCTTATCCCTAATTCTAATTACTCCTTTGTGAGCCTGGGGTAACGAATTTTGTTCCATTTATCCTATCTCTCACCCGACGGATTCGATCCGACGCTTTCTGTCTAGAACTCTGAAGATCGATACCTGTTGCCACTGTGGCTGTTAATACCCGCCCGCAGCAAACTTGCAGTCATGTGATCCAGCATACCCAGTTGACAACTTCCAATCAGATGCTTTACGAACATGGACAACACGCCAAACACACGTAGGCGATATACTTCTGCCTCCAGCGAGGGCTCGACAGTGCAGGTGGCAGCACAAGCTAGAAACACTCGGCAACATGAACGAGGAATCGCAACCCTGGATCCAGAAAGACTCAACCGAAAACGTGCGACGGATCGCCGGTCGCAACAGGCGCTGCGAGAAAGGACAAGGCAAAAAATGTCCAACTTGGAGAGTAGAATTGAAGAATTGACGCAAAATTTGAATGATCTGAAGGAGCAACTTGAGACCGTCACATCCGAGCGCGACCATCTGGCTGACGAACGCACTGGTCTAAGGGCACAGCTAGATGCCCTTTCTGAATTGCAGAGCCGCCTGCAGGCCGCCACAGAGGAGCGAAATCGCCTTCTAAATTCCCGGTCGAGCTTGCAATCCCAATCCAACGAAATACAGGCTGACGCCAGGTGGGGTGTCGTGGAGAGCCGTGATGTCCTCCAACAACCCTTTCCCAATAACGAGCGAGGACAGCCAGAGCATGACCCAAGCGAACACCCGGGACCCTGTACCATTCCTGTCGTCATTTCCCCCGCGGGGGCTCCGAATCTGGAAGACGGCTATTCTTCCGCGTCAGATTTTGCTATGCCAGATTTTGCAACCTTCAGCAAAGCCAACTTAGTCGGTCCTATAGCACCGCCGGATGAGATCTTGGCGGAAAATCACTCGGGTCCACTCCAGGTGCCGTATCACGCTCAGAACTCCGAGGCACAGTTCACCGGGAATGCAGAGAGCCTTGGGCAACTCTCTGGAGATGGGGCACATCAGAGCCAGAATCTACGCACAGTGGTGGACAACCTCAGCCCTGATTCTCGTGTCCGTCGGAGATCGACCGGTAAGGAATAACCTGCCTCTTTGTATGCGGTTTTGTAGCCTCTCCAAGGAAACTAACGTGCAAGAACCCAATGTTATGATGTCAGCCGAAGCCTTTCCACGCTCCACCATGGGCGACCTTCAGGCTTTAGGAAATGCCGTGCCATCGCCTGTGCCAGAATTGAATGCTCTTCTTCGCCCTGCTGCATCCCGAGCCGAGATTCACGAGTTGCTTCCGTGGAACCTGGGACCGTCAATTCCATCCGACCGGATATTACAGGAGTTCATTGCCGCTCAACGGCTCAGGGTGGCGGAAGGGGTGTCAAACAATGAGGTAATCGGGCCCTGCCATCCATGCTTTGTGCCGCTCCTGGGTTCAACTTGTGTCGCCGAAACGCATCCGATGTCGCGAATAGTCATGGATATCATCCAGGCTTACAGCGGCTTCTCCGGCCTCCCAGAAAAGGTTGCTGCAAGCTACACCATGTATCAATTCATGAATGTGAGTCCTTCAAACTCTCGGAATCCCGCTACAATTGTCTCGCTAATGACGTTGCGGACAAAGTGGCGCCTCTGGCCGCAAGCAAGTACGTTTGCGATGATGCCAGTGTGGATGCACCCGATACCTATTCAGCTACGTGTCCCTCATCCCGCGTGGATGGACAGAGTTCCATGGTAGGAAGAAATTCAGCAAGATTTGGACCGCATTCTAATTTCTTTCGCAGGCCAGGTGCACGCGCTGTCCTAATCAGCAATCAGGAGTTGTATCGTGTTGAGGACTTTGGAGCGTTCTACTCCACCTCAACAAGGGTCAACTGGCCTTATGCGCCGTCTACCATCTTGCTCTCTCCGGCCGGGACTGTCGCTGTTCACGGAGACTCCGAAGTCATCATCAATCCCGCCTTCGAGGAGCACATTCGGAATCTGCAAAACTGGACCCCAGGCAAGAGATTCGAAGACAGGTTCCCTGAGCTTGCAAAAGCTATCAGAGAAGACACCATGACCAAAAGCTGATGTCTCAGAGTAACAGCCAACCTTCCATCGTCGAAGGGATGACGCCTGAATCGCACAATGTACATCGTAATGTATCTAGGAGTAGCAATCTGCTTCAGAATTGGGTGAAGGTCGTGTAAGACACGGCATGACTGGGAACTTTTTTCTATGTACCACAAAGTTTCGCAATTGTACTATCACATTAATCCGTTAATGTTACAGTTACTACCAGACTTCTCCGTTGTTGTGGTGATGAATTACCAATGCAGACAGCTCAAAGGTCTCCAATCTGAGTCCTGGTGTTTAACATGACTACACTGTCAACCCTTTTCTCCTCTGGGGCATTTCTTAGTAAGAGGCCGAGTGGTCGAGAGGAGAGCCTCCTGGAAATAGGGGTGCTATGCCTGGAGCGGGCCTAGAACCTGGATCTTAGGTGGTCTATTTAGGTACGCTCTTCGCTATATGTAGCGCTATATTGTAGGCGTCTTGAGCTGGGCCAAAAAGTCGCCCACTGACCAAGTGGGGCGAGCATGAGTCATTGTAGTATATTGATGATTTCACCGAATGAAGAGTCAATCACGTGACCTGCCTCCCAAGTTTGACAGATTGCCCTTCTAGCACCTTGTCCTCAGAGCAGTCACTGTTACAGGCTACTACGGAAGCGGGGCCTTTTGCCCGGCCATCCGCTTTGAGAGCGAGTCATCTTCCGTTGAACACTCTGATCACATGGAGCTGAAAGGACGATGCCTCTCGAGATGTCATTAGCTGCCTCGTCGTCGACCGTCGCCTCAGGCTGTTCGCTAGCTTTCTTTATCAACCTGGCAATGCTTGAGACACATTGGCCGGAAATTGCGGCCCATATACCTTTGGTGGCGAGATATGGAGCATGACGACATCGGGATCTCTTGAATGTTCTGTGAGCGGGAAATGTCTTTAGACAACACCTGGAGGAAGCGAGCTTGTGCAACGAAATTGAGGGATCAGAATGACTTGAGACTAGATACCAGCCACTCCTAAAAACGGATCTTGGCCCTGTTTTAGGAAGCATGTTAGATGTTGACCAGCAAAGATGATGGCAGGGCGCCTTCAAGCCAAGCTTCGAGAAGATACTTACATATTCGACACGTAGTGTTGTAACGACCTGTAGCTATTTTGGGTTGGACTGTTGCTAGACAGATCAATACAAAACGCAGAGGGCTGCCTCGATGGTTAGAGCCAAGTCTGAAACTGAATCAGCAAGATTGACGCATAGAACGCTAATAGCAGTTCAAAGGGTCAGACGGATCCGTTTGTAATCTGCAGGGACCAGGCATACCGGATCCAAGCCTCGACCCAGGGAATCATCTAAGCAAAGCTCCTTTGCACGGTAGGGTCGTATTTCTTATTCCTGGCCTCTGCATTTGGCGCGTATACATCCATTCTACCATTTTCAAATTTTCAGGCTCCACCTCGTTCAAACATTTTGGGACGGAAGATGTCAGCACCACCACCTTCCAAGGACCATGCATTGGTATTTGGGGCAACAGGAATAAATGGCTGGGCAATTGTTAACGCAGTTCTCCATGATTATCCCACGGCAGAAACATTTTCCAGAGTCACTGCTCTCAGCAACCGGCCAATTAGTTATGGGGACACACTGTGGCCTATGCATCGAGCAGGGCGATTGAATATTGTGTCGGGAATTGATGTGATGGCTGGAAGCCAGGAAGACTTGGAAAATACCCTGAATTCCCGGGTGGCACAGATTGACACTGTTACTCAGGTCTTTTTTTGCGGTAAGTTATTCTGCGGGATAACTGTTGCACCATCACATCCCACACATCCGCTCAAAACCGGACATTAACCTTTCTGGAAGCATACAAACATAATGCCGATCCGAATTTGGAGAGCCAGGAGAATATGGAAATGTTGCTTCGGGCTGTTCGCGCTATCGAAGGGCTTTCTCCGCGTCTCTCTTTTGTCGTCCTTCCGACAGGCACCAAGGCAGGTTCATACTCTGTTCAATATAAATTGACATACAAGACTGAATTTGGACAATGTCTTGACAGGAATGACATGAGCTGATTTCAACAACAGGTCTACGGGGTACATTTGGTCCGAGATTTTCCATTCAAAGATCAGCTCCCTCTGGGCGAAGATCTCCCGCGGATTCCGGAGCCATACGCCTCGCAAATGTTCTATTATCATGAAATTGACGCCATAAAACAATTGGCTGAGGGAAAGAAGTGGACATATTGCGAAATTCGCCCGGATATCGTGGTAGGTAGTCCCCTGCTCGAGCAAAGTAGAGGTCGTGTTGACGGGACTGACGGCTGTTTCAGGTGGGCTACGTTCCGAACAACAATATTTACTGCATCGCACAGACCCTCGCAGTCTACTTGAGCCTTTATATATCGATTGAGGGTAAAGGAGCCATATGTCCCTTCCCAGGTACCGCGGCTTCCTGGAAGGCCAAATTCAATTACAGCTCCCAGGACGTCGTCGCCCGCTTCAGCATATTTGCCTCCTTACATCCAAACATCACCGGCGGCCGTGCCTTTAATGTAGCCGATGCGCCTTCACCCACCTCGTGGAGCGCTCTGTGGCCGGCCATATGCGAGTGGTTTGGCTTGCAGGGTGGAAGGCCGGATCCACATGGGACCCTACAGCCTTCAGCATATATCCGCCAGCACGCGGCACGATGGACAGAGTTGGTGAAGCGCCATGGCTTAAAAAGCGACGTTTTGGATGTTGAGACTTCCAAGGGCAAAAGCGATTACCAATATCATTTGATGACCCAATTTGACTTTGACCGGACCTTGGATCTGAGCTCGATGCACGATGTGGGGTTCCAAGATTTTGTTCAAGGTCCGGCATCCTGGTGGACGACCTTTGAGAGGATCAGGCAGGGCAAGCAAATTCCGTAGTCAAAATATATCAATTGTGCGATTCAAAGAGGTGTCCATCAACCAGATACCAAGGGACAAGGTGAACCGACGACATCTTTCGCGTCGCTCTTCACATCATCGGCCAACGCACAAACTGGATTCCTTTGAACAGGTTCTCTTGAAATTCAGATGACCTTCTTGCCAGACATGGTGAAGGGAAAGTCCAGAAGTAGTGTGGGAGGCCCGGATATTCGTCACACAATACCGGAACCCTACAAACATCATGAGATTGGTGCTCTTTTTTGACGTGGTCAAGGGAAGACCATCTCACCGTGCTTTTTCCAGAGCAGTTTTGAGTAAGATGCCATCGTCACGCAGGGAGTCTTTGCCCGCGACTGCAATGTAGGTTCTTGGAAGATCGTGAAGCCTGCTATGTAGCAGGACCGAAGCATATGGATTGGAAGGATCGCTGACATACGTATCTGAGGTCAATGTTAGTGAGCTCATTACTGATGTGAAAGGCCATCAACAGACCCCAGAATCCTCCTGGCCCGGCCATCGCATCTGCCGTGTCAATTGGGCAGTCGGCTTCTTCCTCAAAAGATCTGTACAGCGATGAATATTCCAGAGGAACAAACTTGGGATGTACCGTCACCGGAACCACTGCAACCAAACCCCTCAAAATTGAGCCTCGGCCCCTGTCAATGAGTTGTAATGATGAAGCAATCGCGAGATTAGCCCCCGCCGAGGCTCCAATTATAATCACATCGTCCGTAGTAGCTCCCAAGCTGCGAGCGTTCGTTACAGCCCACTCGATCGCATCAACGCAATCGTTCAAAGGCAAAGGGAAACGATGTTCGGGAGCAAGACGATAGTCAACTGACACGACGACAAGGCCAGATCGCTTAGCAATCAAGCGAGGTTGAAAATCTTCGCTATCGAGGTTTCCCATCGCCCAACCGCCCCCGTGCATGTAGACAGCCAGTGGGATATCTTGAGACCCAGGCACGATAGAAGGCATGTAGACCCGCACCTTGATGCCTCTAGGCTCAACAGTGCGATCAACAGACTGCACCGAGGTATCTGCCTCGGGAAAAGTGAACTTCGAAGCTAAGTCGCCACTGAGGGAGGACCACTCCTCTAGGATGTTTTCCATAGGACTGTGGAGCTGTGGACGATAGCCTAGCTGCTTCTCGAACTGTTGTCACGGAGAGTCACAGATTAGCATAGCCACTCAATGATGAGAACAGAGCTGGAGCGAAGGAGAGACGACCTCAATCCATTCCGGAGCAAAACCTGGATGGTCCATGCTGGTACGATGCACGCAACAGAAATTACTTGGCGAGCTGCGGTCAATCCTTTGGATAGCCCCCAGCTTTTCCTTTGGAGACGCGATAGAGGATGGAATTTCGGCACGGACTCGAGTTGAAGCTGCCTGCCTGCCTGCCTCAGGTGCCTGCCTTCTGGCTGCTATATGAGTTTGCGGTGGTTAACGGGCCGAATTCCCGTAGAGAGAATTGCCATCGACACTTCCTGGTTGTCGAGAGTAACAATGATGACCTAGATTAGTAGCGCTAATCTCTTACGCTTAGGCTATGATCATCCACCCGAGGTAATGATTCCTAGGAAACTGGCCCATGCCTGTCTAGGTGCCTCCACACGAACACCGTGTGCGGGGTTCCTAGCATGATCAAGAAGCCAAGTCTTGACCTGACTCATTGAACGTTAATGATTCATGATTTGAAGCACCCCAGATTGTCTGAGCGGGGTAAGCCGAGGATGACATACATTTCGTGGGGGAATTATAGAGCTAAATCTCGGCATTTGGAACCCTATTAGTTAGCCTGCCGATGTCAACACATACAGTTCAATTGTGCGCGGATGCTGCTTTTGCTCCAAAATAGTCTTACCCCGCAACCGGCTCGAACGGTAGAAGGGTGGATCCCCCCCTCACTTCGGCTGGAAGTTGCTTCCCCGGACGACTCTCTTGGCCACGATGGGGGCTGTCCAGTATGAACAAATGAGTCAACAACGCGTTCAGCTCGTGCCGTCTCTACCGATGTATCTCTGAGCCAAAGGTGGGAAGCATGACTCGGCCTGTGAAGTAGGGCCCCGGGTCAAAAGCTTTACAACTGGAGTACTGCTGACCGAGTTGGCCTTCCCCACACACCGTGGGGAGCTGACTTACCTGTCAAACTCCTTCTACTTCCTCGGCTCCGTAGTCTCTACTTGGGTCACATTCGGCACGGGGAATATTCATATTCAAGAAGGCATCTATTACTCGCATCAAGTTGGCAAGGAGATTTGCGCTGGAGAAGCCAGCCAACTGACAAACTCTAGGTGGTTGATAAGCAAAGGCCGCGAGGCAGAGGCCACAGCCATTCTGGCAAAGCACCATGCTGGAGGCGACTCCCACCATCCCCTCGTTCAACGCGAAGTCATCGAAATCCGCGAGACTCTCAAGGTAGTCGGCAAGAGACGAATCCTGGCTTTCTCTGCTTCGAACCCCTGGGAATTGCCGACGAACAGCGATTGCAATTATGACCGGGGCTTGGTGTCAATTGACTGGCACCCTGATGGCAGGCTACTACTTGACACTAATGCTTGACACGATTGGTATCACATCCGCAACGAGCCAAACTCTCGTCAACGGCTATTTCGGTGGCTGTCTTCGATTCTGTATGCGCTAGACCCATTGACGATCTCCATACCTGTCGTACTTTCCTCTCATAGTGGCTCGATGCTTGTGGACCGTATGGGCAGGAGGCCTCTATTCTTAGTCTCAACCGCGGGTGAGAATCCCACTTCCACGTCAATGAAGCCAGATTGAAACTCATCTCTTTAGGGACCCTCATAAGCTACGTGATGAGACCGCAACCTCTGCAGTCTTTGCAAAAGACAATTCTGACCATCAAGCGGCGCAATCTGCTGGGTGAACATGATCGTTGCATATCCCGTCGAGATATTCCCATGTACGGCCTCTCCCTTACTTCCGGAATAAAGACGCCGACGTGGCATTGTCAAACTTCGGTCCAAAGGCCTCGCCGTCACCCCGGTGGTCAATTATTGCTTCAACTTTGCCGGTCTTTTGTGAATCCGATTGGCTTGGAAAACATTGGCTGGAAATATTATACGGTCTTCTGCGTCGTCATCTTGGTCACGATTTACTTGTTCTTCCCCGAGACGCAAGGATACAGCTTTGAAGAGATTACACGCATCTTTGACGGCGAAGCTTCTGCAGTAGAGGATCGAGTAGTGGGCCAATCAGCATTTCAAGAGAAGGCCGGAAATAGGGTTACACAGGTCGAGGACCTCGAAAAGTGAACCTGTGAGCGAAGGTATGAACAGATGCTGTATGGGCACATTGCTTTACCTAGTTACTGAGAATATGTGCGTCTAAGTGGGTGACTTGTCATTCAAGAGCGGCCCATCTCTCAGGGTATCTAGTCTACTTGCTAAGCCATGTTGAGTGTGCGTAATGCCATTTGGATCTGGCAACCCAAAAAGCATAACGAACCAGGCAATTCTCAATGTGACATATGGTGGTGTCAATGTAGTATTTCAACATTTTGTGATCGTGTAAGGAGTCAGGGTTAAGGTCCATCTATCGCTTCCCATGCCTCAATGGCCCAATAGCATGTTGTGTTCAATGAGACCCATAAGACACCTCAGCCGAGGAGACGCAGCGCTTAGTAATGCTAGAATCCTCCTTTGACCAAATCACTGTTATTCGCACTGGACTTGGATTATGTTGCTCGGCTACTCGGAATGTGGATCATGAATCATTCATTCCCCCCTCCCGCATCTGGAATGATTGCTTGCGCAGAAATATCATGAATGATTCATGACTGCAACAACCACGGTCATAGGATGTTGGCCACAGCTCCCCGTATGTTCCGCACAGATTGCTATATTTTCTGGAGGTTGACAAGCTGAGCAGCTCTGAGCAGCAAGAACTCAGGATTTTCATCTGTGGTCAGAAAAGATGTCTTGGACAAAGGATGTTTCCAGCCCCAAGGGCGCACAGGAGCGACTTGCTTTCACAGTCGGGCTACCTTTCAGCTTTGTGAGTTGTAAGATGCTCGTTGGGTACTCAGTTACGGCGCTGACGATTTACACAACAGGTTTCTTTATACATCCTTGGCCTGATAGTGTATCGACTGTACTTTCACCCTCTGGCAAAGTTCCCAGGTCCCAAACTCAATGCTATTTCATCTGTAAGCCAAACTTCCCCTGGGCTGCCATGCCCGGCCTGCAACGATAGTTGCTAAGGTGCACACCAGATTCCGAGTATTCGGGCCCTTTTACGGGGACGTCTTCCTATGGAGAATAAATTACTTCACGACATTTATGGCCCAGTGGTTCGCGTATCTCCTAATGAGCTTTCATTTAACACAGCAGAGGCTTGGAATGACATCTATGGCCATCGGCCGGGCCATGCCAATTTCCACAAGAGTGCTATTCATGTCGGCGCCGTTGATCCTCTTCCCAACGCGAGTACGTTGACAATGGCCGATGACGAAACCCATGCGCGGCAGAGACGGGCACTGTCTCATGCATTCAGCCAACAGGCCTTGATGGAACAAGAAGATATTCTTCTGACATATGTTAACACGTTTATCAAGAAGCTCGGAGATATGTGTGATCGAGGAGAGAGTTTCAACTTGGTCAACTGGTACAACTTCACGACATTTGACATCATCGGTGACCTCGCTTTTGGCGAGCCTTTTGGTTGCTTAGATAAGGGTGCGTCTTTTGGCTGCTTACTACTGGACTGAAGCGGTTCCAGAGAGGCTAACTCTTCTCAGGCCAGTTCCACGAGTGGGTCGCACTCATTTACGAAACCGTCAAGGCTGGCGCAATGGAGCAAGCAACACGCCGATTTGCTGAACCTGGTTCGACGATGCAGAATTTTCTCGTAAATTTCATTCCCAAGGACAAGAAGGAGAAACGACGTAATCATTTGGCCTGGAGCCAAAACAAGGTTCTCAGGTAGGCCCGCAGAGTCAATGAGCGTTCCCATCGAACCAACCATCTGACAGACACTTTGTCTAGGCGACTTGAGAACAGCAAGCTCCAGCATAAAGATTTTGTTTGGTACATCCTTGACCAGCAGAAACGGGGGGCAATTTCACAAAATGAAGTTATCGTTAACGGGGCCCTTTTCATGTAAGTATCCATTTCTCGCCCCATTGCTCATATCCCTAGCTTAGCCAATTCAGAGTGGCAGGTAGCGAGACTACGGCAAACGAACTTTCAGGGCTTACAGCTCGTCTGCTTCGATCTCCACGTGTGTACAAAAAGCTCTCAGAAGAAATACGAGATGCTTTCAAGACCGAAGACGAATTGGTCGACGAAAACCTGGCCAAGTTGCCGTACCTGACAGCTTGTCTGTCAGAGGGGCTTCGGGTTCACCCGCCTTTGCCCACGGCTTTGATGCGCACCGTTCCTAAAGACGGGGACACCATTGATGGACATTGGTATGCAACCTTTCATGACTCCTCTCTTTATCGCCGAACCTGTGGCAAGAACAGACAATCCCCGACATATACTTACACCTGAAACAGGGTTCCAGGTGGTGTGCACGTTGGCGTTGGTGGATGGGCCGCGACCCATAGCAATTTCAACTTCAAAGATGCCGACGAGTTCATTCCTGAGCGATGGACCGACAAGGAGTGGGACAGCGATATTAAAAAAGCGAGCCAACCATTTTCTATCGGCCCTCGTGGCTGTATCGGAAAACAGTATGTGCACCCTTTGGAACCCGCTGATATCTTTCACTGCTAACTTGATGATAACGTAGCCTGTCCTACATGGAAATGCGCCTAATCCTGGGTAGACTGCTCTGGAATTTTGACATCATTTCTGCGGACGGACTGCCTCAATGGGCCCCAGAGGGAGAAATGAAGTACATGCGAGCTTTCAACACATGGGAAAAGCCGGACTTGAACGTGATATTGAAGCGAGTGGAGAGGTGAAGGTCAATTCATCTGTAGGTAGTACAATATTTCCGTCAGAAGATTGGAAAGGTGCACAGCCATGTGGTCTTCGTCGACCACGGTGTGCTCAGTCTACGCCAGAGAGGACCAACAAGTTAGGAATATGAATTGTTTCAATTTACTTTATTTTCTAGATTGAGCCCAGAGGAACAACCCAGCCGAGGCCTTGACAGTAGATTGGCCTCAATCACGCAAAGATGTGCGCTTATCCAGAGGCTCTTCCATGAGAAGGCAGAATACGGCTCAATTGCGGACCGTGGCCTTCAGTCCAGGAGATTTCAAGCTGATATGCATGGAGACAAGCACTGCGATCACCAGAGGACGGCTGCCACGAGTAGTAGTAGTCTCATTAAGCCCATCTTGGCGAAGATTGCTGCAGGCTACTAGCACATTCCAGCTAGTCTGGCATTGTCCCTCGACCGAGTCAAACCCTATACTCATTTCCACAGCGTCCAGCTCTGCTGCCACGAGGGTAGAACAGCTGTCCCAGTTAGGGCGCAATCACGTGACATCACGTGATCATACCCCTAGCATTCTGATGGCAACGAGTCAGTTACTATGCCCTTGGCCGTTTCTTCACTAAGCCTGAGTAATTGCTCGTCTCCTCTGGGTCTGGTGGACTGCGAGCTTTTGTCCAATGTATCTTTTTTACCTTCCTTACATAAGGAATCAAGTTTTGTCTTTAAATTTTGCACCCCCTCTTGTCGCTGGCTGGTGCACAGCCGAGTCCATCAAGTAAATCATTCAAGATGGCTAGTGAGCATTCTGCTTTCCGCCGCATCCCCCCTGGAGTTAGAGCCAAACTCTCCCCAAAGGCAGTGGACACGATTTTGAAAGTGCACCATTGGGTTGAGACTGAATGCATTCCGGCAGAACCAATAATGGAGGCACAACTTGAGGGAAATCGTTGGAGAACGCAGCCGCTAATGAAGGAGCTGAGAGCGCGAGCACACGAGGCTGGACTGTTTAACCTGTTCCTGCCGAAGTCATTTGAAGAGAGCCCAGGCCTCACAAATTTGGAGTATGCATGCTGTGCAGAAATCATGGGAAGGTGTTTTTGGGCGGCAGAGGTGTGTATGATCGCTTTTCTCTCTAGCCGGGGTGGCCAAGCTACGTTCAAGTCTGAAGCATGACTAACGCATTGGGCACTCTCCAGACTATGAATTGCCATGCTCCAGAGACGGGAAACATTGAGTTGTTGGCAAAGTATTGCAATCTCGAGCAAAAGAAGAAGTGGCTACAGCCTCTCCTAGAGGGAACTGCAACGTCGGCCTACTCTATGACGGAACCAGACGTGGCTTCTTCAGATGCCACCAATATCTCTTGTCGCCTCAAACGGGAGGCGAACGAGTATGTCATCAACGGACGCAAGCTATTCGGGGGATCCCTTGAGAACAAAGACCTTACATTCTATATTCTCATGGCTTGCTCAGACCCAGAGAATCCTGATCCTTTCAAAAGGCATTCGATGATCATTGTGCCTGCCAACTCTCCCGGCCTCACTATGGTCAGAAACATGACGATCATGGGGTATGATTACGCTCCACAGGGCCATGCCGAGTTCGTGTACACAAACGTTCGAGTTCCAGCAGAAAATCTCATCTTGGGAGAAGGAAGGGCGTTTGAGATCGCACAGGGCCGGCTGGGTCCAGGCCGTATCCATCACTGGTGAGAAATATCCTCCACTCTGCCCCTGGATGGAGACAGTGAAGTTGCTGACGAGCACATGATGAACAGCATGCGCCTGATCGGACAGAGTGAGCGTGCCTATGAGATGGCTCTAATCCGAGCAATTGACCCACAGAAAAAGCCCCGGGGAAAGTTGATCGGGCAATTTGACAGCAATATTGAGCGCCTCGCGAAGATGCGAATCCAAATTGACACAATGCGATTGGTCGTCCTCAATGCGGCCGAAACCATGGATCTCCTGGGGAATAAGGCAGGGCGTTACGCCATCGCGCAATCAAAGATTCTCATACCGACCATGGCTACAAAAATCATCGACGAATGCATGCAGATGTATGGTGGACAAGGCCTGACGCAACATACGTTCTTGCCTAGCGCTTGGACCTATGCCAGGTTTGTGAGGCTGGCTGATGGGCCGGATGCTGCTCACCGACACCAAGTTGGCAGGGAAGAGTTGAAGAAGGCTGAACAAGTCAGAAGACAACATGAAGGATATCAGGCGAGATCCAAGAGCCTGGCTGCCAAGCTGTAGGTGAGCACATGGTGAATAGCGAGCTCGAGCATCGAAGTCCTTGCAAGATCGTTCAGAGCGTGTGCTATTCTTATCACAAGCTGGGTCACATCATGCCCCAACGGATTGGAGCACATGTAATTAGCAATCCGTCGACAACAAGCCTCGGCGCGCCCTCATGCTGGCATAGACGGGTTCATCTGTGCTGAGAAAGATTTATAGATCTCTATTAACAGAATGCTACGACCGAGGTGCTACTGATATGTTCAGACGATGACACGGTTATGGTAAGATGACCGTGTTAGACGGTTTGCTAGAGAGGGTGAACAATTAGGCAGGGTACGACTTTTCTATTGAGCTAACATTCTGGCGAACTGCATGCACGACTTCCGTCAGTCTATAGAAGCACGGGCAAGAAGGATATGGATGAGTTTGGTACCCGGCTCCTTTCCAGACACACCGCTGAAACACTTATGGTCGCAGGTCTGCTTGTGGCCTATCGCCGTCATGACAGACTGCCTTTGCGGCTTCAAAAACCCGCTCAAGTAAATTCTCTCCATGTCACCTCTCGGTTATTCTACAGACCAGGGGTGATCAGACGCGCGGATATAAGTGCTCAGCGCCTCGACGTCCCCGCTCTTCGTCGCCTTCACATCCCCATTTCCAAGGTAGGCAAATCTGTTGCCAAATCGAGGTCGAATAAGATAGTCCTCGTACCGTGGATCTTTGATAGACTTGAGAAAGTGGATCGTCTAGACAAAACGTTGCCGTCAGCTGGCGTCCATAGACGTCGTAAAAGAGCAAAGCCATCACGGAAATGATGCGTTGTTGAGTCTCACCGATCCCGGCCAGAGATATATTCTTCCTTCCTGTTTACCATCCTTGAACCTACACATGTCATCAGCGGCGAACAAAGTCTTCTGTCGGTCGATTGTGCCATTCGGACTTACCAGCTCCTACATTCCTGTTTCCAGACGGTCTTCTTATGATACTCGTCGAAGTGGGCGTACAGATCATCCACTGCTTCTTGCTTAATCTCGATCGCTTTGATTTGTTCTGCCTGCATCTTGTCGGTAATCGTAAGAATGTACTCGATAGTGGTCTCGATGCCGGGAAGCAGCGTTCCATTGGACCACGTCGCTCCCGGGCCGACAATGGTGAAGAAATTGGGGAAGTGAGGAGTTGAGATGCCCATGTACATGCTTGATGATTCTGCCGTTAGTGACTCTCTGTGGCCGGATGCGTCACTGGTCTGCTTACTTGACTTTATCACCCCAATCTTCTTGAATCGTCTTGCCGGAGGCATTGACAACGCGGAACGCCGGCTTGAATGCTGGAGAGAACCCGGTTGCACAGACCAAGATATCGAGGTCATGTTCGCGACCATCTGCAGTCACGATTCCGCTTGGTGTCACTCTCTCTACGTTGGAGAATACCGGTTCGACGTTCGGCTGGACGAGGGCCTCGAGGTAGCCATCTCCAGGTGTAATTCTCCGGCACCCTGGTGCCCATTTGGGTATTATAAAATCTTTCAACTGTTGATGTCCAGGTCCAATGCGCCTGATAGGAGTGTGAGTGAGATGCCTTCTTACGGGATCTTGGGGGTTATGACCTGTTCATCTCTTTGGTAATGGTGTCTCGGAACCGATTGCTGAGTTCGGAATCCTCAATGTACATTCCAAACAGCGTGTTGATTTCGGCTTCAATCTTCTTTCTGAATTGGAGATGGTAATTTGGATCTTGCTTGAATTTCTTGACGTCGTCCGCGGTGAAGTCATACTGTCTTTGGCCTGGGTTGTCGTCTGCGCCGGTGGCGAGCTCAGACTGGAGAACACCTGCTCCAAAAGGCGGCGAAATGTATGTCGGAGACCGTATAAACACCTACAGACCACAGATCAGCGAGAGTGGCAAACTGAGGCAATTCCTAGTTAACGCACGCTGAGTTTCGCCACAACCTTCTGGAGTTGCGGAACAATCTGGATGGATGTGCTCCCAACGCCGATGACGCCGACTTTCTGGTTGACAAAGTCCACATCGTGGTTCCAATTTGCCGAGTGCATCAAGGGGCCACCGAAGCTGTGTAGCCCTTCAATATCTGGCCATTTCCAGGTGTTGAGGATCCCTGTTCCGTTGATAAGAATATGCGCCCAGTCCTGGCTTGTTTGTTTCGTGGTTTGGTCTTCAATAGTGATTTGCCATATTCCCTTCTCCTCATCCCAGCGCGCCTCGACCACCTTGGAGCTGAGCTTAATATAGCGATGGGTGTTGTAGCGATCGGCAAAATTTTCAAAATACTTTTGAATTTCCGCGCCAGACGCAAAAAACTGAGACCAGTCCGGCTTGGGGTCGAAGCTAAACGTATAGAGGTGCGAGGGAATGTCGCAGGCAACTCCGGGCTATGAAACTCGTTAGTAAGGGCAGTCTAGAAGTGTAGACAACCGGTTTATTCACGTATGTATTTTCCCACCAAGTGCCACCTAAATGAGGATTCTTTTCATATAGAACCAAGTCCCAGGTCCCGGGTTTCAAGATTCGCTCCGCTTTATACGCAAGGCAAAGCCCAGAAGCGCCGGCCCCGACGCTAGCAATCCGAATCCGAGGTCTTTTAGAGTGATATTGGTCCAACACATGATATGGGCTACTGGATGCCTCTGTGCTTGGGTACTCGGCTATATCGCCATTCAGCTGGCCGTTGCTGGACATGCTTGATACAGACACCCTGGGACCACACGCTGAATAGCTGTTTGTGATTGTGAACCTTGGACGTCAAGCTGACCGTAGAAGAGAAGTCGCCAAATGGATTAAAGAGCACAAACAGTGAGGAGGTACCGAGGCGCATATAAGGTGCTCTATCAAGCCCAAGGCGCCCATCGACAGTACGAAGGTGGGTCTTGACATTCAACGAGCTAATGCTCCCACTGACTCAGGTTTTGCGAGAACTGCTTTTCCGGAAAAACCATTTCCTCTCGGTAATCGTCAACTTCCTTCATCAGCTGACACCGGAGATGACTTGGAGTTTCTTTAACGTGATTGTGGTATCAAAAGCAGTTACAACGTCACCTGTCCTTCTAGCGAACATTTAGCTTATCTAATCCAGAGTGATGCCCAGCGTGTCTACCGCGTTGGAATCAAGGAGAGAGTCACGTGAGATGTCCAGTGAGTCTTGGTGGCTTTGTTGGAGGTCGCATGTATGAGATTTGGTGTTGGGAACACAGGCAGTGTGCACTTCATGAGCGCTTGGCCTCCAGCACATCTTCATCACCATCGTAAGCAGCATCTTAGATAGCATCAATCAACCATCTACTCTGTGCCTGGTTCATCATTTGGAACGTCCAAAACTGCAATCATAACTTGGCTGCAATCTTGTGCGTCTGCTCACGACCAATTCGGTCTGCATCTCTTTGCGCCCATTGCCGCATGATTTTCCGCTGTATTTTCCCGCTTGCAAGTTTTGGTATTTCATCCACAAAGACAACGCCTCCTTGAAGCCATTTATGTTTGGCAACCCGATCTTTCATCCATTCAATGATATCAGCGTCGGTAACTTTTCCAACAAATTCCTCCCGAAGAACAACATATGCACGCGGCCACTCATTACCGTTCCTGGTTGAGATTAGAACATATGATTTCCATCCGCGAGGGAATGACTGACAGTGTGATCCCGACAACAGCCGCATCTGCAACACGTTCGTTCTCCAGCAATTTGGCTTCCAGCTCGGCCGGCGCGACCTGTAGTGCGTTGACTTTGATCAATTCCTGTGCAAGTCAGCGCCGACGATATCAAATGTTCCGCCTCCAGAGAGGCTTATTACCTTTTTCCTGTCGACAATCCAAAAGAGTCCTTCACCATTCCTGATGGCGATATCTCCAGTTTTAAGCCATCCATCCTCATCAAACAAGTCCATCGTGGCCGAAGGATTCTTCCAATATCCGAGGCATGCGTTGGGGCCTTTGATGTAGATTTCCCCTCTTTCCCCATCACAGACTTCGCGCCCTTCGTCGTCTACTAGCTTGACTTCGCTGTTTGGCAGCAAATATCCCACGCTGCCGGTTCCCTCAATCATCCCTCCTGGAATGGACATGCCAGTGCAGGTCAATTCGGTCATCCCCCAACCCAAGGTAAACTTGAGTCCAAAGCGTTGGGCAATCCCCTTTTGGAGCTCGAGAGGCACTGGTGCTGCCCCACAGACGATTTCTCGAACGCTGCTGAGGTCGTAATTCATAGTTTCGGGTCTTTTGGATAGCATAACCAGAATGGGAGGAGCTGTTTGCAGATTCGTAATTCTGAACTTTTGAATCACGCCCAGAAATCTCTCGTAATGGAAGCTCTCCATTATGTAGACTGGCACTTGTAGCTTACAGGCCATGAGAATGGTGTAGAGCTGGCCATAAGCGTGGTAGAGTGGTAAAAAGCCAACCCAGCGTTCGGGAGCACGGGGAAGAGGAGTTAGGTGATAGCGGATAAAGGTTGTTTGCTCCACGTTGGCAATAATGCTGCTGTGAGAAACCATGACGCCTTTTGGTAGTCCTGTAGTTCTATAAGTCTATCAGTTGCCAAGATCAATTCGCAATACTTGGTTTACCTTCGTCGCAGGACAAGAGCCCATGAGAAGAGAGAATGTCATAACTTACCCTGAAGAGTAATTAATCGTTGCGATTCTGTTTCTTGCCTCCTCAGCCCGATATGCGTCCCATTTCCAGGCCTCGCCTTCCACTGCACTCCCCATCAGTGTTCGCCAGTCTCTCACCCCATCTACAGCCGGAACCTCCCTTGCTGAATCTGAAAACAAGAAAAGCTTGCGGTCGGATAATCCTGCTTGCGACACGGCCGCACGTGCTGTCTTCAGGAGCGCAGGATGCACAAACATGGCTTTGGCCTCTGAATCCACCATAGTATGGACTAGTTCCTGGACCGTGTAGGAAGGGTTAAGGCCTGTAAACACAGCCCCGTATCCCACAATGGCGAGGTAGATGACAGGGACGTAAATATGATTTGGTGTGAATATGGTCACAACATCCCTGGGCTCGATCCCTGACTTCTTAAAACCCGCTGCCATCCTTCTCACCATTTCCAGAAGCTGTTTAGGGGAGAGATTGTGCGTCGGGTCTCGTGAATCGATCCATATTGGCTCGTTGGAGGGTCCTGACCCAGACGCAAAGAGATATGTGAGAATGTGAGTTCGGGGAAGGTCGAGATTGGCGAACGGCGACTTGCTCGGCATGATGGCTAAAGAAGGATTGATGGCAGTTGCTATAATCCAAAGGCCTAGAATTTTCGAAAAACCATTGAGCGAGCAATCTGAGGGGGATTGAAATGGAGGTACCTTGTCTCGGAAAATTATGATCGGAAGTCCGTCCGAGTCGAGACGATGGGTTCAAAAGGCTAAAGCTGGGCACTGACTCATTTAATATGGGGGGTGGGATTAGGGACGCAACCTACTCGCCCAACTGCCCGTGTGTCATGGCAATCTAGTCATTCGGAAGTAGCAGCCTGTGAACAACATTTTTCTCATATCGATCATAGTCCATCTCCCCTAAAGCGCCACCTCTAGGGCTGCATAGTTACAGCCGGAACATGTCTTGCTCGGATTGTCTAATGGTGAGCGTGTCGTAGGTCTCCCAGTTGTAGCCAGTGGCAGTAGATCACCTCCGTCCTGGATTCATAATACAGGCGAGATTGACCCAACCTATCACAACGCCATGATTACATAGATCACGCCAGTCTCTATGGCAACCACATCTTTCTCAAAAGAGTACATACCGCACCTTTCGTTTGCCAGCCTCAGGCTGTCAAAGTCTGTTCCGAGCGTACTTCAAGTCATTCTGGTTTCCAACGGAGTTGAGGTGGACAATGGCTCTTTCAATATGACCTGCTCTCTCTGCTTCAAGCTATGCTGCTCATTGGAACAGTCGAGCCACGTCGTTGTGCGCCGTGGAGGGTAGAGAAATGTGTTATGCAACTGTGAAATAATTTCTAGTATCTCGATGACTTGAGAGCGGTTGTTGAATACATAAAACTTTGGCCGATGTTCAATGTTTCAAGGTGCGATCATGAATGCTAGCATAGTCACAGTAGCTCAAAGATTGAAAGATCATCGTCCGATTCGCCGCTGGCACCGATGTCCATGGGCATAATGTAGGCGCCAATAACGGCACTAGTGGTAGACACCTTGTCTTTGATGTCACCTGTATTTGGTTTCTCGTGGCCCATGATAAGGCCTGGTTGCTCGACCTCCCAGCGAGGCGGTGGCTCCATCGGGGATGCGTATTCACTGTCGACACGGGATTCACTATCCATGGACCCATATAATGGCTCGGAGCGGCTGAGAAAAGCTGGCAGAATCGTCGTGTCAATGTCGAATTCATTACACGGCCGGGTCGATGGAGTGGGTCTACTCGACAGCAGCCAACTAGACACCGACTCTTGTATTGCCTCGTCAACTTCGAATCCTGCTCGTTGTTGGGAATCTGAGCAGCAACCTCGACAATGTCCGCGTGCACTCGGACACTGAGAGAGCGAGGTGTGTATTGGCGCTCTGTGGTGCTCAGAGCCACATTCCACTGGTTTTCTTCCGAGTATGAGAGTGACACATATTCGGAGGAAGCGAAGAGGTCTCGACCAGTTGCTCCATTCAATAGATGGTCCTTGTGAATCGGCCAAGACAGTCAAAGCATGCTGGAGAAGACCGAGGCTGAGTGGAGGTAAGCAGGTAGATAATCCTGCTTGATCAAGACGTTCGACGATGTCGAGGATGGTGCTGGTATTCATCTCGATCTTGAGCTTTGACTGTTGCTGTTCAAATGTCGAGAGCCTAGACCCACTCAGACGGACGCTCGCAATCGTCATAGACATGCTGAAATACATAATGGCCACTATAGACTGGTGGAAAGCCAGTAATTGCTGAGTAGGCTCTGTGGATTGCCAACAGAGGCGGAATCTGGAGGACTGTGCCATGTCTCGCCACCATGCATCGAGGACGTAGCCGTAGTGCTCAGCCATTCTGTCAACCGGTCTTTTGGAAGTGGCGTCTGCGTCCGTGGCCGAATTGAGCCTGTCGCTATCTGAAGCGGCAATTTTGCTGAGATTGTGTGATGCCGCCAGCCCGTGGTGAATGTGTCGACTCAACTCAATTCTGACGATGCTGATCTCTGCCAGCTGTCGTTGCAAGACAGAACTTTGTATAAAAACGCTCTGACTCAGCTCAGACATGACTTTTTGGTCGAACTCAAAGTCAAAATCCTCCAGCGTGGGCACTGCGATCCCGCTCTCGGGGATGCTTCTTGCATCGCAATGCGCCAACTCGAGGCAGAGAATCGTAGCCCGGGAGTAAATACACCACCATAAAAGCCTGCATTGTCTCACCATTCGGGGAGCCAAAATGCTATAGATTGTCTCTTTGTGGAGACCGAGGTCTTGAGCAGTCATTAAACTGATCTCCATCCAGTACCTCTGGCCCTTCAGAGTCTTGGAACCGTGGTCATGAAGAGACATGAGGAGAGTGGCTTGGGCCATGGTTGAGCGATCACACTCATATCCAACATCGTACAACAGCTGTGAAGTCTTAGTCGTCTTGGAAATCATTCGACAGTCACCCAGCGTACCTTTGCTCTTTCAAAGAGACATTCCTGAGCATGTCTTCTTGACAAGAATCCAGATTTGCAAAAGGCATGCTCAGCGAGATACAGCGAACCGACGAGGAGTACTGCGTGCAGCAGTAAGAGACTGACCTGATGGCTTTCTGTATCCTCCGCAATTGCTCCGAGAAATTCGGCGAGGTCAAGAAATGGAATTTGCGGGTGAGCCCAGTCCACATATGATTGTAGAAGGCTTCGCAAGAGGGCTGTATTGGGTAGAGTCAAGGCTTCTTTGGAGTGAAGGAATTGGATACTCGCGGAGTCTAGGCTTCCACTCCACAGCACATATGCTGGCAGGGACTCAGGCCGAGAGCTCTTCTCAAAGTATTCACGTTCTGTTTCATTATGGATACCAGGTTGGCATTTGCTTCTCCAAGAGAGAAAGACAACTCACCAATAGCAAGGTTTTGTCTCGGAATTTGGCTTCGCTGAACCTTCACCGGAGAACTTTCTACATCATCGTGTTTTTGAGCATGCTGTTCGGGACAGGTTTCGTGGGCGAAGATGAAGTTGCCATCATGAGCTGGATCACACACCAGAGTGAGGGTCTTTTGTTTTCTTCTTTTGTTGGGGCCTAAGAGGCATGGTATGCCGCTATGGCGACAATTCGTACAAGGCGCTCCAAACGTATGTCGGTCACATCGGACTTTTCTCTCTCGGCATCTGATACAGGCCTTTTTGGCCCGTCTCTTACTGAGCGGTAAGGACAAATAGATATCGTCATGACGTGCCGTAGGTCTCGGATTCATTGCAGCGGCTTCGATGTTCCGACTTTTCAAAAAGATACTTGGTCCCCAGCGGTGCAGCGCTTACAGCCAAAAGGGTAGCAGCCTTGCGGAGGCGCGAGAGAAGGTCCTATGCTGGGACTCTTCCTGGTCGTTATTCCAAGGTCGGGGTGATGGCATCGATGGTTGCGGGCTCCGCCTGTCACCAACCTGACTAGGCGATTGAGAATTGGCGTCATTTGAATCGTCATAATAGAAGCTCCTGTGTTGCCCGGTCGGAGTTTGAGCTTCTGCTAGGCTGCATTACCCATGGAGCCAGAAGCTCTCTTGAATGTGTAAGGGACATCCGGTCCCCTGACGGGCCGGGACTAGACGGTACATGACTCATGTCCAATTAGCAAGGAGCTGTTGTCTCAGCAGTGACGAAGTCATGCACACCGCGCTCGGAGCTCGGATCGAAATTTGGTTTCGACAATCAGCTTTCAGTCAGACAAGTGTATCCCGTTGCTTGAACCAGAGGCGAATTCAGTGCTTCCCGACTCATCGTTCTGTCGTCAATATCGACTCCAAATGTCTCGGTTTGAAAACTTTCCAAACCTGTTCCGTTTAGATGGCAAAATTGCTTTGATCACAGGAGGTAGGAGGTGACCTCCCTGAAGATATCTTTATACCAACGTAGCAGCTAGGTTCTCGAGGTATTGGCCTCCACACCGCCACCGCGTTTCTTCAGGCTGGGGCAGAGCGAGTGATTCTCGTTGCGAGAAAGGCAGACGGACCCAACGGACTGCTCGAGGCCGCCAGGAGCCTCAGAGAGGTCATTCCGGACTCTGGACATAGAATTGTCACCATTGCCTGCGACTTGTCAGAATTATCAGAGGTGGAGCGACTCGTACGTGAAGTGCAAAAGCTCACCCCCAAAATCGACATTCTCATTGCCAACGCGGGAGCAACTTGGGGAGGACCTCTCGAAACCACGCCAGACTCGTCAATAAGCAAGGTTCTGGATTTGAATGTTCGGAGCATTATCAACATCGTTCGCCTGTGAGTCTCTCGTTTGGCGGACCCTTTTCTACGCCAAATAACTGACAAGCGTGTTGCACAGTATCACCCCGCTCCTCGAGCATGCAGGATCATCAAAAGACCCGTCACGAATAGTTATCGTGGGTGCAATAGCTGGGTTTACAGTGCCGTTTACAGGGAAGAATGGTACGATCGTGTATGCGGTCTCCAAGGCAGCAGCACATCATCTAGCACGGAATCTGGCTGTGGAGTTGGCCCCTCGAAATATAACCTGTAACTGCGTCGCTCCTGGGTTTTTTCCGTCCAAATTGGCAAACGGTATCATCGGCATTATGGGTGGGATAGACAATATGGCTGCTTCCAATCCACGGAAGAGAATCGGCACGCCTGAAGATATCGCTGGGGCAATGATTTACCTCTGCTGCCCGGCAGGCTCTTTTGTCAATGGCGCAATTCTTCCTCTCGACGGAGGTAACTACCTGCAGTCAGGGCTATTCACAAAGCTCTAGAAACCAGAATGGCATTTTGATGACCTTTTAGACGCAGCTGAGTAGGGAAGGGACAGCAACTTCGCCATCTACAACACAAGACTCTAGATCAGAGTTCTCCTCTACATGCCATTTTCGGACATATGTATTCACTGGTAAATCACATTACAGAGCTTCATAGATGATACTTCTCTCATTGGATCAATCCTAGGTTGTTGCCAATCAATCCCCAAACTCACAATGTCGCGGAGATTGGCCAACCTCTGTAGGTCCGGTTATAATTACCTGTCAGACGGCCCGAGTTTCGACAGTCGTAGTCGAGAGGATGTCACCCTGCCCACCAATAATCCCACCCAGAACTCGAGACGGCCCATACAAGAGACTCAACAGGGAGTGGCTACTAATGTTCCTTGTCACATACCGGCTTGAGCCGTTCGACCTCGTATTTTTCTCAAGGAGGAACAGCAGTGAGGAGGGCCTGCGGAACGAATGCAGCCGGTTGGGAGCCTCTGTTGGTGCTGTTGAATTGGGTCTTGTCGGCAATTGCAACAGAGGCAGATGAATTTCCGCTGCCCAATCTTTGTACAGCACCGGCTAAGCGATATCCTATACGCCAAGACTGACTCTGCTAGGGCGCTATGGTTTAGGTGGCCATAAACTTGCCGCAGGCAGGTACTTGGCTAAGGATGGTCACCCAGTTTGAAATCTGAAGTTGAATAATATCTACAACAGCACCTCAATCTGTGGGCTGGGTAGAGTGCCACAAGTTCATCTCCAACGCAACAGTCTCTGCTGAACTGAATCTTTTGCACTGCCCAAGACCATGGGATCCACCACTGAGATACCATTTGATTTCGACCCACCATCCAAGGAACGCCCTGCGATTTATGGGTGGCAGAATTCAAATGAGGCAGGATACACCATCAACGAAATGCCCTCGGGCATCAAACGACCGCTACGCATCATTGCCGTCGGAGCAGGCGCCGCTGGAATTAACTTTGCCAAATTTGCTGACGATTACTTTGAAAATGTCGAGCTGACGATTTATGACAAGAACGACGAGGTGGGAGGGACATGGTGTGAAAATCGATATCCGTAAGCACCCCGGACGTTTGTTTGAATTATCAGCCGAGCTAAAAGCTGGTACAGTGGCTGTGCATGCGACATTCCATCCGTGACATACCAATACACTTGGGAACCAAATAACTGGTCCAAATATTACTCAGAGGCTCCGGAGATTCATGCATATTTTAAAGGCATTGTCGACAAGTATAACCTTTTGAAATACATCAAGCTGAGGCACCGCATTGATCATGCCGAGTGGAATGACGAAACTTCAAAATGGAGGATCAAAATAACCAACTTGGCCGATAACTCCACGCGAGAGGAAGAATGCGATGTATTCGTTAATGGAGGTGGAATCTTGAAGTATCTCGCAAACCTTTTCGATCGGGTCAGTACGGGCGCTAATAAAGCAACAGTTATTGGCAGTGGCCTGACATAAAAGGCCTTGACACATTCCGGGGAGTTCTGGCTCATACCGCAGCATATCCGGAAGATCTTGATCTGACAGGCAAACGTGTTGCCGTCGTGGGAACAGGATCCAGCGGCATACAGTTGCTCACCAAAATACAACCGCAAGTGGAGAAGCTGTACACTTGGATCAGAACTCCTACATGGATGACGTCGGGCTATGCCTCAGCACATGCTGGCCCCAATGGAGCCAATGTTGAATGTGAGTGCCGTGCACCTGGCAGAAATGTTTTTACTGAATCAAGGCAGATCCGCAAGAGATCCGCAATAAGTTTGCCAATGACCCGGTGTGGTATCTGAAGTACCGCAAGGTTGTTGAGACAGAAATGAGTGACTTCATGGCGGTCCACAAGAACACGCCTGCAGCGAAGGCGGCGCAAAAGGTGAGATCAGAACTCAAGTGTCGGAAGAAAGCCTGATTGACCACGTCCCAATAGTATGCCGAAACCGAGATGAGAATGAAGCTCAAATCACGCCCCGACTTGCAGGATGCCCTGATTCCAAAGACTTTCCCTGTCGGTTGTAAGAGACCAACGTAAGCTTGCGTTATTTATTTACTCTCATATTAGCCTCTTTGCTAACGGACTCTACCCGTCAGGCCCGGTAATGGATACCTCGAAGCGCTCATCTCGGATAACGTCACTATTTATCCCGGCCATGCCCTGACCGAGATGCGTGAGCACGCCTTCATAGATCCAGATGGAAATGAACAAGAAGTCGACGTCGTGATTCTTGCCACCGGATTCAATACGACGTGGGTTCCACGGTTTCCCATCGTGGCAAATGGAAAGAACTTGCAAGACATTTATCGGCAGAAATCTTTGGGTTATCTTGGGCTCACAGCACCCTATATGCCGAACTACTTCACCTTTTACGGCCCATACGGTCCCTTGGGTCAGGGCAGTGTGTTGCCGATGCTCGAGTGTATGACTCGGTATATCATCCAGGTGGTTGAAAAGATGCAGATTGAGCATATCAGATCCATCACACCCAAGATCGAGGTGATTGACGATTATGGCGAGCACACAGACGTCTGGCAGAAGAGGATGGTCTGGGATGCGCCCTGCCGCAGCTGGATGAAAGGTGGAATGCTTGACGGAAAGGTGATGCTGTATTGCGGAACGAGAGCACAATAGTAGGTTCTGTCAAATACGCTGGACCTTGCTAACATTTCACAATAGCATGGAGCTCATCTCCCACCCCCGATACGAGGACTATGATATTAAATATCTCAGCCGCAATCGGTGGCATTGGCTTGGGAATGGGTTCACCCAACGGGATGTGAATGGGCAAGACATCACCTTCTTCTGGGGTCTGGTTGATGACGTTGACAAGCAGAGGGATTACGACGTCTAAAGTTCAGATATGAATCACTTTATGGTGTAGGTAACGAGTGGTTGAAAGCTTAGATACAAGGTGTCTCTGCTAGAAACTTGTCATGGGGAGTCCTTCATTTCAGCCTTGGTATAATCCGTGCTCAACCAAGCTTTTCACAGACCCGCCTTACACGTGAACTTGAGGTCCAGTTGACAGATACATCGCACGGGGATTGCGAAGGCATGCTCCAGAAACAGGATTGGGCCAATGATAAATAACTCCGTATGAACTCAGTCTAGGTTCACTTCAACGGGCAGAGCCTCTCGACTCGCATGAGCAGAGCGAGAACTTGATGTAAAATCCAAACATATCTGAGAGTATCATTGCCTGAGCGCTACATCAAAAAGAGCGGACTGAAGGCCAAATCCTAATTACAATAGCTCTCCAAGTCACTCATTGACACAGTTAAGGTTGTACACCACTTCCAACGTGGTTTCAGCCCGGATTTAGCATACCCGGCCCCCTTTGTCTCGAACCCGAAAATCCCGCGTCTCGCAGGCTTTGTGTCTGCCGGTAGCCAACACGGTTGCCTTCAAAAGCCTTGCGGTAAAGTGAGTCTAAGTTATTTTAGCCCCTGAGGTTGCTTCAGTATTTGGAGAGCCACCACGAACAAGCTTCAATACGTCTTGCGAAATTATCGACCTGTTGAGGCCTGGCGACTCTCTCTTACGACTACGGCCCTAAGACCCCTCATCCCTTCACAGACACTCAATCAAAATATACAGCCCGTGAAGTACTATGGGGAAACATGCTATCGTCTTCGGAGCTTCCGGCATCCAGGGATGGGCATTTGTAAACGAGTTGCTGTGTGGAGAGGATACAAACGAATTCTCAAATATCACAGCCCTGACCAATAGAGCACTGCCGCCGGAGTATACGCTTTGGCCTGAGAGTTCTCGTCTTCGGCTTGTACCTGGTTTGGATTTGGTGAATAACTCCCGGGAAGAGCTGGAAGACCAATTTAAGAAAAAAGTCCCAGACGTTGAATCTATCACACATGTCTATTTCTGCGGTAAGTACGAACCTCCCGCAAGGGTGAAGCTGACCAGGATAACGCAGCATACAAGTGGATCGCGAATCAAGCCGAAGAAGTCCGGGTTAATACTCGAATGCTAGAGTACGCTATTGGTATCATCGATTCACTTAGCCCAGCTTTGCAATTTGTCGCCCTCCCTACTGGAACAAAGGTGAGCCACAATCGATGAGCATTACGAACCATGCCCACGCTGAGAATCATCCAGACGTATGGCATGCATCTTTTGAAGGACGGCTTCCCCTTCAAGGACCGACTACCTTTATCCGAAGACCTCCCGAAACTGCCAGAGCCACAGGCGCGGTTGTTACTGTATAGCTCTCAAGTCGCGATGATTACCAAGCTCGCCGACAGTAAAAAATGGACATGGTGTGAGGTGCGACCAGACCTTATCATTGGCTTCGTCCCCAACAACAATCCTCATTGCCTGCCGCAAATCCTAGGCATCTATCTCTCGTTGTACGCGCACGTCGAAGGACCAGGCAGCAAAGTTCCATTTCCAGGCTCCATGGGGGCATTTACAGCCAAATTTGTACCGGCATCTCAGGACATCATTGCCAAGTTCTGTATATTTGCCTCTCTACGACCTGACCTGGCCGGCAGAGGCTCGGCGTTCAACATTGGTGATAGAGCAGAGCCAACCTCATGGTCTAGCATCTGGCCTATAATATGCTCTATTTTCGGACTCGAGGGTATTGAACCACGGCAAAACACATTACCAACTAGTGTCTATATTGAGAAGCATCGCCAGCACTGGAACAGAATCGTCGAGGAGCGACATCTTCGTTCGGGCTTTGTGGACAATAAATTGGCAAACCCTGCCATCTTTTCTTTCATGACCGGCCTGATGGATTTCGATCGCCAATGCTCCTTGGCCAAGGCCAGGAGCATTGGATTCACGGTGGAAATTGACGAGAAAGACGCATGGTCGACGGTATTCCAACGGTTTAGGGATGCGAGAGTTATCCCGTGCAACCGGGCCCCTGATATTTGATCTCATCGTGAATTGATCCAACAGATTAGCAGGTTTTGAAACCGAGCACTTGCGCTCCCGCTTCTCGCATTCTGAAGTTCCATTCGTGGGTGGATATGATCGGTGGATGGCCTCCTGTGACAAACGGAGCTCACTCGGCAAGCGACATGACATCTTGTTCTACTGTATCAACGTGACTTGCCAATCAGTCTGTCCAAAACTCAGGGCAACAGTGTTCGTCACCGCTGTAGCATTGTCTGAGAGGTGGCTTGAAACATCCATTTAAGAATGCTTACTAGTTGGAAGCAAGCCTAAGGGACCAAATGAAATAAAGCCAGCCATTGGCATGTGTCAAGGTAGCAGAGTTGAAATTCTCTGGCTCATCAATAGCCCTTGCGTCTAGCTAGTCTAGGTCCAAGGCGTCGATGATAACGAAGGTGAACCAATAAAGTTCATGGTCAGCTGATTGAGGCCATCACATGTGGTCCATGTGGTACTTGAACGCTCCCAGGTAGTAACGATATTACTGACAGCCTCATCTCGATGCGGATGCGGACTCGCAGACTGTATGGGCCATCAAAACTGCTGCCAATCATGCTGCAATCATGATAAGTTGCGTCCAGTGATGGAGCGACGCCAGACTGTCACATTGATGTTGGATTATTTTCCCATCTGGTTCAGTAGCTGGGAGCTGTCAAACGCCGGGGGCCTGAGACATTCCGAATTGGCGATTGCCTCTCCTTACGGAGTGTCGAATTTCTGTTGTCGTGATGCGGGCCCATTCCCGCTGGATTTCCGACTCAAGTGAAATCGTCATTAGGCCGAAGGGGACCATACTGAGGACCAGAATCAAGAGAATATTGTCGAGCAGCGAGGCCGGCATTCGACTGAATGGGAAAGGAACCAGCTCCATCGACGGATTCCAGATCTCTGAACGGATCGCCATTATCCAGATTTTGGCGTGAATTGGGATCGAAAGCCGACCAGCCTGTGAGATCAAGGCTGTCATCGTGGCTGTTCAGGTATAAAGGATCGTAGAATGCCATTTGCCCCGGTTGTTCTATCCACGACCTGGGCCGAGAGAAGCGAAGGTCGGCTCCGAATACATACTCCGGCACGGCCTCTAGTGGCGTCTCCGTCCGTGACGGGATATTCAAACGCTGATTGCTGGTGAAAACGTTATCCAGCCGATTATTGATGGGGTTAGATGAATTTTTCCATGAGCAGCCGCGAGATCCACCTAGACTGTTTGGTCCTACAGATGCCCCGTTCAGATTCGGAGAGGTCATCAATCTTTTCTTTTTGGAACTGTGTCCTTTGGCGTCATTGATCGTGGACTCATTGGCACTTCGTCGTGCGGGGATTGGGGAAGACAATAATTGGCGATCATCTGAGTCTGGTTCTATCAAGCTCTCCCAGTCGTTTTCCCGCAGAACAGCTTCCAGGACAACAATCATCCTCTCAGCCGTGCAGTAGGCGGACCGCACGGACCTCAGGGAGTCCATGAGCCAGCGCAGATGTTTCAGGGCCTCAATTCGATCGTTTTGCTCCTTTGTGTTTGCAATCCAGGCAATCAAAACGCTGGCGGCGGTGCTGGCGTGGTCAATTCCGGCAATGAATATCTGTCGCCCGTTGTGACTGTTGTGGTGATGCTTGACAATTCGAGAGAGTCGGATGGCACCTTCAAAACAAATCTTTCTCGACGCCGTCGAAAAATAGTTGCGTCCGACCACCTGTCCCGCTTCTCGAAGGGGGTCCGTGTTTTCGACATCGAACGGCGCGTCATATCGCGCAAAAGGCCGATGCAAAAGAATAAGGAGCGTATAGTACTGCTGACTGTGTCTTGAGTAAGTAGGGCCGTCGGAGAATGGATGAACCGTGGACGCCACTTACTACAGGAGAAAAAAGCCTCCAGGTGCTCTCTTGATATTACTCGGTTTCCATCTGAGTTCCTCGGGTAGGCTGGTATACCAAGCATCTAATTCGCGGTCGATGCTCACCATCGTCCGATAGGCGTCGGCATCCAAGGTCCTTGTCATGTGCTCCATGTTCTCCGCCATTTTTCCCGCGAGAGCCATGAGCGGGATCAAAGCTTGATAGATTTTTGTTTCAAATGTGGTTGGCATTTCATGTGGTGGGGTGGAGGCACTCAGAACTGACTCATCCAGGTCGGCCGCCCTGATGGAAGGACGACGGCCCAGAAACAGAGCCCAGTATCTGCAGGTAGCACACTCAGGGCTACTGGCTATTTGGGGGTGAGGACGGCAAAATAACTCACTGGTCAAAAACCACGCAAGCCCACAGCACTACCCGTCGAACCTCAATCTCTCTCTGGGAGAGTCCAAGGTGAGCATAGTCCATGTTCAAGCCCAGGTCAAACGCCTGCCGACACGCCATTCCTGATCATAGTGGTCAGTTCCATCAGCCAAGAGAGGACGTGCGGCGCCAGCCAAGAAATGACTCATCAGCACTCACCGGTGTATAACCAACCACTGTTATCCTTACCCGCTGCACACGAGATATCTGCCAAGACAAGGAGAGCCTGGACTGTTGGTATACTTGGAGAAACGTCCAGTTCGTGGTCCAGGAGACGCCGCGCTTCACGAAACAAAATGGTTTCGGGGCCTTGCCCGATGAGAAGCCGTTGCATATCCGGTCGCTCCAGGTCCGCGAAGCGGAAACCCATGGCCAGGAGGCAAATATGTAGGAATCGGCTGTAGTAGGGGCTGTTGTTGTTGGCTTGGTCTTTGCCTTCGAGAAAGGCACTCTTGGACACCACCTGGAGAACACTGTTGTAATAATCCCAGTATAAATCCAAAAGGTAGTCGTGGGTCCCTCGCGAAAGCTCTTTGAGAATGTTCTTGGTGGGATGTTGTGAGATGTCCGTGCGGGGAGGTTCGGAACCATCGAGAGATCCATAAAAGTGGATATTTGTGGTTGAGCCAAAATACCGCAGTGATTGGCTGCGGCGGTCGTAGCCCCAGTGGCCCTGGGTGGACAAGATACAATCTAACAAGCTGCGGTCCGACTGCAATGATGCTGGTGATGTCCGGGAGGAGCATGGTGATCGCACCGGTGAGTGACTGTTCTCTTCCTGGCGCGATGTCAGGGAGTCAGTTGGGAGCTCCGACTCCGGTGAGACGGTGGAAATAACTTCCTCCTCTGTGGCCTTTGTTGCGAGAGGTAAAAGAGCAGTTTCCTTGACGGAACTGTTGTCGTTTGGAAGTTCCGGAGACCTTGTGCTTTGCTGCTGCCGCAGGATCATGCTCTCCAAAAGAGCGACGCGTTCCTTGAGCGAGCTCACCTCTCTCCGAGCTGTCGGACTAAGTCTGTGTTATTTGGATGAAGCAACTTTGTGAGTTGACATAGTGTCATACATACCATTTGCGACGGTCGTCATTGAGAATGACGCATTCTAGGTCATTGCGCCGGCAATTATCGCACGATTTTTGGTTCTCACGAACAACGCACTGCTTCACCTGTAAGTAGCCAATTCAAAAACCGTCCGCCACAGACACATGGAGGGTGCCCGATAACGTGCATGCGGATTGCTGCACAGAGTGTTGGGCTTCACAGCATCATACCTTGCTTCGTCGTGCGCGACAGGAGGAGCAGGCCACGGACGCCCTCGCTCGTTGCCGTGTGTTGGCCCGCCCAGTCGACCGAGCCGGGTCAGCGTCTTTCGATGCTGAATCCTGCCGAACGTTGACTTCCATTTCCATACTGTTACTCGACACTCGATCGCGGATAACTGAGATCCAAAAGCGTCTTCCGGGGAGGAAGATTCTGAGCTAAGAAGGCGAAGATGATGTGAGAACCGGAAAGTGGATTTTTGGTGGCAGGTTAAAGCGGTCATTCCAGAAGCGACTGACAAAGGCGGGGAAAAGTGGAGGTTGGGGCCCCGAATTTGCGGGGTGGTCAATGACAAAAAGCTAAGCCTTCACGCTCCTTCCTCTTCCTACATCTCTACGAGCCAGAGAGAAGAGAACAGAGGGCATCGGCGGATTCCAAGTGGACTATCGTAATATCCAACGCTGCCAATCAAACACCAGAATGTTGAACCAAGCAAATATGAACTGGCTAATAGTGGATTTGCTACTCAGCGGCGATGCTATCCCGTGACGCCATTGCCTGTGTTCACAGGACAGATAGCTGGGGGTACAGCTTACACGACTGCGCTCAGAAGGAACAGCCCAGAGCACTCCTTCACAGACCATGGGCCTTTCTCTCTGTCGAAATCCAGCCAAGACTGAAACCTCCGACCTGGTGCCCCGGCTTGCCGTGGGGTCAAATTGAGGCCGGTCACTTTCTGCGGCCAGCGAGCTAATGCAGGGTTTCCCCCCCAGGATGTCTCATTGACTCAGTGCTGACGACAGTACTCGGCAACAAATGAGTGGAGCGAGTCATTATATCTGCTGGCGGAAAATACACAACCTATTGGTCTCCGCTTTTCCGACAGCAAGCCTGGATGAGCAGTAAAGTGCTGAAGTTTGTTACATGAAAAGAAAACGTGGAGCGAGAAAGACTCCCACTCAGGCAGTCATAGGAGCGACGCAAAGCCTGAACCCCAATAACTCCCACTCCTTTCGTCCAGTACTATGTCATCCTAGCTGTCTGAACCCGGGGCCACAAAAGTGCGACCGACCAAGGTAGAAGGCTTTATTTCCTAGAAGGCAACCCCTCATCGAGTCTCTCGGACTATCAATAGGCTGTTGCTTTTCCATTTTGTATCGTCGATGCCGGAAATCGAATATACTAAGCGCGGGGGACGGATATTTGACTCTTCAGGGAATGCCTGGTTCCCCGCTGGAGGTAATGTAACGTTATTAGATTTGTACTAACATTACACCATCAAGTTTTTGGGGGGAGCCTTCACTAGCAGGGACCCTGTCCACGCGGCCTCTCCCAAGACCCTGGAGGCGCTCCCTGGCCTTAGAATTGGCGGGGCTTTGTAGTATGCGACTTCGT
>Ga0255336_100572_pt1 | contig 50922 bp, 52 predicted proteins | sample MeOH1_35cm_T3_17_FD_189102 | JGI IMG/M metagenome (GOLD analysis project Ga0255336, IMG submission 189102) | Sandy soil microbial communities from University of British Columbia, Vancouver, Canada - MeOH1_35cm_T3_179 | ecosystem: Engineered > Artificial ecosystem > Sand microcosm > Unclassified ... | reverse complement strand
CCCGACGAGTTTGCGGGTCGCCATCCGGACTTCCATACAGAAGCGGTGAATTCGTTCCTCGCCTTTGCAGAAATTGTCAATCTGATTCCGTTCGAGCCATTTTTTGGTCATGTCGATTTGAGGATCGGACAGTTTCTTGGGCCCCCCGTGCTCCGCGGCGGCCTTGAGAATGCTCATGGTGTCCACCCGGGGCTGGTCGAAGAGCGACGACGTCGACGTCGCCGTACTCGGTCGGCTCGGACCCGGCGACTCTCGTTTGTCCGATTCGGCCCGTTTCAGGGCGGAGAGCGCCATGTTATTCAAGGCCACCGAGATGTTTCGTGCATCTTCGTAGGCGTTGGAATTGGTGACGTCCATCGAGTACCACAGCTTGACTCGGAGCTTGTCGAGCCGACCCGACAGTTTGGACATCTGCGTGCGCGCCTGGCCGTACCATTCCTCCAGAATGACGAGTTGGGATTCGAGGTGGGAACAATCATCGGCACAACGGGCCTGAGCGGTGCACAGTTGATCTCTCATCCACTCCAAGACCTTGGTGTCGTCCCGCGCCAACACCGTCAGCGGATAATTCGTGCGGAGAAACTGGAGGGCATTGTGCCAGTACAGCGCGGCCACGTTGTCGGCTTTATTCTGGGCCATGCGGATCTGCTCTGAAAACAGGACCGATACGCAGACGTCCTCCTCCCCTGGGGCCTCGGTCCGGAACCCGGACTGCTGTTGTGGACCGTCGGACGAGAACTGCTCGGTGAGCAAGCGGACCACGGCATGCTGGGCAGGATCCAGCTCTTCGGGTTCCAGGAGCCACCACCAGCCATCTGTGCCCCGTCGTGGTGGTTGTCGTTGTTCAAAGCCCGTCGTCGGGTCCCGCGGGTTGCCCCCTTCAATGACGAGAGTCACCCAGTTTTCTTGGCATGGGTGGATGTTTTTGGACGACTGACCGGGTTCCACGACATCCAGAATGCTCCGGAGGAGTCGGTCGAATTTGTTGCTCGCGCGAGAGTATTGGGCGTGGAAAGCCGAGAGAGAGGAGGACAGAAAGAAATCCCACGAACTGGAGGTATATATGTATTGGGGACTGAGCGCTTCGAGGATGTGGGCGATATCCGCGGCACAGAGGGTCACAAAGGCGGGTGGCGGCTCCAATTTCGTCGGCGTCGGCCACGGTGGGTTCGAGGGCGTGATCAAGGTGTATGGGTCGACGCAGTGATCGTTCGGGACCAATTGAGCAATCATCTTCTCGACGCAGAACCGGATATGAGGATCAATTTCTTGTAAAGGCCTGCCACCCATGGTCAGTCCGGCCACAGAGGAGGGGAAAGGGTGGTACATTGGAGTGAAGACGTCCCAGGCTCGCGCATTCGCGCGAGTCCACACTTGGTGCAACAGATTGGTGCGCGCACTTTCGCTGATGTGGAAATCGAGGAGCATCTTTTCGTCCTTTTCATCCCCTGTCAGCGGATCACGATGCACGGGGAAAGCATCATTCATCGCCATACCTCGGGGAACGTAATGGTAATCCTCAAGAAATTGCTCAAGAACCACTGAAAGAATTGACCCCGAAATTGACTTTGTGCTTCGATCGACGAGACCTTGCCCACAATGGCACAGCCGAGCTGAAGGGCGCCCACCGGGAAGCCTCCGTCACTGGATAAGATGGCAAACAATTCGCCCACGGCCGAATCAAAAAAATCGCGTGCTTGTTCGGTGTCGAACGGGCTCACCGCCGATCCGAGCGGGGACTCGACGTGGGACGACGAATTGTGCACCATGTCGAGCAAGAAGGCGCCCCGCTGCAAAATGCTCATGAGGAACAGCTCGAACCGGTCCTTCATCTGCCACTCATACAGCGTGGCGAAACCACTCAGCACTTGGCCAATCAGGGCCTGATACGCCGGGTCGGCATCCATCATGAGGGTGGCACAAATCGTGGACCAAGTGGACAGCCGGAGTTGGCTCTCATGCGCGGAGACATCCTTGGCTGGCCCGTAAATGTTATAGAGGAGAAAGGAGAGCGGATTGGATCGTTCAAAAGAGGACGCGTACTCCTCCAGTCCTTTGGAAAACGCCTTGATGCGCTTTTTCTGCGATGACCGTCCGCGGTTATGTGAGAGCGAGGTCAAGACCGATTCCGCCAGATCCTGATAGCGGGGAAAGGTCGACAAGGCCGAGATTCGCGCCGGAGACATGGCCTTGAAGCGCTCGACGAGAAACAGAGGCTTGCTCCGGAGCGTGTGGATCAACTCGATGCAGTCCTCCCGGGACGATGGGGGCAACTGGGACCAAAATGATTCCGCCCCGCCGTCGCCCGGCGGCGTGGGGAGCTCTTCCACGCCGTAGGGCGAGTCCATGGCCCGAATCTCGTGGTTCCACTGGGAAATACACAGGTCGACCAGGTCTTGCATGTGCTGATGCACGCGAATGAAGCCGCTCGTGTCGGCGTGTCCCGAAATCTCCACCAGACCGTCATGGATCCAGGACCCGACGCGCTGGAGCCGGGCGGAGAGCGCCACGGCTTTTTGCAGGTGTCGTTTTCGATGGGCCAGCATCCGCTTGCGGTGCTCCTGGTGCCGATGGGAACGCAATTGTGCGGCAAAGTCCTCAAAGTGGATGCGCAGGTGAGCAAACGGGAGCTCGCGAATCGACCGCTCCCGCGGCATCATGACGGGGGTTTGCCCGGTCGACGACCGCGTCGCCGCGCCTCCCAGCGGCGGCGTTCGCAGATGCTGCTCTCGTTCACGACTCAACCGGTCGACATGACGGCGCACGCCCCGAGCAGGACGGAGGGACGGAGGGTGCGAGCGCCCCGACAGGGCGGGCTCTGACGGTCCAGGATCGGACATAATCTTCGCATCGTCTTTCGCATCGTGGCTGCGACGGGCAGCTGAGGGTGAAAGGAGATCTGCTGGCGCCAGCACGAATGAGCAGACATGGCCGCAAGCCGGCGAGGAAAAAGACTCAACTACCTTGACCTTCCACAGACCCGCCGTCACGGAGCAGGTCCCGTGTCATATGCTGGAGCGTTCCATTCCCGTGGCCATCTGCGGTCGAGTCATGGGCGGCCAGGATGGCTGGACGTGAGGAAAGTGATGGAGATGATGCCAGAATGGGTGAGGATGTGAGCAAAGGACTTCACATTGGCCGCGCCGCCCTGCCGTCCCAAGGAGGACTATCGTGCTGGGCGAGGTGTGACGCGAGCAGTGCCGCTGTGAAGTAAGTGAGGCGCTGCTACCAGGTACGAAGCACGGGCTGCGGCGCGGATCGCAGCTCACTAGCACTGTAATCGATAAGTCAAATGCGGGGCGAACGCGCTCCTCCTGTCTAGGCCAGGGAGCCAGAGCCAGCCTGAGCGTCCACGATGGGGGAGGAGCGTGCCATTCAAACGGGTGCTGAGATATAGACGCGAGAGCGTGTTGGACTACTGCGCGTATGAGAGTAAAAGACAGTCGCTCGTTTGCTCGGTGGCCGACTAAACCCAGCACACATATGACTTGCAGGGACTGAGGGAATGCCAACGAATGCATACGCGGGTGCATTAGTGGGACGGCCTTTGCTGGCGGGTCAAAGACGCATCTGCAAGACTTGTCTGTTTCTCGATTTGCCTCGAGTTGTCCTCGATTGCCTCGACGTGCCTCGACGTGTCTCGACTGGTCCTGATTGCCCTCGATTGCCTCGACGTGCCTCGACGTGCCTCGACGTCTCGACTTGTCCTGATTGTCCTCCACGTTTGCCTCAACCTGCTTCAACTTGGCTTTGATACATCCCCCTGACAGCCAGTCACGGCGCGGGCCCACCAGAGACGCTCACCAGGCGGACTGGCAGTGCCGAGCAGAGAGATCCAATCCCCAGCTTCTCGCCACGGCTTTCGACGGCTGCCACAGCTTCCACAGCCACGGCGACGATGAAGTGGCACACATTGAGAGCCGCGGCGACCGCTGCTATCCACCGTCTCACCGGCGCGGCGACTCTTCCACCAGTGGCGAACGATTTGACGGCATGGCTTGTTCGCGGACGGTCCATCATGCTGCAGAACATGGTCTTGCCCGTTGCCCACCGCCCTAGCAGAAGCGGCCACGTCAAGCTCGGAGAATGGCACTGACTGGTCGTCAGACGAGCTGCACCTAGGCTCATAGTGATCTCAAATCCGAAGATCGCCAGCCATGTGTCCCGTCCACAAGCTTACCGTCAAGTGCCACTTGGCTGCAGCTGCCGGACTTGCGACACCGCCGTGATGCGCTGGCATTGCATGTTGTGAATCTAGTCCCTCCGCTGGAAAATGTCATTTGAGCTTTTCTGCATATACCGATCTCCGACCTGGACTCGCTCGCCACCCAAGTCCACGCAGGTCGGCGACCTTGGTCATGATTTGTCGTGACCCTGTTTCGATCGGGCGGTGTGACGACTGTAGGGGTGGAGCTGAACCGACCGAGATGGTTATATTACGCTGCCCGTCCCGTGGCATCGTCCAACCGCCAATACGTGGCCCGGCTAGATTTTTCGACCGCGAAATGGCACGTTCAAGTTTGTCAAGTTTGTCAAGTCGTCAAGTTTAAGTTCGTCAAGTTACGCTCCTAGCGCAAAATGCTGCGAGAGACGTCGACCTCTGGACTCCATCTCAGCTTGATCATGACCTGCCTCTGCCCGCGGGACATGCCAACAAGATTCCCTTTCCAAAGCCTGACGTGCGATCATGCTGGACAAGTGACGGAAGAGACTGGACCTTGACTCTCTTATTCGATTAACATAGCCAGGCCCGGCAAGTGGAGACGCCATGTCTCACCAGAATCGTACTTTTGTGGAGGAGACATTGTCGGTGTCAATACCACATCCATCCATCGATCCTGCGAGGCACCTCCGTCCGACCGACGCGTCCACCGACCTGTCACCGACCTGTCCCGACCTGTCCACCGACCTATCCACCAACCTTTGAACGCACTCAGGTCTGTGCTTCATTGCAGCCGTTCAGATCTGCTGATCAGTGGCATCACCGGGAGATCCGGCTTTCACGAAACTGCCATCGCATTGATGCGCATACAGTTCACAGACTCGCCCAGTTCAGACTCTCCAATTCAGACTCGTACAATCGACAGACTTCCCGTCTTCTGGACCATGGGGCTGACTTGGCGGAAGATCAGGAAGAAAGTCGGACAAAGTTTTCCAGTCTCCACTAGGCAGGGCAAAGCGGATATCGCAATCCTTACGTACAGCCGTGTGGCTGAACAGATGGCGGAGCAGTCGGATGGGTGGAGCAGGCCAGCCAGCGGAGTCACAAGGCAGGAAGTTCTAGCATCCCAGCAGAACAAAATCAAAGCATGCAAACTTGGACTGTCCCGGCTCAACAGTGTGTAGCGTGGCAACTCGGTTCGATGACAGAACGGTGATAGACAGCGGTCATCCTGAGAACAATAAACTGAGGCACCAGGTGACGTACTCGTGGGTGGGACAATTATTCGATTTTGCTAGCTTCAAGACTAGGTTACTGGACCGTGTCAGTAGTGATACTGATCTGTGCAACCTTTGAGCTTAGTCAGTGGGCAATGTCGCCTGGGCATGTCGCATTCTTAACGGTTCCTGCGGACATCGAGGTGCCATTCCAGTGTGTCATTCTTCCGGGGCCCGGTGGCAGGGGGAGGGGTTGCGACCTTGGCCCGTTCACTACTGGAGGATTCCTGACTCCCCTTTATCATTCATTTTCAGCTGAGACCGTGCGCAACTAAACTGGTTGTGGCCAAGGTCTGGGCTTTATCGGGGTACCGGACCACTGACCGGCCTAGGTCCTCTCCATGCTGCCCTACTGGGATACTACACATCTCCAAGCGCAGGGGCCCGGAACGCCCTATAGGTTCAGAATGCCCGGATAGACTGTCCAGGCCAACAAGTTCATCCCTTGTACACACCGCACCTTGCTGCATCCACAAGGCTTGCCTGCTCTCCCCCTTGGCAGTGGCCCGGCCCCTGGCAGGACGACGTCGTCATTGGTCCACCGGTCCTCGCTACAGGCTCATTAATAGCAAATGTCCGCGAGGGGTTAGTGATACGAGCGGGAGCTGTGTGCAGCACGGTACTGTACTCCGGTGAAGCTTCGCCATACTCCAGCTAGCAATACATTTACACCGCCTCTGCCCACATCCAGGGCGAAGCCAAAGCTTGCTTCGACCACGAGAGATTGTCCTTTGACAACCGCCGGATTTGCGGACTGTCTAAGGCTGACTAGCTCCGCCACGAGACTGCCCACTCCATCACCACCAGCAGGGCCGCCGCCGCGGCGCCGGTGGCCGTGATTTCATCCTCACCTTATCCTGACTCCCCCGGTACCACTCTTTCCCATGAGCGTCCTGACCATTTCTGGGACCACTATCCCGGATCCCACCTACCAATATTCACGCGTTGTTGCGGTCACAGGCTCGCTGCCATATCGCCCGGTGCTGGCCGCAACCGCTGCGGCCGCTCCCGCTTCTGCTCAGCCAAGTTTCACCCGGCCGGAAAGGAAATCCTACTCAGTCACGACTGCTGCTGCTGCTGCTGCTCCTCCCACCACGGCTCTCCAGACATACGCGACGCCCTCCCACCGACATCACCACTCCAGAACCATTTCTCAATCCAGTCGACTTTCAGACTCCATCCGTCCGGCGGCGCCGTCTTCCAATTCGCGCCCCACCGCCTGGCCTCCTCGGCCGACCGCTTCTCATTCCCGTCAAAACTCTGGTTCCAGCACGCTGAATATGCACCGCCAGAGCACGACGGCCTCGACCATGACCGCTCCTCGCCGGTCGACGTCGTCTCGCTCCACGACGACCAGCAGCTATCCCGCATCCTACGTGGCCTTGATGAGGAAACAGAAAGCGACAGTGTGGTGCGATCGTGCCCAAAGTATTGATCCTCGCATCGCGGCCGCCCAAAAAGCAGCCAAACACCGGGCCGCTCTCGAGGTTCAGGGAGTCGCCAACTCAGGCTCCGCGCGGACGAGCACGTTGAGCTCGGGCGGTGTGGTGGGCAAGATCCGGCATGGCGGTGTCCCCAAAGCGCCAGGATACGTCCCGGCGAACTTGAGTGGTGCGGGAGTGCCGATGCGATTGAGCGCGAACGAGATGCTGGCAGACGAGAACGAAGGACGAAGCCTGGGAGACAACAGCATGATACATGCCCGGACGGGCAGTGGCCGGAGCAGCACGAACAGTATGCAGTACCGCAGTGGGTATCCACGGCCAGACCAAGGACGATTCAGTAGCACCAGTACGCCGTCCAGCGGAGGCGAGGGCGGCTCCCCGACACGGGAGCCCATTCCCGAAACGGGCGAGACGGCCCATGCGTCCCGGGAGAAGCACGACGATGACAAGAGGTCGACACCGTCGGCGGACCGCGAAGACTCTTTCGGGGACCTGAAAGACCTGTCGGGGCCTAGTTCGGTGCAGCAGGCCATGCTTCAAGTAAAGAAAGCAGACGACCTCAGACGGAGAGGGAGCGTAGACGAACGAGCAATGAGCATGAGCACCGGTGTCCGGTTATTCGTGGCCAACCCCGACGTGGAGGATTCATGACAGCAGTATTTGGGAGCATGGGAGGATTCAACATTTGGGTCATTATGGAATGAGCGTCTGCAGCGGTAAAGCGCCCATCTCGGCGGTGTCAATTGTACATACAACATCCTCGTGTCCTGGCGACACGGGACTTGAATTAATCATGCAATAATCTGCTGGTCCTGCCATTCCTAACGATATGTCTCCCGGAGATGAGTGGATCGCCGCAACAGCTGGCATATGACGCATGCTAGCGCTGGGCTCTTTTGCTATTCTAAACGAGGTGACGGAGTCAGAGTCGGTGTGTCAGCCAAGGAGACTATAGTGACTAGGGAATGATCCAAGTTTCGGAAAACGAGAGGCGAGAATCCCAAACATTGGTAGTCGTTTATAAATCACGTGATCTAAACACTCCCCTCCAGCCTCTTCTAGCCGAGGCTTTTTCGGCTCCTTCTTCACGGCCCGAAGACAGCAAGGCTCGAGCGGCTCAAGCGACTCCAGCAACACCAAGATGTAGAACCAGGTCTTTTCCTCTGCAGATTCATTCTTGAGAGGACAAGGTCGTGAGAAGGCACGTTCACAATGCCGGCTGACCCTCCATTAACGGGCCTGCGAGTGCTGGAGCTCGCGGGTTTGGCGCCAGGTGTGTGAATTTCCCCTCCACCACCCAAATTTTTGGAGCAGCAGCAACGAGATCAAGACCCCCTGCTGACCATCTCACTCGAATCAGGACCCTTCTGCGGCCAACTGCTCTCTTCCTACGGTGCCAGCGTTCTTCGAGTCGACCGACCGGGCAATGCGCCGACCGCCGACTTCCTCACCTCGTACAAGTCGTCCGTCGCCCTGGACCTGAAATCCCCGGCCTCGGTAGCCGTGTTCAAATCGCTCATCCCCAAGACGGACGTGCTCATCGACCCGTTCCGGCCGGGAGTTCTTGAAAAGCTCGGCCTCGATCCCGAATCGGTGCTCCGCAAAGTCAACCCGCGCCTCATCGTCGTCCGGTTGACGGGGTTCCGCCGTGATGGCAAATACAAGGACATGGCCGGCCACGACATCAACTATCTCGCCGTGTCCGGCGTGCTGAGCATGCTCGGAGCCCGAGGCCAGCCGCCGCTGCCGCCCGGGAACGTGCTCGCCGACTTCGCTGGCGGCGGCATGGTGGCCTTCGTGGGCGTGCTGCTGGCACTCATCCACCGCGGCGTGAGTGGACAGGGACAGGTCGTCGAGGCCAACATGGTCGACGGGGTCAGCTATCTGGCCACGTTCCCGCGCCTGCTCACCAAGGCGCCCATGTGGAACAGCGAGCGGGGAACCAACACGCTCGACGGCGGCGCCCCCTACTACGGCTGCTACGAGTGCAAGGACGCGGGACGGTACATGTCGATCGGAGCGCTCGAGCCGCAGTTCTTCGATCAGCTGCTCAAGGGCTTGGATCTGAAGCTCGAACAGGTCGTGCCGGGCGGTCTGGACCGAGTGGACAAACGGTCGTGGCCGTACATGCGCGAGGTCTTCACACAACGCTTCAAGCAGAAGACGCGCCAGGAGTGGGAGGCCATTTTCGACGGCACCGATGCCTGTGCCGCCCCCGTGCTGGAGCAGGCCGAGTTGGAGGCGGCGGGGTATGACCAGCGACCCGCGGTCGGATTGACGGCGTCGCCCGCGAGACCCGTCGACACCCCGTGGGAGGCGAAGGCGTTGAAGCCCGGCCAGGGAGGTGAGGCGACACTCGCCGAGTGGATGGGGTGGAAGAAAGGCAGAGACTATGAGATCCGTTCGGGCACGTTTGTCCTGCCAGGGCAGAGCAAATTATAGCTGATGCAAATATTCTCTCTCGGTTCGTCATCAGAGTACGTGCACGGCCTACACCCGCCTCAGACTGAAAACAGTGTTGCATGCACGATGAGTCCCTTTCCGGGATCAGACCACCTGTACATGGACGCCACAGAGAATACCCTCTTTTGGCCGAGAGCGCATGCTCATTCCTTTTCCTTTGAGATTTTGATTCCCCATTAAAAATAAACAAATTCACCAAAAACCAGCAACACCGCCAAAACCGGCGGCCTCGACGACGTCGTCGGCATTGAGCAAACCCACGCCCTGCTCGACCAGAGTGGTCCAGACCGCGTTGCGTGTCGAGACCGGCCAGGCGGGCGTGTCCCAGTACCGGGCGAGGATGCCGCGGCGGTTGGCCTCGTCCACTTGGGCGCGCACCGTGTCGAGCTGCGTGTCGTTGAAGGTGGCCCCGTTGATCTGGCCGATGACGGCCGAGAACTGGGTGCTGGCGACGGGGCTGACGAAGCGGGTGATGCTGGTCTGCGAGGTGGCGAGCAGGGCCAGGTTGGCGTCGAAGAAATAGTCGCGCTCCGTGACCGGTTGGACCTGGTTCAGCGGCGTGTTGCCCGTGCCAATGACGGTGACGGGGCCGGGGGTAATGGCGCTGCCGTTGTATGTCGTCAGGTAGTTGGCCGCACGCAGCGGTTGGAGCGCCGTGACGACGTGTGGCCAGGTGGTGGGCCCATCAGTCTTGACGTCGACGAACAGGAACAATGTCTGCCCACTGTTGGTGTCGAAGACGCCATTCCGCGTCGGGGACGCCACGAAACGGCTCGTGGGGTTTTCCCGTCGCAGGACAGAGAGGATGGGTTGGATGTACAAGCTGTCGAAGGTGCGATCGGGCGTGAGCGCCGACTCCTCGTGGCCGATGTAGAGGGTCGAGTTGAAGAGCCAGACGTCCGCCTCCACGGAGACGCAGCCGACGGAGAGAGCGGTGTAAAAGGGGACGTCCCGCCAGTAGTCGTTGTGGGAGTGGATTGCTTTCTATCCAGCTCGGGAAGAAAGGAGTCAGGGAGAGATGGGTGAGGAAACGACAGGGGTCAATCATTGGGATCGGAACATGAACTTACGGGAACAATTCCTCGCGTCAGATCCGTGGGATAACTGTATGCATCGCTATTGTCGGTATTGGAGAGGATGTTTTGTAAGCTGTCTGAGATGTCCAGGTCTTGGGCAGTGGCCGACGTGGGGAGCGGCGCAGCAGGGACATGGATGGCGAACGCCAGAAACGCGGCAACGAGCGGACAGGAAATCATGGCGGACGGAGAGACGGTAATCCAAAGCTCTAACTGCTCTACCAGAGGGCGATGACCCTGGAGAAGGTTGATATTCTAGAAGCACCATCGTTATAGAGGTCGGTTTAAGAGCTGTTTATGGCGCCGGCGTCGGTGCAGCATGAGAAAATTGGAGACAAACAAGGGTTCGCTACCACCGCCGCTGCCGCTCGCCTTATGCCGACCGACTCTTCTGATCCAGCAGCACGGCCGGACGATCCAATCGATGCTGACCATCTTACACAGTGTTGCCGTGAGCAATCTGTGGAGCGCATATGGGAGCAGCACTCCCGGGTACGGGCTCATCTCGGGCGTGGCCTGGATAGATAACTAGTCCATAACAACATCTCATCACACCATCCCTCTTACTTCCATCTGTATCCCGATCAGCGCACGATGTAACCTTGCAGAACAGCAAATGCAGATCTGTACTTCTTTCCTGGTGCCGCCAAGGTCACTGCGAGTGGGAAATTGATCTTCTCTGCTGTAACCGTTCAACTTCGTTCGGAGCAAGGCATCACGGACGGCATACACCGCTTGTGACTATGTCATGCCCATCCGACATCTATAATTGACAGTATCTAATACGGCCATCACCAGGACAGACCATATGGGCCAACCAAACTTTAACAGCGGCTCCTTCTGTCATTGTGGTACTCAGGCCTGGACCTATATTTGTTTCGGCCTGACTACCACAAAGGAAGTCTCACCAACCCGCAGTCCCCTGGCACAAGAGCGGCTGCTTGTTGGGCTGCCATGGCTCGAACAATCAACTACAACCGGCGGGACGAGGCACTGACAGCAGAGCATATGTAATGCCAAGTGACTGGCTTTTCATAAGAACCCATGCACCAGGAGGCAAGTTCTATCCTGGCTCAATGCTTGGTCTCCTTTGCGGAGAGCGTCAACTAGGTCCAATCATGCACCTGCTTTTTTAAGTTGGTCAAGATGGAGTCTTGGTATGGCTACATCAATATGACGTGTTGTCCATCCGCCCGGATTTATACGGATGAGCCGGAGACGGCCAGCCGATGGACTTGGCATGGAGCAACCATGATGGAATTCAATGCTGACGCTGTCGCCATTTGTTCAAGAAGCCTCGAGGGTTGGTTAGCCTTTGGCCATCCAACGTGCGAGCAAGGCCTGGTGCGGAGATCTCGAGCTCGATGCGGCAAACCTCAGCCTCGATCCCGGGTCCGACGGACTTCACTTGACCCAGTCAGAGGCATAATCTACGACAATGACGCAGCAAGCACAGATGATGTCTGATCTCGCCTGCGGGATCAAAGGTCCGTGGTTGCGTGGTCGAATATATATAGCGCTCGTCATCGAGTGGCAACTGTGAAGTTTCATTACCCTACCGTTGTCAGTCTTACCTCCTCTTACTCAAGCATCACGCACAATCAACATGCAGCTTACCAAGGTCGTCCTCATTTCCCTCCTCGCCGTCGGCCCTGCCTGGGCTCAGGGAAATCCGGCATCGTCGACGTCGAGCATTGAATCGGCCGCCACCAGCAGTGAATCGGCCGCCACCAGCAGTGAATCGGCCGCCACCAGCAGTGAATCCGCTGCCGCCAGCAGTGCCGCGTCCGTTGCTTCTTCGTCGGCGAGTGAATTGTCGTCAGCTATCGCTGCTGCATCCTCCTCAGCAGCCGCAGCCTCCAGTTCTCTCGCGTCGGCTCAATCTTCCATTTCTTCCAGCCTGGGTGCTGTCCAATCGTCCGTCGCGAGCAGCCTTTCCAGTCTCAGCGCGGCGGCCAGCACTGGTGGTTCCAGTGCAGCCTCCTCTCTGTCCTCTGCAAGTGCCGCAGCCAGCTCTGCCTTGGGAAGTGCCACCAGCGCGGCAGGCTCCGCTCTGAGCAGTGCCACGAGTCATGCAGCTTCGGCCGCTTCGGCCGCATCCTCAGCTGCCTCTGCCTCTTCCACCAGGAGCACTGCTGGTGCTGCCGCTCTTGCTACCGGATTGCCCGCGGCGGTGGGTGCAGGTCTGTTGGGCCTTGCAGCTCTCCTCTAACCTGGAAAATCGACCGCCCGGACAAAACAAGAATGGAGCGACATCAGAAGTCTGTTTGGCGAATTGTGGTTATGGCCCAGACGCCACCGAGATTGCTGCCCCTTGGACATTGACATTTCAATCTCATCCAACAATTTGAGGTTGTCCATGGCTCCATGTGAACTTGTCATTCGTGCTCCGCTGGCATGGGAGCAGCAGAGCATAACGCACTCTGCAAGGTTGAGGACTCGCTGGTTTCCACTGGATGAGCAGAGCAGTATGCTCAGTCAACTCTGCAGGCATGTCAACCATTGGACGCGGTTAGCGTGTCAGATCTTCCATAGCAAACATCACTTCTCATGCATCTGCATTCACTGAGTAATCGCTTGGCCTCTGGCAAACCTACAACAGCGCTGTAGACAGCATCTCAGATAATCAACCTAATTGATTCATCATTCTTTCCATCACCAACAGGAAAGAGTCTTCGACCTGGTGGATGACTTGTCCGCGGTCGAAGATCTCATCCTGTAGAGAATTATCCTTCTCCAAAGTCGTTTAATCATGGCCTCATCACCTGTGTGCAGGCAGGACGCTGCAAGCCCACCCAACAGCCCTAGTTTCTCATAAAGATCTCTGACGTCAGATGGCAGCTTCTCCAGGTTCTTCGAAAAGTCAAATACCAGATGGGCTTCCTAGGACAAGGTCGCATTGAGAGAAGAACGTCGCCAAAGCGGCGCCACCACCCGCCTGATGAATCAGACCAGATGAGATGGATGAATGATTTCTATCTAAGATGGTCTCTACGGTGGTATTGTAGGTGTGCGGAGGCCAAGCTCATGAAGTGGTCACTCTGCCTGTGTTCCCAACTTCCCTATAGCCTGGACATTTAACCACGTGATCCGTGTGACCAACACCCTACTTGGCGCCAAGCGGCTGATATATCCGCACCTCCACTTCGTACGATATTGCACAACCTGTACAAGCTGTCGATCGCGTGTACATGCAGGCCGAGGTACGAAGCCCATCATGCCAAAAGAGCGTCAGACTTGTACGGAGTGCTCGATGAGACGGCAGAAATGTGATCGCAACACCCCCTGCAGCAGATGTGTCAAGCGTGGTGATGCCGACAAATGCACCCGTGAGTGGCCCGATGGGCACTACGATCCCAAGATACACCGCATCTATCCTCGACCCGAACAAAAGAGGCCGACGACTAGTCCTCAGACGTCACAGGGGTCTCCAGCCCCGACGGCCAGAGACACCTCCATACACCCGTCCTTGAGAGCGCCAGTCGCTGCAGGACCCGGGCCCAGCGCTCCCGTCCAGTCGGGAACGTACACAGGCAACACCCATGGCCCGCCACTGTCCTCAAGTGGCCCCGTGAGCGATATCGACAATGCGGCAACGACGCTGGAGTTCTTGACCTGGGGTCGATCCAAGCTTTCCGACTACGACATGAAAGCGCTGGATCTCCTCAAGGAGCCACACAACAGCTTGAGCAACAGCATCAGAGATTTGGGACCGGATTGGGATGCCTCCAACGGCTTTGGCGGTACCGGGTCCGCCCAGATTTCATTTTTACAGTTGCTTATCCCCAGCCGGCGACAGGTGTTCCAGCTCGTGGAGTATTACATCAATTCAATATTGTGGTATAATGCCTGCTTCCACGGCCCCACCCTCCATCAGGAACTCCAGGAAGCGTACAAGGCGCCCAGCGGCCTGCAAATCCGGGACTTGGACTTGCGATGGACGGCCCTTTTGTTTTCCACCATGGCGGCCAGCATGACGTGTGCGAGCGAGCATTTGGCCCTGGCGTGGGGATTTCAAAAGAGCGAGCGAGCCAAGTTGACGAGGCAGTGGTACAAGGCGACCGTGTCGTGCTTGACCCTCGCGGACTACATGTGGCGCCATCACATCTACTCAGTCGAAGCCATCACGACATTGACCATGTCAGCGCACATCTTAGGCTTCAGCAACACTCAGAGCACTCTTCTGGGGTGTGCATATAAGATTGCCCAAGGTCTCGGCCTTCAGCGCCTCGGTCCTGAAGAGGAGGGTGCGGGATCGAGCGTGGCCATGACACCGGCCCAGCGGGACAAGGTTCTCCGCCGTGAAATTGGTCGCCGATTGTGGGCTCAGCTGTGCTGTCAAGACTGGTTCTCCATTCCTTTTTCTGAAATGTACTCGGTTCAGAAACTTCATTTTTCGACAATCAAGCCCCTCAATATCGACGATGACACCTTGCAGCCAGTGCCCGACGACATTCCCACCAACACCAGTTTCGGCAACTTCTTGTACGAGATCGCGTCTTTGATGCCGCAGCATCATGACGCCGTTCTCTCTTCGAACACTCTGTACACCAAATATGAGCAAGTTCTGGAATATGACGCCAAAATGCGGACCCTCGCGACTGACGGTGTTCCGCCCTACTTCTCCATGCGCGAAGCGCTCTCTCCGGCCTGGCCGCCATTTATTCCATGGGCACGACGCAGTCTGACCATCTGCTTTGCCCACAAGATTATCATGATCCACCGGCCTTTTTTGGGCCGCAGCTTCACCGAGCCGGCCTTTGATTTCAGCCGACGCACCTGCATGGCGGCCGCAAAGACCATTCTGAAGGAGGCGCGACAGGCATATGACGAAGAAGGGCCGATGTTGTGGATCGACCAGGCGTTTATGGTGGCCGCCGGCATTACCTTGGCCCTGGATGTCTTTCATCGCAAGAACAGCGAGCCCGAGTACGAGGAACACCGGAAGCTGGTGGAGAATACCATCAGCATGCTGGGCAAGTTTGAGAACAGCATGATCTCTCTCCGCGGCATCAGACTGCTCAGCTCGCTGCTCGCCGAACAAGCACGTCTGACCGCCGACCAGACGCTTGACAACTATCGCAAGCGGGCGCACGACACTGGCGGCGAGAATAGCCAGCCAAAGAAGCAGAAGTTCAATGTGCCCAAATTTGTCGAGTCTTTCGTGGGCAACGACTCGTTCACGCACTCGTTGCGGACCGCGTCCAAATACGATCCCGAGCCATCAGCCGATCTGGATGAAGCCAACGACAACCCAAAAACTCCTGCACCGCAAGAGCCGATCATCACCGCAGATCTGGGATATGAGACCTTTGAGCAGTTGTTTCCCCCTCACACTGGTATCAGCAACAATTTTCTGTTTGAAGATCTCTTGAATTTCGATATTTAAGCCGGGAGAAGGCTCAGACGCCAAGACCCCTGATGTACGACTCGGATGGAGCATGATTGGACGATAAAGTGCGGAGAACGGCTGACAGCCTTATCAATCGTACTGTGCGGATCAACCCCAGTCTCATTGCCGCCAGGATCCTCTAGCATAAAAGGAAGCCTTCTTTCTCACATCAGTTGGTGTGTGAGAACTGAGCGGCAGATTCGATACCAGAACCGACATCCATTTCCCACTTCCGACTTTCACCATGTCGACGACCAAGACGAAATATGCAGATCGGCCCATTCCCACCATCTCGTTGGCCCACTACTCGGAGCGTGTCGATGAAATCACCGCCGAACTCGTCATTGCGGCCGAAAACGTAGGTTTCTTCTGTATCGTCGACCATGGCATTTCCGCAGAAGAAATTAACGCCATGTTCGATCAATCGGCACGATTCTTCTCGCTGCCGGACGAAATCAAGGCCCAAGTCCCATTCTCGTCGGCCCACAATGCTGGCTGGGAAAAGAATGCACAGGTTCGACCGTCGACGGGGGCGGCCGACCGGAAAGAGAGTTATCAAATGCAATTCGGCCAAAATATGCAGGGAAAGTGGTTGGAGGAGGACCAGTTGCCAGGGTTTAAGGAAGCCAGCTTGCAGTTCATGCATCGTGTCCAGGACGTGTCGGAGAAACTCATGGTCTGTTTTGCTCGTGGACTCGGCTTCCCGGACGACTACTTTGTCAAGGCCCATGACATTCAAAGACCAGAGTCGCAGACGGTCGGGCGATTACTCCACTACTTCGCAACGCCGAGAGACACGAACGGGGAAGTGTGGCACCGCGCGGGAGCGCACACCGACTGGGACTTGGTCACCCTGCTGTTCCAGAAGGCCGGCCAGTCCGGTCTGGAGATCTGTCCCGGCCGCGAAGTCTCGACGTCCTTTGGCCACGGCGACGTCTGGACCAAAGTCGAGCCGGACCCGACATCGAACGCCATCATCTGTAACATCGGCGACTTGCTCATGTCCTGGTCTGACGACCGGTTCAAGTCGACCTTCCACCGCGTCAAGGCCCCTTCCGAGCCAGACGACTACTACGGCGAGCGCTACAGCATTGCCTTCTTCAACCAGCCGTGTCGCGATTGCGAGATCCAAGGTCCGCTAAAGAAGTATCCCATGGTGACGGGTGAAGAGTTTACGCGCCGAGCGATGATGCGGAATTTCAACGCCCTCGAGGCGAAACGGAAGGCCCAGGAGGAGATGCGGAGGAGTTCGGCGGTCGAGGGAGCGAAGGCGGTGAGTGTTGGTGCTTGAACAAGGATCATCATCCACCAAGCAACGAAAATATCCCAAACATCCAAGGTGGGAAAAGAGACAATTTCCAATATGCTGTCACGACTATTTATTTTTACCCAACATCCATGCTCGGACTCTCCCTCCTTCGTCTGGCCTATGCCTTATCAGTCAGCGTTCCTCTTCACTGTCCTCTCAAAGAGATAACTGAGAGATGTGACCCAATATCCCTCTATTGATCCCTCTGCGATTCGGTTTCTGACTCTTGATCTTCATACCGACACCTCAGTGAAAGCAATCGATTACTATTCTAATCTTGGAGAATGCTCTCTGGTTTCGTTTTGTGGACAAAGTCTCATCAATCATGCGTCACATTGGCCCATAGTAAACTTGCTTCCCTCAAACCCGCCCTCTCTAGAAGTTGAATATCAGAACCCCCCTCTTCAACCATCCAAAAAGCACTTCTTCTCGGCCTGGACCCAGCCCGTCAAACGGTTGGCAATGTCGCTCGCGTAACATTTTGTTGCACCCGAGTCCAGATCGCCACTGCTCGGGATACTGCCGGAGTTGTACAGCCTCGCGGCTTGGTAGAAGGCCTGGGCGCCGGTTCCTGGGGCACGGTTCAAGGCCTGCACCAGGCCGTCGCCTCCATTTCCTGCTGCCACGCCGGCCGCGGTTCCCATTGCCCCGTCCTCGATCATCTGGTAGATCATATCGACCGGACATGGGTCCAGGATCTGTCCCGCACCGCTGTTGCACGTCCCGGTGCCTTCAAAACTCTGCATGAGACCCGGGTTCATGATGAAGTCTGGCGCGGGCGAGTACGTCGTGGGGACGCGCACGCAGCCGTTCGATTCTTGCAGGATGACGGCGAGAATGAAGCGGTGGTCGAGCAAAGACTCGGCCGCAACGGCCTGGATGGCGTCGTAGATCTCTGCTGTTTCGTCGGCCGAATTGGCGGCCACATCACCGACGCAGTTGGTGCCGATGACCGAAGCCGCGTTGGCGAACATGTCCGAGAAGGAGACCCATGAGGAGATGGGCGGCCAGGCGGATCCGTCCCCAGTGTACAAGGTGTAACTGTCGGTCGGCTTGGCTTGGCCGTCGTCGTTGTTGACGGTATACACAGGTTGGTTGGTGACTTGAGCTGTTTCCGTCATTTGTGGGGTACCTGTCGGGATGTATGATGTCAAGGATGTAAGGACGGACCCAGAGGTAGAAGGGACTTGAAGGGTTTGCCCGATCTGAAGGTTGTTCCAATTGACGTTCGGGTTAGCAGCGGATAAAGCGGTGAAAGAGATGGCCAGCTTCGAAGCAATTGAAAACCCCGTGTCGCCCGAGACCACGGTGTAAGTGGCGAAGTTCGTGAGAGGGGTGGTCGTCGAGGAGACTCCGGTGGTCCTGGTAACGGTGGTGCTAGAGAATGTCAGCGAAGTAGTCACGACAACGGGGATCTGCAGGAGTTGATTAATCTGGAGATCGTTCCAATTGACACCGGGGTTGGCCGCCGAAAGACGAGCGAAAGCAATACTGAAATGTGCTGCGATGGCGTTGCCCGTATCCCCAGCCACGACCGTATATGTTCCCAGGGAGGCGGAATTGGTGGTGTCTGCGGCTGCTGCTGTTGTAGTCGACGTCATCACCAGCAGGGAATCAGAAATGCCGGCGACTCCTTCGGAACACAAGATCAGGGTGCTGGAGCGGGCGTCTCCAGACTCTCCTGTGGAGGATGATCCGGAACTGGACACTTGAAGTACTTGTCCAATTTGCAAGTCGGTCCATATTACACCAGGATTCAGTGATTGAAGGGCGCTGAAAGCGATGCCGAACTTTGAAGCGATGATGTTACCAGTATCTCCAGCCACGACGGTATATGTTATCGACCGTTCAACGACAGGGGCTGCATAAGATCCTCTGCCCAGTGCTGGCCTCATGTATCTGCCTGGTTCTGATGGCAATATGTACACACTCGAATTTGTGGCAAATATTGTGGTGGTTGTCTGAACCGCATAGATACCACTAGACCTAGTCGTAAGTAATGGGGAAGCAGTCGTTAGTATCACCAATGCCTCGACCAGGAGGATCTGCCACCCGTTTAGCATGCCCATTGTCCTGTCAGATTCGATTCTTACTGCCCTCGATGGGCATGAATGTGAGATGATAATGAGGTTTGGGCTTTGTCTGGACGGCTTAATGAAGGCTCTTCCGGCAGGCGATGTTTTGGAGTTTCGACAGGCTGGAGTGTCCGTTCTCGATGGCGGGCAGTTCAGAGGGCAAGTTCCTAAGCTGTAGACAACATCAATAGCTACGGCGGTCTATCACCTTGCCTTTCTGCTCATTTTATATCCAGAATGCACGGATCCCAAGGTATCAAGCAGCTCGCACGAGCCATTGTCAGTTACCCGGGCAGCACTTTAAAGATTTGGGAGCTATGAGTAACGGAAGAGATGAATGGATAGAAACATGGCAAACTCTCCGAGAATCATGCGAGTCAAATGAGCATCGGCCGCGAGCCTGACTTCGCTTGGCTCAGGTTATTTTATTGATGATTGGGTTGGCAGAGATTGTATAGGTCAGGCGCCAAGGTTTGAATCACGTGTTCTGAATATCTGCTTCTACAGTACATGTCTAATCTGTCTCTAGCTGGTGTTACAAGACCAGGATACTGTCCCTCTACTGAAACTCTTTATCAACCTCCTCGTAATAGTCAAAAAATCCTTTGAACAACTTGACGCCGAGACCGGGGTCGAGGCTTCCCGTCGTGGCCCTGATACTATGCATGCTGAGTTGCGGGATTCCAGCATCAATCGCGCGGCATCCCAGTCTCGAGCTTGTCATTGGTCCAATTGTTCCACCGCTGCGGCTGTCGTTCCGGATCTGGAACATCTGAAGGGCACTTCCACATTTTTGTGCCACTCTGGAAAGGAGTGCGGTTGACACGCTATCTGTGGTCATGTGTCCATTGGGATCCGCCGACACGGCCACCCCGACGTTCAACCGCGGTGAATGATGCGCCAGGTAGGCGTTGAGAAAGTTGGGGTTGACCGCATGGATAACATCGGACGAGACCAGGAATGAATTTGCCAGTGTCTGGCCGACCACGTTGGGACCGTAGAAATCCGAGGTGGCTTCAACGATCCTCTCAATCACGCTGGAGATGAAATTGCTCCTCGCGCCTTGTCGGAGATAACTCCCGATTTCCTCGTCGTCGAAACAGCCGACCATCTTGACAATCCCTGGCGAGGCGTCGTCGGAAGAGGCGAGCAACGCTTCGACCGCGGCGAAGCAGCACAGCTTGTCATCGATTCTCCCTGCAAAGATGAATTCTTGGTCCAGTCCGCCGAGCTGCGCCGGCTGGGTGTCAAACAGTTCCAGCTCCCAGTTGACAATCGAGCTGTAATCCTCAATGCCCATTTTCCCAGCAATGGCCCGGACGAGCTTGGGAGGCTGCGTGGCCGTAAATGTCCCCGGTGGAACGTTCAAGCCTGGGTCATGTCTTCCCGTGAGATCTGAATTGTCCAGGCCGATGATAGGGACCATCTGGGTTTCCGGGTTGAAAGGCCCGGCCGCGGGGGCCCCAAAGTGTGGAGCCAGGGTTGGTATCCTGGCGATGGGCCAGTCGAGCTTGACAAGCTTCTCCTCAATCTCGCCCGTCTTGCTTTGTACCAACACTTTCCCCCCAATACCCAGATCTCGATCCCACCACGTCCCATTTAAAGCGCCAGCGTAAGGGGCGATCCCCAGCTGCACATACCCGACTTTGGTTGGCAGCTTGGGTACTGGTTTTAGCTTGGCCGTCAGAGCATCAACGTGACCCGCAACGATGCCGATCCCATTTCCTGGCTTGTAGTCTTTCCCAATCGCGAAGGCGATGAAAGCGCTGCCATTACGCGTGGTGTAGTATTTCCCTCCAGGATGCAGCTGCCAACTCGTCCTCTCTGAGAGATATTGGTATCCAGCTTCGGCTAACTGCGTCGTAAAGGCGTGGACGGCATGGAAAACGGTCGGATTCTCGGTCATGAACTTGATATATGGAACCGTATACTTTTCCGGCGAGAACGATTCCCCAGAATAAGAACTCGGCTCACGGGCGGAAATCGAGCATTCACTGTCCGGGCCGATGCGATCGTATCCTCTGGAAATGTGCAGCGGAAGGTTTTCGTGGATAGAGCTGAAGAAGCCGGACGAGGTTTTGCGCACCATCGTGTCCCTGTGACAGTGGAGGGGGAATCAGCGACGATGTTGGTATCAGTCTCTTCGCGCTGGACTTGTAATCACAGGGACCTGGAGCATGTGGTGGACGGTGCTCATGTGCCTGAAGTCAACAGGGTTCTGTAGCGCGATCGCGAGATAGTATGACGACAACAACCCGGCAACCAAAACCTCGGCGCCGGCCGGACCTGCGTCATGGCGACTGTTTCCATCAGGTTGCTTTGCGACAGATCTTTCAATCCAAACCACGCATTTTGTCATCCTTGTTTAATCTCCCGAATTCGGCCTTCTCCACAGATCGGCCGATCCAAATCATGAGCGGAGGCGTAGCGTCCAAACGCTTATTTCAGGAATACAAGGCTCTTCTGACCGCCCCGCCAGATGGCATCACCGCCGGGCCGATCAACGAAGATGATTTATTCCTGTGGGAGGCATTGATCCAAGGACCTGAAGGCACTCCGTATGAAGGCGGCATCTTCCCCGCGGAACTGAGATTCCCCCGGGACTATCCTCTCAGTCCGCCAAAGATGAAGTTCCTCGGTGAAATCTGGCATCCGAATGGTAAGGGATACCGGCTGCCGGTCTCACTGCATTTGCTGATCTAGACTGTCAGTCTACACGAACGGGGAGGTTTGCATCTCCATCCTACACCCGCCCGGGGATGACCCGAACCACTATGAGAGCGCATCGGAGCGCTGGTCTCCGATCCAGAGCGTCGAGAAGATTCTGATATCCGTCATGTCGATGCTTGCGGAGCCGAACGATGAGAGCCCTGCCAACGTGGAGGCGGCAAAGATGTGGCGAGAGAGGCGACAGGACTTTGACAGAAAAGTCAGAGAGGGTGTCAGACGCTCGCTGGGACTGTGAGAACCGTGCATCCACCAATGATGTTCCTGTGGGTTGGGCAAGAGAGGAGCCACGCCACGCTGCGAATGTTGTGTGCTCGGGCACTGGGTGATATCCCAGAACATTGGCAGCATGCCATATGTTCCTCTCACACCATCCCATTCCACTCGATCACAAACAATGCATCGATTCCGCCCGATTTCCTCCATATCTGCATCTCAGCCTTTCCCTTGGGCATGCACTCCTTTGACGCTCTGTCCGGACGTTCTCTAAAGCCGGCATTGGTGTCAACTTCATCTTGCCCCTTTGTCTTCACGACACGCGAAGGATATCGCTCAGCCTGAGACCTGTCCATCTCATCTCTGGTATTCTCGGACGGAGCGGCGGCACTTTGTCGCAGTGAGTCGACCAAAGAGGGGCCGATTGCACATGGCTTTGTCGAGATGAGAACAGTGCAGAGGACTATCGACTGCGAGACCAGAATATCTTTCCCCTGCTGTATGGTCAGGACGTTCTCGGTCATGTGTGTCAAATGCCGAAGCATAGTGATGAGTGACCCTTGCCACTGACCAGGGGGTGAACCCAACAAGCTCTTGAGTCTAGAGGCCAGGATGACAACGCTGATATATCCTGGGAGTCTTGCCTGTCGATGTGCAAGCCCGGTGGTTGTGCTGGTGATCAGAATCTCCTGGGTCCAAGCCTGTCGAGATTGACAACACTCATATCTCTGACTGGTGTGCGTGGGCTATGTTTCCACATATTGGTTCACCGTCTTTTGTCCGAACAATGGTTTACCTGCTTCTTTTCGTTACCACGACGCTAGCTTTATGCAGGGTGTATTCAAGATACAATGGAGCAAACTAAAGGAATCAGACTATCCCGATCGGTATTGCTTGATGACAGAAGTGAAAGTGGTTTCAGTGTAGCCTAGCGCCTTGGATCAGTTGGTGGTGTTGATAATACGTCTGCCAACCATATTGGTGAATCCATGCTAGATGGTCAGAGTCCAGCGGCGAAATTCCTAGACACCTCGCCCCTGCTGTAGCCGTGAGGTAACCCTGCCTATAAACTGGGTCCATGTAACGGCAGATCTACACACGGCGCTCTGCCCCTGGGTCCGTGCACGGCCCCCGCAATTCACAGCTCATCCGAGTGGTCTGATTGCTTCAGAGTCGGTCCCGGTTGACGCTATTCTCTTCGCCGCTTGTCTTGGGTACCCCGATTTTCATGTTTCCTGCGACAGGATTGCGGTGGAGGCGTAGGAGCCATGACACCAACGAGGCAGACCGTGCCAAAAGCTGCTGATGAAAGTCCAAATGACCACACAAATGGGTTTCTGGTCGGGGCCACGAATGATAGAACCGACTATTCAAGGTGGAGGCTGCTTGATGAGTCGGGTCGCCATACATGGCATTATCTGAAGACAGACAAAGAGATTGAGGAATGGCCACAATCAGTCGCAGACAAATATCACCTCGGTTTGCCCACTGTCGGTCTTCTGGCCTCTCGCCTTGACCTTCCACTGATAGTTTTAGGATCTCCCAGATCTTCCGGCACCCACGAAGCCTTCGGAATCAGTTGACAACGTCTTGACCTTCTATTCCAAGTTGCAACTCCCTCCCGGTAATTGGGCATGCGAATATGGCGGACCGCTTTTCCTCCTTCCAGGCTTCGTCATCACATGGTATGCTACAGCGACGCCAATTCCGCCGGAATACCAGATCGAGATCAAAAACTACTTGTTTGCAAGACAAAATAAGGATGGTGGCTGGGGCTTACATAGCGAGGGACATAGCTCCGCATTTGGAACCACGATGAACTACACGATCCTCCGGATCCTAGGATCCAGCGAAGAAGACCCTAGGATGATCAAAGCTCGTGGCAAGCTACACCAACTAGGCGGTGCCATCAAAAGTCCTCATTGGTCCAAGTTCTGGCTGAGCGTTCTCGGAGTCACAAAGTGGGAAATTGTCAATCCATGTCCTCCAGAGCTCTGGCTGTTGCCAGATTGGATGCCTGTTGCACCATGGCGATGGTGGATCCATATGCGACAGGTATTCTTGCCAATGAGTTACATCTGGTCCAAGAGATTCACCATGCCAGAAACGCCGTTGATTCAGCAGCTGAGACAGGAATTGTTTGTCGAGCCCTACGACACCATCGATTTTGCATCTCACCGCAACACCATCGCCCCGGAGGACAATTATCATCCCAAGACATGGATTTTCAAAGCCATCATGTGGCTGCTCGCCTGTATCTGGGTCCCCTTCTTGCGTCCGGCCTCGTTGGTGAAGCGAGCCGAAGCGTGGACTTGGAGACTTGTGCAATACGAAGATCAGAATACCGATTTTGCAGACCTGGCCCCTGTCAATGCGCCCATGAACACTCTCGTCTGTTACATTGAAGAAGGCCCGGAGAGCTACTCCTTCAAGCGACATCTCTACCGACTCCACGATTACTTGTGGATGAACAAGGAGGGCATGCTTGCCAACGGCACCAATGGCGTGCAAGTGTGGGACGCGGCCTTCACCATCCAGGCCGTGGTCGAAGCTGGTCTGGCCGAAAGTTCCAAATGGAAGTCAATGCTGACCAAAGCACTCGAATACTTGGAAAGTGAACAGATCCCCGACGAAGTCAAGGACAGGAAGATCTGCTACCGCCAGCCACGGAAAGGCGCCTGGCCGTTCAGCACCAAGCTTCAAGGATATACGGTCAGCGATTGCACATCCGAGGCCTTGAAGGCCACAATCCAGTTGCAGAAAATCCACCACTACACCCCGATCATTTCGGATGACAGGCTGCGGGATGCTGTCGATATCCTTCTGACCATGCAGAACAAACACTCTGGCGGCTTCGCCTCGTACGAGCCCCAGCGCGGCTCTGAACTGCTGGAATGGTTGAATGCCGCAGAAGTCTTTGGGAGGATCATGGTCGAATATGACTATCCTGAATGTACCACGGCCGTCGTGACCGTCCTTTCACTCTTTCAGAAATTCTCCGACTATCGCTCTGAAGAAATCAAAAAGGTCAAGGAGACGGCACTGCAGTACATCCGGCGAGCCCAGCGGCCTGATGGCAGCTGGTACGGCAGCTGGGGCATCTGCTTCACGTACGGTGCTATGTTTGCGCTGGAGTCGCTGGCCAGCGTCGGCGAGACCTATGCCAACAGCGAGCGGGTGCGGCGCGCCTGCCAGTTCCTGATCAGCAAACAAATGGACGACGGAGGTTGGGGCGAGTCGTATCGAGCCAGTGAGACCAAGGTCTGGGTCAACAACGAAAAGTCGCAGGTCGTCCAGACGGCGTGGGCCTGCATTGCCCTCATGGAGGCCGAATACCCCGACAAGGAACCCATCAAAAGAGCGTTAACCATGATCATGAGCCGTCAGCAACGCAATGGAGAGTGGTTGCAAGAGGCCATGGAGGGTGTATTCAATTGTTCTTGGTAAGTGCGCCACTGCATTCTGCTTTCCGCCCTCCTCCTCTCGTCCTCTGAATAAAGAAAGTCGGCAAACTGACGTAATCGACACATAGCATGATTATATACCCGAACTACAAGTTCTATTTCCCTGTCAAGGCCTTCGGCATGTATATAAAGCGATACGGCGATGAAAAGATGTTGTAGCCTGAGATAAGAATAGGAATAGGAAACCTTGGCTGAAGTCAATATGATGGGACACCATGAGAATATTGAATTCCAGACCAGAACATATCTCATCCACATGAACGACGAACCAGCCGGCCAGTGTTCTCATTCATAATCACTGATCGCGCCGTCTGAAAGTTTCCTGCTTGAAGAATCTACAGCTTCTCACGACGGAGTGCGGATGGACGATTTAGTACCCGAATACATTCTGAGTGTCTCCGTTCTCACCATCGTTGATCACGCGGTATGTATATGCGGAAGTCAGCCCATTGTCCTTCGTCGGAACTGGGAAGTTTCATAACCACCCTCACTGAGCTGTTGCAGACTTATACCCTCACCTTAGTACTTGTACAATATTATGACCACCTTGTCATTCGCCCAAAATACTGCGGATTACTGGAATCCGAAAGCATTGATAAGCTCAAAGGCCAGGATCGACAATTTTGGACGTGAATACCCGATTTGCGGCGGCCTCGGTAACGGTGGAGAATATCCTCCCTCACAGCCTGTTCGATGTTGTGCAATGACCTCACCGATTGAAGATCAAATGCAAAACAGGGAAACGGCTCAATCGGACGAGTTGTTGGCCTCGTGGTAATACTTGGACGGATCTTCGTAGACAAAGGTTGCTTCAGTGCTGACTGGGCTCTCGCCGGAAACGGGAGATGTGCCCAGATCACTCAATTCCTGACTGGTCCGTGGTCGAATCTGTCGACTCTGCAGACAGTTCGGATGTGCTCCCAGCAGAATCATCGAGCACGGTTTGCCCATGTAATCCTCTTGCCTTCAGACCTTGGAATACCCTTACCAGCCAGGCAGTAATATGGACATCGCCCCTTGCTTTGAAGAATCGAAAGGCCAGGTTCGCCGGAAAATTCAAGACGCCGGCACCAAGACCCCCCATCTCCGGCTGTATACAGTACGGGACCGCTCGGATGATATTGGATGCATGGTCTCGGGCGTCAAAAAGTTCGTGAAGGGCCACCGTCTCGGAGGCATTGGGCATCTCCCCGTTGCACAGTCCGAGTGCCTGCAGTATGTCGCAAACTGTTTCTGCAAGCACCAGAGAGCAGGCCCAGTATATCATGTGTGCGTGCAGGAAGAAGTGATTGGCCACCCACACTTCATTTTCGAAAGGATATGGATCGGCATCAGCGGGCTCGTGTTTCATCCAGCGAATTGCTGCTTCCTTCTTCATGCCCTTGCGCCATGAATTCATGCGACTTTGCAAGTCCTGGCATTCGTTGAGAAGTCTGACCAACCGCGGGGGGACGGTGACATTTCTTCTCATGATCTCATCATACTGTGCCAGCATACCCGGAATTCTGGTACAGAGGTCGATGAGTCGATCAGGATATGGCCGGTGTCGGTTTGTCCATGGCACCGTAAGCCATTCCTCCGTGGCAAGGTAGGTGCTCTTTCTCCACAGGATGGCCGAGTATATCGTACCCACTCGACATGCCCGAAAGGCTCGATGGGCAAGCCAGCTCTGGTGCCGGCCGGGTCCACGAAGTTCAATCAGGCGAGCCGCGCCTTGCACATGAGGGATCCAGCGGCGAGAGTTTAATCCAGGCCCTTCGAACATCTCATACAAGCCAAGCAGCATACACGCCATCAAGACCTGGTTAGAATGCATCCGCTCCGCGTCGCACAAGGCCAGTTGCATTTCCTTCAACGCCTTGCCGTACAGTTCCGTACTCGACCGGATCAAGCGCACATCCTTGTGCAATCGTCCAACTCTGGAAAGACTGAGAGCTGAGAAGGCGTTTTCAAGAGAGGACTCATTGCGAGGCACGTCGTGGATGAGCTGGGTCCAAATCATGGGGGAGCCGCATTTGACCATCCCCTCGTCCCTCACGACGCAATCACCATAGGGCATATACAGATCCCAGAAAAGATCTCGACATTGCGCGTTCAGGCCGGATTGGTCCAAGGACGGCTGCATCCGTATAGGAGCGAATCTCGAGTGGGGAAGAAAGATGGCCCTCTCTACGGCTTTGCAGGCCGGGTGGAGGATAAAAGTCCGGTCTCTATCGTAACCTCCACAGACATAGCCGCTGGAGGTACATTGCCCACACACCGGTCGTTTTTGGTCGCACTGGGCGAGTGTCAACGAATGGACAGTGTACGCTCAAGAGACTGGTGATCCATACTCCCTTCTTCCGCAGCCTGCAGGTGCTGCAGCCTTTACTCTTCCCGGGGACGCCTACCATGGCGGTCGTCAAAATCCACCAGCATCTGCATCCGTCTGGTCAGGCTGGACGTGAGAAGTGGAATGGGAGACGAATGATGAGGCGAAGCCCCGCAGTCATAATGCTAGAAGCGGTTGCAGCAGTGCCAACAGGAGCAGCAGCAACAACAACAGCCGCAGGTGATGAAAAGCCAACCCCTTTCAACAGGGGTGAGAAAAGGTTAGCAGTAAAGACGGAGAAAACCACCTTGCTCTATCATCCCGGAACGGGTTCGAAGCCTTCCGTGACCGCCATAGCAGATTTGAAAAGCCCATGCACAAGCCCATGGCAGGTGGTCCAGACGAGAGAATCAGGCGGACTGCTTCGGCACCGGCGGTGAGGGGCTAATTCTAGCATGCTGGGCTCTGGAGAGGATTAGTGTCAGGCCCACCACCGTACCTGTTGCTTTTGGCATACAGTAAGTTAGTACATACAGTAGCACATACAGTAGTAGTGACCGTAAGACCTATCAGACAACTCTTGCGAAGGATATTGGAATGCATACCAGGGTGGTGAGCGCAGGTCCGGTGTCAGGACTGGGTGCGGGGATCGCCCGCTGCCCTCAACTCGACGCGTGCCGCCGCCAAAATACCCCCCCCAATTTCAGTAGCAGTAAACAAAGACCGGATCCTAATCAACTCCTTGCTTTGACAGCTCACAGACCTTCATTCTTCATGACACACGGTGATGAGACCAAATATAAATTGGGCTCTCCTGCGCCACCATGAACAGAGACGAGTTGGCTGCACTTATAGCCCAAACCTATCCGACCCTCTGTCCATCTGGCATGTGGTTTGCCAACGGCACGTCAGCGGCTTCCACGAGTCGGCGCCACTCAACGTCGCCGATGTCACCTCAGCAACAGTTCCAACGTCTTGTCCGCACTCTTGGATATGAGGATGACAGACAGTCGCCCACCAAGGAGTCCCCACGATACTATCGAAGCCCGCTCGGACAAGTTGCAGGTCCCAGAGGACAAACACAGCGACCGGCGCCTCCTTGTATCCACCGCGACACGAGCATCCATTCCGTCAGACCGGGGCATGAGGAACCAGCGTTCATCCTTGAGGAACGTGCGGTCTGGAGCCGACAACAGGGGAGGCATGGCCAAGAGCAGCGCACCCTCGCTCGAGCCCCGAATCCACATTCGGTGGCAGAAGATGTGTCCGTTGTGAGACCAGCGGAAGCGGGTTCTTTGGCTCAACAGCCACGCAAGGGCCCGAGGTCGTGGCATTCTTTTGCTCTGACCAATCCATCCGACACCAACCCCAGACCCGGGACGATTCGAGGCCCGAGACGAAGTCTGCTTGGTTTCACGGCCGATTCCAGCACTCGTCGCCATGCCCATACTTCCAAAGAAAAGTCCCGCCTTTCGGGAGGGAGGATGAACGAACCTTCGATCAGAGTGGCATCTTCCTGGGATGGCCGTGGCGAGATCTCAAGTGATGTGTCCGCCTTCTCTGACACCACCTCAGACGCAGACGCCGATGCAGATGAAGACGCAACTCCCAGACCTTCACGCGATTCACGCGGTAGCAATTATTCCGATGTTCAGGATTTCAAAGCGCCACAAACCACGCCCGCAACCCTCAAACAATGCATTGCTAAGCTGGGAAGTGCTTTCAAGTCGACTGACGACCTCCACAACGGCGGCGGAGGATCCCATCCGGAGGCTAGGAGGAAAGGCCTCCGGAAAAGCATTTCCATGTTCAATCTCAACAACCTTGGCGAGAAGATGAAGAAGTTTGGTGGTTCGACGACCGACCTGATGCCGAGAGCGCAAAGCCCACCCGGCGGGAAAGCGGATCCAGCTGGCGGTCCGGAGACGGATATCGAGACTCCCAATGAGCGCAAGCATACCACTGAAGAAGTACACGCCCAGCAATTTGGATTGAAGAAGCGGAAGTCAGAGGTCATGACCTCGGCACCAGACGTCGAAGAGATTCCGGCTGCTGAACGTTCCTCCGCGAGTCCGACCAAGCGACGGCGGCCCAGCTCCGGCCAGTATCACCAGGCACCTCCCGCCTTGAACTCCGCAGAGAGCGACGTTCAGGCTCGGTCGTCCAGTCGTATCAACGGCCACAAGCGACCATCAAGAAAGGAGTTGGAGAAAGAGATCCAGCAGCTCCGAGCATTATTAAAAGAACGGGAAGGGCAAAATCCTGGCACGACGCCGCACTACCGGTCGATTTCGTCTCAGCCGGCCTTCGAACAGAAGCTAGGAAATGATGAAACCGTTGGGGGTGCCCTGAGGAAGCAGCGGGCACCCCCCAAAGAGGATGTGCCTCCCGTTCCTCCATTACCCGGTCGCGTTGTCCTCGGCAACATGACAAATAGACGAAATTATGCAAGCGATGCAAATACCGTGAAGAAGATCACGGGCGGGGGAATATCGCGGCCCGTTTCGATGATTCTAGAAGAGGATGAAGGCGAAGACGAGAACAAAGCTCATCTTCTCAGTGGCAGAGTTTCTGGTGGTGAGAAGCAAGCTCCGAAGGAGCACTGGGAGTGGCCAGAAGATGTTTTTTGATCAGCATATGATGGCGTTATGGACACGACTGACGATGGAGAGAGATGACGACTATCACGAGAGCGTTGCATATGGCTTCCTTTCGCTGCAGTTCCGATGGTCGTCCCGTGTATTTGTTGTTGGAGCAGGCGAGCATTAGCAATTGCATTCAATGTCAATGTCACTTGGGCATGGAGCATGAGCAACCATAAACGAGGCAGGACTTGTTCCGGCTTTGTTGGCATTTGTATGCGGGTGGCATTGAAAGATCGAACCCAGATTCTTTCCAAGAGTATTATCCCTATGCATGGAGTTGTCACGACCCATCAGTGTCTGAACGCCTTCACTCGTCTTCTCCACCAAGCAACGAAATCGACTGTGCTGACATCAATACCGAGGCGTTTAAGCTCAGAGGTATCCAGATGGCAGTCATAGGGCCGCATCGTCCCGTCTGGCCCTGGCTTGCCGCCGTCCTTGTCCGGCACGATGCCATCCATAGGCAGTCCCATGATCTCGGAGAACTGCTGGCTGATCTCGTATTTGGTCATTTTGTCCTCGCTGCTGAACTGTAAGATGCGTGGAAGACTCGGCTTGTCCTTGGCCGTCAAGTAATACGTAGCAATGTCCACGCAAACTCGGGCCACATCTTCCGTATTGGTGGGATATCTGATGGCCCAATCATCCATTTTGACCTTCTCTTTCTGACTCTTGTAGAGGGCATCCAAGATCGTGTTGACCGCACTCTCCTTGTTGTTGTCCGCAGGTTCGGTGCTACCGTATAACACGGGGACACGAAGCACGACCGCTGAACCTGGTGTGGTGGTCTTGAGCACAGCGTCTTCGCCATCCCGCTTGGTCTGTCCATAGACGTTCGTGGGCTCCGGCCGATCTTGTACTTTGTAGGGAGCCTGGCCGGGGACGCCAGGAAAGACGTAGTCGGTCGACAGGTAAATGAGGAAGGCATTTTCAGACATGGCAACTTGGGCAATGTGCTCGGTTGCCGCTACGTTCAGCTGACGAGCGGCTTCAGGATTCTTCGTACAGGAATCCGGCTGTCGGTCTGCGGCGCCTGTGAAGAGATTAGCAGTGGCGTGGCGAGGAGAGGCTGCCACACAATGGACGACTACCTGAGGTCTGGAACACTGCGAGGTTAGTCAAGCATCTTCGCCAAATTCAGAGTCACTGCGACAATCATACTTGACCTGTTCGAAGAGCTTGTCGACCGCGTCTGCATCTTGGATATCTACCTTGAGGATTTTTGGTGGCGAAGCTCGGCTGAAGCCTGTGCCTGTCACTTGCCAGCCTGCATCTTCAAAGGCTCTGAAAACTTGCCGGCCGAGGAGGCCTGAAGCACCTGTAACAATGGCACGTTCAGGCATTTGAACCGAATGCCAGTAGCAGTCGCAGGTCTGCGGCGAGTGAGACAGCCAAACGGGTGACGATATGATTGAAAGATTCAGTCCCAACTCCTCGCGGTTATGACTTGGGAAATTCCCAACGCCAAAATGCAAAAATACCAACTACCCAACAGTCCAACTACAAAAGATGTTCAAGGTGCGTCTTCCGGAGAAAGCCTACGTGATGAGGTGCGAAAACAGTCACTAACTCCAAGGTGACTGAAGCAGGAGACAGAACGGATCAGGAGCCACTCTTCTCTACCGCCGTGCTCAAGGCACAGCCATAATGAAAAGTTTGAGCAAAGCTCGCAAGGTATTCAAAAATTCCCAGCCGATCCGAAGACCAACTGGAGCGGTCATAGTTGTAGTTTTCAACTAGCAAAAATCTGAGCTCGGACGAATCCTCACTGCTGCAGATAATGCCCGTGCACTTGGATAAAGAGAGGAAACAAAAGAGCGAGGCCAGCGGAGATTGATATACTTTAAAATGACAGGGATTTTGGTTCAAATGACGCCAAGGAAACTAGCCAACAACATCTTGCACTGCCTAGGCCGGAAATTTGACAGACTCAATGAATTGGCATTTGGCCAGCAAAGTCAACCTGGTGACGGCGTCCGTCTATGGGTCTCCCGATCGGCTCGACACCTTTATCCCGGATTTCGGTCATCTAACTCGTCAAGCACATTAAGCCTTGGCCGCCCTCTCTGCCTCCGTTTTCTCCTTCTTCCGCTTCTTGGCCGCCAGCTCCCGCCTTCTGGCCTCCTTTTTGAACCACTCACTCTCAGGAATCTGGCTCTTTTTACTCTTTCGATCCTGCTCGCGGTACATGGGTGCCATGGTTCCACCGCCGCTGGCGTCGGCCATGAGAATGGCTTGTCGACGCACCTGCTGCTTCTTCGCGTTCGCCCGGGACCGAGTGCTGGCCGACAAATGGGACCACATGTTGTCGTCGATCTTTTCCACGTCGGCCGCAGTTTCCTGCTGCAACATCACATGAGCCAAAAGCTCGTTGCGCTCGCGGGCGGTGGTATATGCCAGGCCTTTCATTTCGTTCATGCCGGCCAGGTGCGTGATGGTCTTGAAGGCATAGCCTTGGTCGACCAAGAAGGCCTGTCGTTTCGCGGAATAGGCCATCTCGGTCGTGTCCTTGGAGACGAGAGAGTAGAAAAAGGCATTGAAGCCTTCGTCATTCCTTCTCTTGGCTCTCAGGATGCGACCGAGTCGCTGGGCTTCCTGCCGCCGCGAGCCGTAATGCGAGGAAATCTGGATCAGACAGGTCGCTTCCGGCAAGTCCAAGGACGTATCGCCAATCTTGGACAGGAAGATGGTATTGATCAGTTCGTTGTGCTGAAAGTTCTCCAGAATATTGATCCGCTCTTGATTGCTCGTGCCTCCGTAGATAAAGGGCTTCTTCATCGAAAAGGCATAATGCTCGAGGGCAAAGAGATTGTCGCTGAACACAATGATCTTGTCGCCGCGCTTTTCGTGATAATCGATGAGATATTGGCACACCTGATATTTGATCGGATTCATGATATAATACAACGCTTGTTTTCGAGTCGTCTCTTTTTGATATTCCTGGTAAAATTCCATCGACATGGGACACCACACCTCGGCACACTGCACTTTGGCGATGTGACCTTGGTCGGCCAGTTCCATCCAGTTGGCTTCGTACAGCTTCGGGCCAATGATGAAGTTGAGATCGGTGATCTTGTCATCCTCACGGAGCAACGTCGCGGTCAGGCCGAGCTTGCAGTGCGCGCGAATGTTTTCGCCCACTTTGCGAAACATTTTGGCCGGCACGACGTGCACTTCGTCCAGGATCATGAGACCCCATTCTCTTCCATACACCCAGTCCATCATCTGCTGCGTGTCATATGCGCGCTTCCCGCCCGCGGTGATCATGGAATAAGTCGTGACCAGGACGCCGGCGTCGCCAGTGAACCGCTTCTTCTCCGATGCGGAAAAGACGGCGATGTCGTCTTCTTTGATGTCAGACCACTTCTTGAACTCGTTCGCCCACTGGTAACTGGACATGGCGCTGGTGCACAGCACCACGATGCTCTTCTTGATATGACATCCCGCCGTGATGCCGACCAGCGTTTTGCCCGCGCCGCAAGGGAGCACGATGATCCCACTCTTCCCGCGTCCGTTGCCAAACATTTTGCTCAGCGCCTTCTCTTGATAAGGCCGAATCTGCGTCGACGGTCGGAGGTCAATGGGGAGGGAGGGGTTGACGTGATCATCGGCGAAGTCGTACTCGGAGATGGCAGGGTAGCCAATGTCCAGGCATTGTTTGGCAACCATATCGCGCTTGTTCGGGGCGATCTCAAAATGGGGGGCATTCTTGAACGTGTCTTCCTCGTCTTCCTCATCCCGGAGCGCGGCGATCATCGCCTCACTCTCTTTGTGCAGATCGTCTCGGGCCATGTCGACACTGGCTTGCTCGGCCTGTTTCATGCCCTTGGCGTTCGAAGTTCCCTGGATCACCGTCGCTTTCGTTTGTATTCGTCCGATCTCTACTTCGGTGCCAGCGGCCCGACAGGGGCCAATGACAGGATCGACAAGAAGCATATTTATTATAGCATGGTCGTCGGACTCGACGAAAAACTTGTTGTTCCTCAACACCATCCGGACCTTGCCATAGGTCTTGGTGTGTCTGTTGATGAAATCAATCACGCTCTGAGGAACGGGGGTCTTGGACAGCTTCTCCAGGGCACGAATTATATCTTCGCCACGGAGACCTACCGACAAGGCAGCATACAAGCTGTGTTCTGTGAATCTATATTCGTGCAGGTAAGACGGACGTGACTGCGGTTCGGCAATCGTCGTGAGCAGGTCCGTCGCCTGAGCGGCCAGGGGCGAGAAACTCTCCAGCGTGATCTTCGGGCCCTTCTTCGAGCCCGACGAGACGTTCGGATCGATCCAGAGAGGACGGTTCTCATGATCAGGTTTCAGCGACAACCAGGAGAAATCCTTTTCGCCAAATATCGAAGACTTGTATCTTTGTTTGGTGCCCTGAAAAGAACTGAAATCCAGCCTGGCCCGGGCTCTCCGAATGTGCTCCTTCTCGCTATCACTCGGCTCTTGTGAACGCACGTCCGAACCCGAGTAGTCATCATCACTGTCGAGACTGATCGGGGTCGACGGCACAGGAGTCGATCGCTTCGAAGACCGCCTACTGACATCCTCGAGGGCCTTGCGTTTGAGAGACATGGTGCTGCCCCGCGTCGCAGCTCCGGCGCAGACACGGCGACGCAGACACACGGGAGATAAACGCCCCGCCCAAAGACGGCTTCAAAGACTGACCGTGAGAGCCGGCACTGAAAAGAAGTCAAGACATAGAGTCGTATGGAGGTGGCGATGACGATGATGAGGAGCGGATGAATGAAGCCTGAAAAAGTCCAAGGCTGTGCTGAAATATCGCCTGCGCAGCGGATCGGAAAATCTCCGACGTCACTTCCAGATCCAAGATCTCTTACTCTCCTGCAAGTTCACGCCTTCCCATAACTGCGCCGCCACTTTGTTATGGACTGAAGCTTTCAGCAGCGATTATGAATACAGTATGGCCCATGTACTTGCTGTCACCCTCGGTCTGACTTGGTTTGCAGATTAGGTCTACGTGGTATGTGCTCGCGAGTTTTTCTCAGTGATCATTTCCAGAGCTTGTCAACCCAGTCTCTGCACTCGGCCGACGTCGACACCGGCACCCTCTCCGTGGCCTTATTCATCTCGCCGCCATGATCTGACTGGTGGCAACTCCCAGGATCGGATTGGGCGCCCTTTGCGTCGCCGGTGGGGGTGCCTACTATTTCGCGAAGAAATCCATCAACGCCGACCGCCAAGCTCGGTTTGAAGCTGAAAGGCAGAAGCAGGAGCGTCTACGACGGCTCGAAGCTTCAGCGCCATCATTCACCAGCAATTCCACCGCGAAAGCGATAAAGTCAGCCCCGCCCGCGCATCCTCAGAACGGCACCAAGGGCCTGGATCATGCCGGTAGCCCGAGCAGTGAGATCAGCGAGGACGCGGCCCCCGTCGGCCATGCACCCGTTGATAGCGAGCAAAGAATACGGGAAAAAAGTAAATACGAAGCGGCCGAACCTTTCAGGAGCAAAAAGGGAGATCGACTCTCCTGAATAGATGCGGAAACAACACCTTGGACAGAAGAGATCGCCGTCAAAAGAGCAGACATGGTCGAGGTCACACGATCACGCGCCTTGTACAAGTGAGGGTCAAATAATTATTTTCTCTGGAAAGCGCGCCGAGAGCGATTTATGCTAATGCTGTTTTCCAAAGTTTCAAGTTCCCAGACGCCATGTTCCTGTATGCATTCTTTCAAGCGCTGACGTGCTGTTACCACCCAATAAACACAACGCCAATCCAACATGCGGTAGTTTCTGGCTTCGTTCATTCAGACATGGCAGCACAGAGGTGCGTAGTCTTTTCGTGAAGCATTTGGATGCCCCGATTCTCTCTCCCTTTTCTAAACAAGGATCTCGTCAGTATGCTCGAAAACGAGATGACTGGCACAGGTCAATGGCCCTGAGCATGAACGATATTGGGGGACGAAAGGACACGGGTGTGAGTGTAGGACTGGTCTCCAACAGTGGCTTTGCACTTCGACCATTTTCCCCATTGAACTGGGAGTCGGGATTTGCTAACTCACCGATTCTAACGCTGGAGGAACGAACGGTAGTAATACCCCCGTTGCAATCATTGTACCGGCTATGGCTGATTGCAGTCGAGTCGCTGGTTTCGGTGCTTGTGCAGAAAAGTGTCGGACAGCCGCCTGGGCCAAGACGCTGGAACAAGCGCTTGGGTTGATCATTCTCGTATTTTGGTCTTGCGTTGGAATAGCCCCCTAGACTGATACATGCAATAGATCTAAACGTCTGCTGCCGACCCTCCGGTTGATCGAAGCGGTCGGTTGGATTAACAAGTGAGAGTCTTAGCAAAGGGGAGGCTGAAAGGCGATGTTGCTAGATGTGCGGGGCAGAGACTTGGGCCTGTTGATAAGTTGTTGACTCACGCCACGCAAGGCTTCAGGCAAACTGGATCTTGCCTTTCTAGTGGCGGAGCGCACCCGATGGAGCGGCTACAGAGGTAAAATAGGCGAACAGAATGTTTGCACACCAAAAAGGTGGTATGATACCCAGTCCAAGGATGTGGCGGAGCGAACCGATGCTCGTCCAATTCGTAATCGGGCACCGTGGATTTGTCCGTTCTCTGTCAGGCCACTGACCAATCCTTCCGGCGGAAAGACAGCTTGACCAGGGGAAAGGCGGCAGGCGAGCCAAACAAGATCACGAAATTTGCCTCTTGGATGACGAAGATTACTGGTTGGCCAAGCACTTTTGGTCTGTCTGTCAGCATCAAATAGCAGCCTCATAGCCTCATCTCTCCTGCCCTGTTAGGCAATCTGTCTGGATTACCAGTGATGCTTTTGGTATTTGATCTTTGGGAAGACCTTTGTGCACGCTTCATTTCTGCCACGGATGATGTCGTCGTAGTATAGGGCCGTAATGGTCTCGTTCCACTCATTCCACTCATTCCATGCCATGCGATCAGTGCTGGAGATAAGATTAGATCAGCTGATCGCCAAGCCTGCTTTGGCCACGCCGATTTTGGGCCAGGCTTGCCACGATCACGGTCGCGCCTTGAGGTAGATAATGGACAACGTCAAGTGTCTTCCAACCGACTTCTTGAGTCATCAAGCTTGAGCGTCTTCTCAGGACGACCTCAATGGCTGCGCATCATGCCACCATCGCAAAAGCGTCTTTCGCAGCCTCGTTGTTGCGACCGGACGTGACCAAGATCACCCGCGATGATCTGCCTCAGTTCCATTCGGTTTTCGAAGCCGCGGTGGCACGATGCTCGCGGCAGAATATTCAGGTCTGGCGGCTTCCGGAGTCATAGCGACATGGTGAATCTGGACTTACTGAAAGATGGCAGACTTGTAAAGAGTGGTTGTGGGATAATGTGGTCCTGTCTAGACAGAGGACCGGTGCCTTTGGCAAATACTTGACCTCCTTCTCCAAATATGGGACGGTGCAGGCGGACGGGGTCGGGAACACGTCACCGTCTCGTCAACGCCTCCATATCCTATATCTTCTGAACGATCTCCTTCACCATGCCAAATACCACGGCTCAGACGTCTCTGTGCAGGCCAATCTGGTCGAATCCCTGCAGCCATTCCTCCCGGAGCTCTTTCGCCTCGCGGCATCTGAAGCAAAGCCTCGAGTCAGGAAGCGTCTCGACGACTTGGTCGAAATTTGGCAGAAAGAGAAATACTATGATCCAGATGTGCTCGGCCAAGTTCGAGACACGATCTCTGGAATGCTCAGTGGCGGCGCCGCAGCGGTCCATCCACGGGAAAAGTCGTCGTCCAACCGCACCAAAGAGGTCCCATATATCATGCCTGCCACGCATGGCGATCCGTCACTGCCCTTCTACGACCTTCCTGCTGGTAACCTGATGCCTCACATTATGCCCAACGTATCCACGCCCATGCGGCCTGATCAAATCCGGGCTTTACAGTTGTCGGCCGGTCCAGCGGACGAAAGTTTGGTCAATGCTGTCAAAGATTTTTTGAAAGACGTCGAGGCAATCGACAACGCCTATGCCAGACTGGACGACGACCGCACGGTGGCGGAAATGGACGAAATGGGCCAGTTTATATATCGCGATGAAACTGGAGACGTGATCGGCGATACGTATTATGGCTGGTCGCAGTCCTTCTGCGAAAAGATGAAGAAGCGCGGCAAGACGGACGAGGAAAATGGCCGCACTCGACGAAACAGGTCTCGCAGCTATGGCAGCAGTCGAAGCCGCAGTCCGCGGAAGCGCCGACGACGTTACAGTGACTCGGTCAGCGGACGCTCGAGGTCATCGTCGTCGGCGTCGTTGTCCTACAGCAGATCAAGATCCCGAAGCAGAAACGGGAACTCGACCAGGAATGACCGGAGAAGCAGGAGCGGATCATCCCGATCCAGGTCATACTCTCCTGCTCCCCCTCCTTCCGGACCAAGGCCACCCTTTGAGAGAGGAACCCGACTGGAAGTGGAGGACGGAACCGCTCTCCATGGCCAGCCTCCAGCCCCGCATCCGTCCATTCCAATTCCGCCTCCACCACCTCTGCTTGGGGCCGGCGGGATGCCTGTCCCTCCCCCTCGACCTCCTACTTGGTCTGGGCCATGGCCGCCACCACCACCTCTCGCTCCTCACTTCGTTCCGGGTGCTGGGAGGTTTCCAAATATGCAAATTCCTCCGCCGCCGCCGCCTCCATCTGGTTTCGGGATACCGCCGCGGCGCACCTGATTCCAACCTGGTCCACAAATACGGGAGGAAGCGATGTGTATAGCGGCAAAGGGCTAATATCATCCAACTCTCGAACCACAGACCTTGACGATACTATCCAGACATGACCAACTTGAGGTGGTCACACTTCAATCTGAAGTCGTGGCGACAAACCTGGGTCAAGTCTCGTTCGTCGGAACAGAGTTTTGCAAACAATGAATGGTGGTTGGCGCTCATCATCCCCGCAGAGTCACAGTTGGCGACACGCTCGAGCAAAGACCTCGATCTCAGGATGAATGGTATCTGCTCTTGGGAGAGGGCATCATCGAGTCGGTGGAGGGAAGGATGGCAGCGAGCATAAGCTACGCATCTTGCTAAAATCTTGGAAGGCTGAGAAAATACTAGGAGGCCCGTTTGGAGATCCTGCATTTCTCGTCTGCTTCCAGGTACAGGCGAGATAGACCATCATCTGCAACCAAGCAAGTTGTCAGTTACTCTATTCCCTCGGGCTGTGCAGTATTCCAGCGTCCAGCCCGCTGGTGCAGACAGGCGTGCTCAACATTTTGAATACTATCGGCTTGGCTCCTAGGAACATCTCAAAATCCTGCGCTGTCTCCGTGGCCTTTCCGCAGGACATCCACTGACAACTCTTCTTCACCGTTGTATGAGCCCTTTAACCTGCAGAGACGGAAAATGGTTCCCCATACATTTAGGTCGCCGATCAAGGATACATTCTTGGGCTGAATGACCGACAAGGACGTTCACGATGCAATGGTCGTGCCATGAGGTACGCTTTGGGGGCTGGGAGAGACTTGAAGCTCAAAAGGAGGTCACTTGGCTCGTTTAACATTCCGCTGACATCTCTTCCCTTTCACAAGTGTTTCCTGCGCCGCTCCTACAATCTGCTTCCAGTTCCAGCGGTGGCACCTTCTGGAGCTAATGTCTCTGCCATTGCTCCAGCATTGCCTTTTGGCGAGATGAGCATCTCAGCCAATCTCAATCAAGGCGTGTGCCTCTGATGCTCCGGTCTTGTACTCGATGCATCGCGGCTGATCTCAACTAGAAGAACCCGCACTTTACGACGACGGTCCTCAGTCTTTGACGGTCTACATCAGCTGTCCTGGTGAGAGCTATCAACTCTAGATGTGTGGGAGGTCCTTCCTTCTGCACACTACATTTCCACGGAAGAGACAAGCAAGATGCGTTAACTCTGTGTGTCTCAACGCCAGACGTTCCAGCACGGGCTTCGAAGACCTGCCGCTATCGGTAAGGATCGAGGCCAACCTCTCCCTTGGGATGTGCAGATAGCTTCGTCGATGGCGTCCCAGGTCCGCCCACAGCATGGTGGCAACGCTGTGGGTTGGTTCTGTCACAGGCCGCTTTCCGCGCCACTTTGCTTCTAACTGGTTCAATCTGCGTTACCCTGGCCTTAGAGTTCAGGCTCACCATCCACTTTAATGCGCTCACATCACTGGCAGAGAAGACGGCGGCGAAGGGTCTGAATGCTATATACCCTCCTGGTCCAAACTCTGCTATGAAGGGCGTCGAGCAACCAAACTTCAAATTCGCTCGTCGATTTCTACCTTATTTCTACCTTGTCCGTCAACATGACTGCCTCGATCAAATATCTCACATCACCTCGGCAGGATTCTACCAACGAATCGAACCCTGTGGCAGCAACGACGACTTACTCTCGAAGGATGCATATGTACACCAAGCAGCAAATGGAGGCTGCGGTTCAAGATGCTCGACGGCGAAGTCCTCAAAGCACAGCAGTCGATGTCCAGGCAATGTCTTCTCACCAAGGAACCCACAGCAGCACATCATCACGATCTTTCTTCTAGATCACTTTCCTCGCCATTTCTTGTCTTCTATTTGCCCGACAGCTTGGGTTCACCATCAAGATTGGCACTACAGAAGCGTGGCTTCTACGTCATGGCTGCACCAGGGGAGAATATTGTTTTCTGGATACTATATTGTCCTGCAATCATAAGCTCAAACAGCGCGGCCAACGTCACATGTCCAATTTCGTATGGATTCTAATAACCCTCCTGGACCTTATCAGTTGATGAAAGAGCGTCCGGGGTTGTGTATGAAACTTGATTGTGCTGCACGCTGTGGCGACAGTTCCTCCAACGCCAATACAACTGCTTCTCTGGTAGACCACTCCTGCCAAAGTAGCAAAACTGCGGACGTCAAAAAATTGTCATATAGCCACCTCACCTCTGGTTCCGGTTTCCATCACTGCTTGTTATGATTCATCCTTTACCATGAAGCTTGGCCACAATCTACTTGTTTGGACAGACCTGACGGACACCCAGCATTGCGGGAGCCAGCAAAACTAAACAGTACACATACCCTACACAATGTTGGCAAACAGTCTTCTCGCGGTGACCGATCTGCGAGGAGCTAATGGATCCGAAATGACCGAGACTCCAAAGCTCCACCCCACGGACGAGTCATTGGAACCGAGCCGTCACGGAATCGAGATTGTGAACAAGGTTGAGCTACTAAAGCTGCGCTTGATAAAGCCTTGTCGATCAGTTGCATCATACTGACACGCAAGCTCACGTCATTTCACTAGGATCCCTCCCTCTTTTGCAACCCGTCGTGTCCTCGTTCATCTTCGGGTAGAATGTCATGGTTCATGCAGCATGTAACTGGATGAGGGACGGACCAGAGATTGGAGCCTGTGACAGGAAGTGGTGGTGCTTTGACTGTTGGGCCGGATTTTTCCTGACCATTGGCAGCGAAGTGATCAATCCTGTGACTGTGGCATGGACGTCAGGGTTTTGAGAAGCCGACAGCAGCCATGGCATGCACTAGACGACCTAATTGGCGTGGTCACGACTGAACCAGCGGCATAAGCGAAGGCGATGATCAATATCCCTTCATCCGAACATCGCTTCCAAAGGCCTTGTGTCGTTTGACGGGCGTCATCCTGTTTCGATTTATGAACAGAATACCAGTGTCACTAGTAAACCGCGAGCAGAGAAACGAGGGAAATAACAAATCATCTGCTGTCCCAATTGAAATCTCCAGCTCGGGCTCGACCATCATTGAGTCTCCTGATATCGTTTCAAGATCAAATGTACCTCTGCACTGCTGCAGCCGATGATTTGAACCCGTCCGTGCCTGCGGCGGTGCTGATTCTCTCAACTCTGCTTTTCGCTAGCTGTGGACATACCCAGCAAGTGATCCATAGTTTCTCTGTAAGGTCATTATTTTAGTCGCTCCATCCATCGCTTTGTTTGATTTGATGTCTTGTGGCATTACCTTATCACATCATAGAAGCATTTCCATATCCTCGTCGCCAGCATCGGCCACACCTCTATCAAGCGCCTTCTCTTCCTGAGGGGTCTCTGGTACTTCAACCACAAGTTCCGTCTCGTCGTCTGGACTGTTTCCACCGCCATCACCATTCTGTTCGAATGTCCCAGGAACGGCTTTCCGTTCCGGGAATGCAGTGTGTCTCGCGGAGCTTTGGATCTCAGGAAAAAACTCGGCCGATGCACTCGCCGGTCTCCGTCTCTCCAGCAACGTCTCACGCGTGTGCCGCAATTGCGCTGCCAGCTCGGCTGGATTGCTGTGCCGCGATTTGTTCGGGCTCTGCGACGCGTCGTCGTCAATGACAATTAGATCGTGTTCGTTCCCCAGATCCGGCCGGTTGACAGTGACCACGGCCTCTTGACGCGGCCTCTCCTGTGTCCGTGGCGTCGCTTCAGACGGCGAAGATGGGGTGCTGGGAGGAGGAGAAGAACGAGGCGGCACGCTGTCGACCGTGGTCGTGGGCATCCCATTCTTCCGGCCCAGAAAGTTGAGCCGGGCTTCGCGAACTTCCTGTGCCTTTTTGGGCTTCGAAGGAGGGCTTTCCACCACCATTTCAGGGGCCGGCTCTTCCTGGTCAATGAGTATCTTGCCAATTTCAGGTATTGAGTCCTGGGATTCCGCGCCCTCCTGCTTTCTGTGCAACTCCAATATCATTTCGCGCAGTCTCGACCGCAGCTCATGGCTGTGAATTTTCCTGGGCCACCGCTGTATATTCTCCTCTCGTTGCAAGATGCGGCGGGCAAAACTGTATGGATCGGTGGCAAATTGTTCCAGGTACATGCAAAGGTATAGACCACAGTCGCTGAAGTTGCTCTGCGTGGGAATCTCTTTGGCTGTCATCCCTCGAAGCTCTCCGGCATCGATGTCCATGCAACGCTTGTTTTTGGCCTCCTGGACGATATATTGTTTGAGGACAGCACAGGTGGCGCTGCGAGCGGAACCGAGAGAATCCAACGTAATGATCACCGGTTTGTCGATGTCGTACTTGGGCAGCGACCTGCGCACATGTTTGCGTCTTCCAGCCTTCTTCTTCGGGCTGGTACTGGGCTTGTCTGCCACAGGCGTGGGCGGGAGATCTCCTGAAGTGTGTCTTTCGTTGTCGGCATCACTCAGAGACAACTCCGCAAATGATCTCTGAGTCTCTTCAGCGGGCTGTTGAAGACTGGTGCCGGACACGTCCACGGGCTCATCGTTGTCATCATCATTATCATCACCATCACCATGGCCGTCCGTATCACCTTCCTCTTTCGGCTTGCGTTTGAAGTAAGGCAGATTGCAGATAATCGCCACAAACCAATGGAAATTTTCGTTGACGGGAACGACGACAAAATCTCGACTGAAGAGGTCCACGTTCCGGGTCCACTTGGAGACGGCTTCGTAGTTGAATCCTTTCTTGCCGTTGGCACCTTTTGTGAGTGTGTCGTAGAAATATGAATTGAAAAAGTACATTTTCTGCCAGACCTTATTGTTTCCTCGCTCCATATGATGCTCCAGATAGCGGAGGAAAAGGCTCACAAGGCTATCGTTGAGGAATTCATCATCGTCGAGACGTCTCAGGTCATCAAATTCGACCGTGGCACGCTTTTTGCCGTGTGGAGGATACATCAGAGCCGTTTTCCATGGAGGTCCTAGTTGGCCAGTTTCAGAGAATCTAATCTGGGGCGAATGACGTTCTGTTTGTCGTGAATTCGAATCCTCCCGCGATCTACTTGCCTGTGATCTCGTGGACCGGGTTTGTGGTCGCGTGGTGGCCGTGGTGGCGGCGGGGTTGTCAATCTTCGATGAAGCATTCTCAGCCAGCTCGAGCGATTTCGGCACGCTGTCCCGGCTCGGAGAACGTCGTCTGTGCCGCCGCTCTTCCAGGTTGACATGCTCGGCTGCTGGGATCGTAGTAGGCCGATCTGACGTTCCTCCCTGGGGAGCATCGAGTTGGTCGATCTTCCGCAGTCGTTTCTCGGTCGGACTCGCCTTCACCACGTGGGATTCTGAGTCAGAGCCAGGTCTCCTGATGTCCGAACGCGCTCTCCATTTTTGGCTTCTCTGTGACTGTGTCGACAGCTGGACTTCACTCTGTTTCTGGAATAACCGATCCATCCAGTCCCTGCGTCGGTCAGGAATAAAGACAATTGGATGGAGGGGTGGTGGATGCTTACTTATTCTCCGCTTTCACGGTAATAGATTCCACACAGTCTTGAAGCGATCTGATGACATCAAAGACCGATTTTGGAGAGTCAAGCTCGATACAGATCTTTTCCGGCAGATCGGAGCTGCGAGAAAGATAAAGAGACAGCTTGGAGCTGTTCTCTCCATAGCGCACTTGAATGATCTTCGTGATTGGGATGAATTGCGCAATTGGCCCTTCGTCAAGGTTTGAGTCTTTCGAGTCAAACGCAAAGCTGCCGCTGAGGTGGTCGATGACCAAAGTATAGGGATAGGTGCTCGTGCGGGAGAGATCAGGGTGAAGAAGATCCACGACATCAAAAATCCGTTGAGACCGTCCAGCCGTCCTCCCACTTGACTTGGCCTTCCTTGTCATGTTTACGCTGCTAGGGCTACCGATGATGGTGGAGGCCCGATCTCTCGCTCGGATCTCGTGAAGTGGCTGGCGTTTGCTCACGAGGAAAGAAGTCGGGGTGAGATCTTCGGTCTGAAGCGCATCAGGACTCTCTTGGGGAGGAGGATAAGTCTTGGTCGTCCGTGTTCGAATCGGCTTAGCCCGGTCTTGAACGTGGTCGCCATTGACGCCGGACTGAGGTTCAGGGTTAAAATATGAAGATCTGACTGGAGTCTTTTCCATGTTCGCGCCAGGACCGGGTGAAGAGTCTCCCAAGACCCCTTCACGCTCTCCTTTACGTCGCTTGGCCGATCCTTTCGTGAATGCTGCTTCGTCAACCTCGGGCGACAGTCGTGCGGTCGGTCCCAGCTCGCGTTCCATCGAGGCCGTCTGTTTCGATTGGGAAACTGCTTGGCCTCTCTTCTCCGCGCCAGACCCTGACTGATCGCCATCGTGAGGTGGCGACCGTGTTGTGCTGCTCCTGCCTTTGGGAATATTGACGGGCCGTGTTCTGATGGGAGACTTTCTTCTGACTGGTCCCGTGGCGAGCTGTGGCCTCGGTTGTATCTCATCTCCTGAACCATCAAAATGCCTGCTGTCGTCGAGAGAGATGGATCGGTCTCGAGATGGCCCAGACATGGGCGAAGGTCCAGTGCGACGTCTTTTATTGGGAGCATCGTGGTCATTTTCTCGAACTTCACTCGTTGGGCTCGATTCTAAGGGAGGCGAGTCTCGTGTCTGTTTTGCGCCCGCCGTTCGGCCTGTCTTATGCAGGATATAATCTGATCGAGTGCCAGGGTTGCGGTCGAGAGTATTGACAGGCCTGTACTTGCTCCGGTCCTGAGTCACGATCAGTATGGGCCTCTTGGAACGCTCCATGGACGAGGATCGCGTACTAGAAAGGAGTTTCTCATCATCGGATCCTGAATTTTCACTGCGTCCGGGTCGCGCTCACGTCTGCTGTTGAGCATCAGATTGTGTCCCCACTGAAATTCGCCAGCATACACTTGTCCCAGGAGTCTGTCTTCGTCCCTCAGCTCTGACGGTCTTCTCTTTGCTCTCTGAACTGTGGTGGTGCTTCTTTTGTGAAAATAAGCCATCAGCACCCGTTATACAGCAAGACGAGTTCCACGTACGGTGGACGACTGCGCAGTGTTCCTGGTTTCGAGTGGGGCATCCGAGTTGTGGTCGGGGTGGTGCGGGCCGTGCTTGTGATTGAGGTGGTGGTATTGTCTTCTTCATCGCTGGATACCTGTGGAAATGGCCTTGTCAGACTCTAAATGTCTTGTGCGGGCGCAAAAGCCAGTGTGAACAGAGACCGCTTACCGCGATAGGGTCACACGAGACATTATCATAAATGTCGAGAAATTTGGGCACACTCTTCGTTATGGACTTGATGGCGTGGACAGGGCGGCGCATCGAAGCCCTTGGCCCATCTGACAAAGGGACATGGGATGTTGAAGCGGGAGAGCAATTGTTGTCTTGAACGTCAGGCCCGCCTCCGCCGTTGGTGTTTGTGGACGAAAGAAATCCCGAGATATATCGCTGCGTCTTCTCAAGGACGGGGGGCAAACGCATTTGGGCGCAAGGACTCCAGAGAGGGCACCATTCTAGGAACGGTTCACGTTTGGTCTACACAATGTTGGTGTCTGCGGTATGAAGCAGGACAGGGATGCATGTCGGTGAGCGAATGGCTTCTCAGCACCAAGGCTCCCCACGCCATCTTCGGAAAATAGTTTGTCGGCCACTTGGATTTGATGACCTGGCTTGTTCTGGAAAATACATTTATTTCATGAATTCTGGATGCATATGCGCTTTGCTCCCATTCCTGGCTTCGCTGTATCCAGGAGGAGGACGCCATCGATAATCCTACAATAAGCTCCGCCGACCCTAGTCATGAGGTCCCCTTCCTTTGCCCTTCTCTGAATCGTCATACAAAGTTGGTCGTCGTTTCTCTGTGCCGCCATGGCCGGCCGTCGCCGTCGACTTCTGCTGTCGAGCCTCGTCGAGTGCTGAGCGCTGGGCGATGCTGTCATCGTGACTCTTCCACACGATGCTCGTGTCGGGAGGGAAGGCCAAAAGCCGTTTGATCGTCTCCCTAACGAGCGATTAGCCTGGGTCTGATTCTCGACTCCTGAGCCGCGACCCTTACCGAATCTTGATGTTCCGGCCGCCGTCAATTTTGGTCCAGACACTCAGCACGTCCTCGCCACTCCGGACACTGAGGACAGCGCCGCACACTTCGTCGCCGGCTTCCATGAATTGGTCTCCGATGATGGCCAACAGCAGATCCTCCCAGTAGCGATCTGCCACGCCTTTCTTCAGTCGGACCACCCATTTCCCCCCTCTTTTATTCGCCTCGTCCTCCCAGACGGGCCGTATCCCGTCCTTGAAAATGTGATAATCCGACACGGTCGGCAATAACGACGGACGTTTCAAGTGTGAATAGATTGTCCAAAAGCTCTCGACGCTCGCAATCGACGCCAGCTTGATGGTCGACTTCTCGTAGTCGGAAAACTTGTTGGCTGGAGGTCGATAGAAGAGGTTCCAGGTGTGCTTTAAGCCATGGTCCGACCCGGGAAGAGGCGGTGCCGCGCCTTCGGAAGATGTTTCTACCTCTGCTTTGTCCGTCTGGCCTTCTGAGCCCGGCGTGTCTTTTTCCTTCTTTTCGCGAGACGAAAAGTCAAACCCTGCGCCATTTCCTGGTGTCTTGGGCGTCTTGACCGAGCCAAAAGAGGCAAACGCACCGCTCCCGAGCCCAAAGGCCGACGAGGCACCAGCCGAAGGAGACTTGGTCGCGGCAGGGGATAGAGCGTTGAAAGGGTTTGTCTTGCTGTGGGACGAGGAAGAATCACCGAATCGCCGGCTTGTGTACGGGCGGGGAGAGTCTATCTTGCTGCCATCTTTGCTTTCCTGATCTCGCGTAGACAAGGAGAGCTTGCTGGTGCTGTGACGATCGTCAACATCATGAGGAAATACAAGGTGTCGAGGAAGCCCAACTTTGACCGTCGAGTCCACAAATTTGCGTTTTCCATCAGCAAATGAGTGACAGCGCCAATGGATTAAGGGACGACGACGCGGCAGCGGCTCCAAGTCCCCAACGTGGACGGAGAGAATGGAGGGAGGGTTCGGAAGTGTGAGCAGCAGGATGTGTCAATCCGCGGGCGTGGGAAGGTGTCATAGACCGCGTCTCTGGGTGTTGGACAGTTGACGGAGATGAATGCCAAAGGAAACTTCTGCTCAGGGTAGGTTGTAATGGAGAGAAAATGGTCCACTGTGCATGTCTGTTTGAAGGAACAAGCGAGCAAACCGCGCAGCAGGGCCCTTGCAGTATACAGTAGAGGCCGCTGATCGCACCACTAACCTTGAGCCGCTAAAATACTAGAGTTGCCGGTTTGGCAGGGTCCAGTGACAAGACCTCGCATGCGGAATTTTTCTTTTCTTCTTCTTCCAGACCACCAACTCAAATCATCGTCAGCTGTCCCTCATCGCCATGAAGCTGGTGATTCCGATGTGTGCGTCGAGAACAAGCGTTGTAATCCGCATCTAAAACCATCATCACGAGGGCCCTTTGGCTACCATGATGCGGTGATGACCTGACTGCCGGAACAAACTTGAGTCGGACCAGGAGCCTGGAGCTCTCAATGAAGTGTGTGCGCCGCTCTCCCATGTACTTGATGTTTTTTGGCACATGAAGATATGATCATTTCTGGTAAACTGAGAGCTCAGCCGCACTACAGACTGGTCCAGTTGAAGTCGCCGGTTGAGCATGAGGTCGACAGGCAAAAGTCTGAGAACGATTTCTACATTCTGCCTTGACAGAGCATCCATTATCAACACGCGCTGACTCTTCCAAATCAGGATGCGCTGATCGGCCCATTGTCAGGTCCATTGATCTATGTCCCTGCTTGCGAACGGAGACCGGTGCGGCTCCAAGCCAGCAGCAACGTCGCGATTGGCCTGAATCGACGCTGAGATCTACCTACACCTTCAGACCTCTGAAATGATGATAGCACTGGATCTATGTCCTGAGTTTCAACCTCGTGCTTCGATGAAACGACTTTTTGTCCGATTTTTTCTCATTGCTCTATCCTGAAGCCTGGTGTTTCATGTAGTGTCATTCGGCTGACAACACTGCCTCTCCCCCAACGTTCACAATGCTTCGACACTGGCCCGTGATATCAACTGCTCGTTCTGGTTGCCCAATTTTGAGATCTGCAAAAAGGCATCAACGCCGTACCCTTCTAAACTGTGCAACTCCAGCCCACCAGCCCAATACTCGGCGTAGACCTTGCTCATGGGCAAGCCCATCCCGAGGCGAAGGTCGGGCGGCCTTGAGGCCAGTCTGCTCAGAGACGAGTCTCGAATGTTCCCGTCAGGCCTTTGCAACGACGGTTGTTGGACTTCCTCCATGGTCGCCGCCAAGTTGGGCACCTTTTCAAAATTGCGCAGACGGGACACGCTTCTCGGGCCTTTGTTGAACGACCATAAGAAAGGCATAATGTCACGAGGGATGCCACCACCACGATCTGAAATGCGCATGACCACATGTTGAGGCGCCTCGCAGATCAAGACTTCAATCGGGGGAGGTGGAGAACCGGCGTCCTGATGATGGTCCATGGTGGCCTGGATGGAATTCCGTAAAAGCTCGCCGATGATATACTCGAGGTGGCTGAGGACATAAGGAAATGTCGCGTTCACGTGGCCCTCGACTTTGATCTCCGGGACCGCGGCACCGGCACCGATGGCACTGCGGCAGATGTCCTGTGTGAGGACTCCGCATCTTTCCACCACCTCTTTGGCGTTACATCGAAGGAGCACTTCTCCGACAAACTCATTCTCGGAACTCGTCTGCGGGACGTGACCGGGAGAGTTGAAAGTCTCGGTCAGGGCCAGATGCTGCTCCGCAATGACGCGCCGGGAGATGCGAGCCCGGAGCATGGTATTGACAAAATGGTCCATGACATCTGCACCGACAAAATCCTGGCATTCCAGCACTCCCATGACCAAGTTGGGAATGACGCTGAGGTGCTCTTTCAGACTCGTGCTGATGACCTCGCAAAGCGCATCATTTTCCTCGACGCTGCGGATGACGGGTACGCGGCGGAAGCTCTCGAACGATTTATAATATAACTCATAAACCAGAGACAAGTGGGGATTGGTCACGACGACGTAGGGCAGCCGTTGCATATCTCGCAGTCGGTGCGCAATCCTGAGTTCGGTCAGCTCGTGTCGCACAGGAGCACCAAGGCCCTTCCCGACCTGGTCGGCAGTTCCAGGCGAACGTAGTTGGCCGAGCTGAGCAGCCGGCTCTCTGTCAGGGTCCGGCCAAAGAAGAACAGTTGGCGAAGGCTGATGGGGCGAATGGGCCGATCGACCCAGCTGCGTCGGTCCAGTCAGTCCTGAGAATTCCATGGCGGAGGGCAGTCACCGACTCATCGAGGACAGACGCCGGCCTCCAAGGCGGAGGGCTTCTCGTGTGGGAAAAAACCCATCGTCGAGGAGGAGACGGTGGGCATGAGGCGGTCAAACCCAGTGCCCGAGGCCGGAATGTGCGCCCGACCTGCAGCATTTCACACCAGCCGCAGGCGCAGTCGCATGCAGATATATCCTACTCATCGACGTCGTCCTAAGAACTGACATGATCTTCTTTCAGCGTCTGAGTCAGCTCATGAGCGCAAGCAGCCGACAGGAGTTGTATGTAGGGGGAGGAGTCATGCCTGGTCTGGGCTTTGGAGCTGCAGAGAAGTGGCGGCAGACGCGAGGCCGCTTGTCATTCGTCATTCACTTTTGCCCGCAAAACGTCCAAATTCTTGAG